>ODAI014527658.1_pt1 | contig 25792 bp, 20 predicted proteins | sample 1539321 | NCBI WGS metagenome assembly ODAI01 (sample SAMN02144231, study PRJEB22623) | gut metagenome | biome: sheep rumen | host: Ovis aries | place: New Zealand
AAGGATATCGAGAAGACCCTTGGTATCAAAGCTTTTGACATCTACGGACTTACAGAGCTTTCCGGACCCGGCGTTGCTTTTGAATGCTCCGCTCAAAATGGAATGCACATCAATGAGGACCACTTCATTGCAGAGATCATCGACCCCGATACAGAAGAAGTACTTCCCGAAGGATCCGTCGGAGAGCTTGTATTTACAGCAGTTGATAAAGAGGCCTTTCCTATGATACGCTATAGGACGAAGGATATCTGCAAGCTTACCAGAGAAAAGTGTTCCTGCGGCAGAACCCATATCAAGATGGCTAAGCCTATGGGAAGAAGCGATGATATGCTTATTATCCGCGGCGTAAACGTATTCCCCAGCCAGATTGAAACTGTACTTATGAACAACGGATATGCGGCTAACTACCAGATCATCGTTGACCGTGTAAACAATACCGATACCTTTGATGTACAGGTTGAGATGACTCCCGAGATGTTTACCGACAATATCGGGGAGATTGAGGCCCGTCAGAGAAAGCTTTCAGATGACCTTAAGGCTATGCTCGGAATAAAGGCTAAAGTTTCCCTTCTTGCGCCCAAGTCAATTGCAAGAAGCGAGGGTAAGGCTGTCAGAGTTATCGATAAGAGAAAGATTTAAGGAGGGTAAGGATATGTCAGTTAAACAGATTTCGGTTTTTCTTGAAAACAAGCCCGGTGCGTTAAAAAAGATGACCGGTGTGCTTGCTGCACATGAAATAGATATGAGAGCGATCTCTATGGTAGAGACAAGGGATTTCGGTATAGCAAGAATCGTTGTCGACGATCCCATTTCTGCTGTAAATATTTTAAAAGAGGCGGACTTTGTATCTAATCTTAATTCTGTTCTTGTGGTTGAGATCCCCGATGAACCCGGCGGACTTGATAAGCTCATCAATATCTTTGCGGATGCTGAGGTAAACATTGAGTATATGTACGCAGTATCGGGACATAAATCCACAAAGAGCGCCTGCATGATTTTCCGCGTTGCCGACACAAAGGCAGCCGAGGCAAGACTTGTGGCAAAGGGACTTAAGATCCTTACTCAGGATGATGTAATGAAGATTTAAGTTATGCTGGGAAGTTTATGAAAAATGAAAAAAAGAAACGTATTTGACGTGTTATATAATTGGATCATAAAGTATGGCATTTATATTTTTGCAATAGGAGTTGTGGTACTGAATGTATCGCTCTGCTTTGATAATGTTGTCTGGGGAGATGAAGCTTTTTCGGGAAAAATGGTTTTGGGAACAGGATTTGCAGGCATCTATCAAAGGGTGTACTATTGGGAAAATCATCCCCCTCTTTATTATTTTTATCTTAAAATATGGGAATACTTATTGGGTCACAAAACTTATGTTTTCCATTTAGCGTCATTTTTTACGTTTTTATCCGGATGTTGTTTGAGTCTTACTGTAATAAAGAAAAAAGTAGGAAGTGTTCCGGTAGCTTTTTTTATCGCAATCAGTGGCTTGTCAATGACATGCGCCGAGTATAATCAGGAAATCAGAATGTATGGATTATGCTTTTTCTTTGTACTGGGGTCATGCATGTTTTCATATATGATACTTGGCGGACCTGATAAAAAGGCCTACTGGGGTGCAATGGTCGTGTTTGGAGTGTTATCTGCATACACGCATTATTACGGCTTGGTTTGTACAGGACTCCTTGTCTTTTCAACATCACTTATGTATTATTTGAAAAAGAAAGGAAAAACCTGGATAAACGGTGTTTTGTCAATAGTATTGTATATAGTCTTGTATATTCCATGGTTAACGGTATTCTTTAAACAACTAAAAATGGTTGGGGGATCATGGTGGATTCCTAAACCTGATTCTTTGGAAAGAATTCTTAATTTTGCGTTTGGAGGCGGTGTCAGCCACAAGATTATTATTCCGGCTTGGATTATTCTTTTACTGATTTTTATTGCGTTAGAATTCAAGGTATTACAGGCAAGCGAAGAAAAAGAGAGCTTTTTTTTGACTGTAAAAAAGCCGAACGTTTCAAAAAGCCAAATATCGGATGATGCGTATGCTCTTTTTGCATTTTTGATGGCTATCGTTTTAACATTTGCGTTTGGATATGTAGCCAGTTATACGTACAATCCTATTTTTATAGCAAGGTATTCATATCCTATGATTCCGCTACTGCTATTTGTTTTTATGATATGTATAAAAAGAGTGGTTGAAACTGCGGGAGATAAAAATGGTATCAAGAAGTATGTACTAATAACTTCTCTATTTGTTCTATTTGCGGTTACTCTTGCATTTTGTCTTAAAGATTTTAAGGACTATCGCACCAGGGTAAGAGCAGAACAAGACGTTACGGATAAAACCTTATCATTGATCGGAAAGCCAAACAAAGATACCGTTTTTACTTCTTTAGCTGTTCAACATTTGGCGTGGACGGTTTTAGAGTATTATTATCCGGAGAATGAGATAATTGAAGGAGACCCGTCAAATATAGACATTAATGCGGATGAAGTTTGGTCGTTTCTGGGATATCCGCTTAGCGATGACTCGTTAGAGACATTAAGAATTAAGGGATATGAGGTTGATTACTACCCTGATACTAACTTTGGAAAATACAGTTGCAATCTTTATCATTTAAAGAAACAACAGTAGTATATATTACATTTGGATTTTAAGGAAAGAGTTATGAAAAAAAGTATTCCATACTTTATTCTATTAGGGATTATTCTTCTTATAATGCTATTCCCATACAGAACATCGGATTTGTGTATAATAATTGAGTTTAATCCTGACAGTGTTGAGATTACTGAGGAACCATTTTACCTATACTATGAGCTCGATGGGGAAGACTTCAAGGGAGATGCTTATCTGAAGTCAAAGAATAATCCGGAAAAAAGCGAGGTGGTTTTTCGCGTCCCCTCCGAATTGAAAAACCATTTAAGTGGCATTAGGATAGATTTTCCACCCAGAAATATGCTTTACGAGGTAAAAAGTGTATCTGTACTTAGTGCAGGAATGGTGAAAAAAAGATTTTTACCTAATAATTTTTTTGCGGATGTAAATATAGTGGCAAAAAATGACATAAACGAGATTGACCTTGTACCATCAAGACTTCGCGCGTATATTTCTACAGGTTCTGCAGATCCTTATATAGTGCTGGGACAGGAACTCACAAGCAAAATAGAAGGATGTTACAGTGTATATATGTTGACAAGAATTTTGTTATGCGCTTTTGCGTGCTTGTGTTTTTTTTCTTTAAAAAAGGGAATGTTTCTCTATAAAAAAGAGGGAGACGAGGTCAAATAATGAAAAAGGCTTTCAAAGATTACTTTATAATAGCATGCGTGGGAGCTCTCCTTGCATTTATCACATATAGACTTGTAATGTCACAGGTTGATTTGCCGCTTGCAGACTATAATGGGCATACCTACTCATATATTCCGTTGTTTTATTCAAGGAAAACCATAGTAAGCGGATTTCTTGCCGTGCCATATTTTATGTGGCACTTTGTTGCTATTTTCCTAAATCGTGTTTTACTTATACCATTGGATATTTCTGCAGCATATTCTGCTTGCATTTTTACTTTGTTTGCCTATGGAGTTATGGTATGGATTCTTGATAAAGCCCAAGTAAAAAACGGATATGAAATTAATAGTTTCAGAGATTCAGCTATAGCATTTGGTTTTTGTATTCTTCAGCCGCTGTATCTTCCGTGGCTTGGATTTAATGATAGATTCGCCGGAGCCTATTCTATGAACCCGATACACAATCCAACATATATGTGTATGAGAGGTTTCGCTCTGCTTTGCTTTTGCCTGGTGTACGATATCTGGGGAGCACAGGAAGATGTAAATTATACCGGAGTATTCTTTAAGGTTGAGAGAGGAATAAAAAAATATTATATTCTTTTGGCAGTATTGCTTCTTCTCTCGGCTATGGCAAAGCCTATATTCGTCGAGATGTTCATTCCTGCGGTAGGACTTATTATGCTAAACGGTCTGATTACAAGATTGATTAAAAAAGATCCGGATGCACGAGACTATTTCAAGAAACTTTTAGCGATGTTTTTTTGCGCTATACCTACTATAATCATTGTTTTTTTGCAGTTTGGAATGTATTTTTTGCTTGGAGGCAGCTACGGGAACGCAGAAGGTACAGTTATTATTACGAAGTTTTTTGAAGTATGGAGGTTATACTCTGATAATATAATTTTGTCGATTGTAATGGGACTAGCTTTCCCGTTATTTATGATAGCGGTGGACACAAAGTTTTTTGTTAGTGATAAGATGGGAAAACTTGCTCTTGTGGGGTATGGCGTGGGCTTGTTTGAAGCAGCATTTTTTGCAGAAGACGGTAAACTAGCACACGGAGATTTCCTTTGGCCGATGATGTCAGCCATATTACTTTTGTTTACTGTATCGTTGATAAGGCTGTTAACACTGGAAAGAAAGCAACCTAAAACTATAGCACAGACAGTTGTGATAGTTATGGCCTGGACAATATATGTGGGGCATTCGCTATGTGGATTATTTCATATTCTTGAATAGTTATAAAAGAGAAAAGCTTGCAATTACTGCAAGCTTTTTTGAATATTAATAAGACTAGCGTTCCAAAAGTGTGAAACCATCCGCAGCGTACAGGCTGTCATAATCATAATTGTGGTAAAAATCCCATACTTTGTCACAGTATTCATTATAATTATCTTTTGTAATTAAGCCGTGACCATCCTTTAGCCATACCAAAATGTGACTGTTTACGTCACCATTATGATGGGCTACATCTTTATAGTTATTAGCATCGCATATTAAATCGGTATCGGTAAAGAATGAGTAAACTTTGATATTTTCTTGTTCAAGCAGCAAGCTTATTATTAGTTCGTGAGCTTTTAAGTAACGATCTAAATTACCCATTTCATTGATATAATCAAAGAAGTATATGCTATAAGGTGCTATATAACAATAAAATGTTGTTTCAGGGTGATTAGAAGCAAGGTTGATTATGTTTGCATGTATATTATCACAGATAATGCTATTTTCTTCCGGGGTTATATCAGAGCGCCCGTCATATATTACACTGTTTCTGCCGTAGTTTTTCTGGATTGCTTTTGCTCCATATTCATAGTAAGGCGACCAATTAACATACTCATCAAATGAAACCGATGGGTTATGACCTTTTGTTCGTCTTATTGTGCCTATGGTATCTTCGAACAGAACGTTTTTATTAAGCAGATATTTTACATCATTTATAGGATTATTATCGTTTAAATATTTTGGGTAGGAGTCTTCAGAATAATCAAGTTGATCCTTTGTGTCAAAAGCTCTAAACAGGTCAACACTTCGTATTACGTATCGGATATGGTCATTGTGGTTAAATGCTGATTCAAGAAGCTCATTTACCTCTCTGTGGCTTCCGCCACTGAAAGGAACTTTGACAGAATTAACTCCGAATAGAGAGTCAAATTCGCTGGTTTTGAAGCATTCAGTCATGCTTGTCCCGGTAATAATTGCATCATAGTCATAATTGTTTACTATACCTGTGTTGATGTATCTTTCTTTGTCCAGTTTGTAGCTAAATCCCTTGAGGGGTTTGTGATAATGGAAAAAAGGATCTATAAAAGCTGTCAGAGCACCTCCGAGGATTAATAATCCCAGAAAAAGTATTATGAATACGATGTAGTTTTTTTTTGATTGCTGTTTCATAGTAAGGATATCTCCCTGCAATTAAAAATTGAAATACAGAAATGCGCTTATACTCTGGAACGAATACACGCACCATGCAAGCAAAAATGCCGACAAAATAGCCTTGCTTAAAGTGAATTGCCTTGTTTCATAGTTCTTTTCATTATTTTTAAGTATAAATAGCACTATAAAGGCGATAACTAAAAAAGCTACCATAAAAAATGGTGGAACAAGGCTTTCTATGGACCTGCCGTAGAATACAAAAGCAATTTCCGGTATCATAAAGCATTCTGTATAATCTGAAGGTAATAAACCTAAACCGCCTTTAAATACCTGTTTAATAAGACTGAATGCCTGATTAAAGTCATTACTTCTAAAGAAAACCCATAGCACGCTGACTGTAATAAATGTAAGTATTTTGCCAAGCCATTTTGGAATAATATCCACGAACTTTTTACATACTCTTTCAAATACTGAAAAAGCACCGTGACATACTCCCCAAAAAACAAAGGTCCAATCTGCCCCATGCCAAAGACCGCTAAGAAAAAACACTATCATAATATTGAGATATGTTCGACCCTTGCCACGCCTGCTACCTCCGAGAGGAATGTACACATATTTTGTAAAAAAACGGGTGAGCGTCAAGTGCCAGCGTTTCCAGAAGTCATTAATACTTGAAGCTTTATATGGAGAATCGAAATTGACAGGTAAACAGATATTAAACATTTTTCCGATTCCTATAGCCATGTCGCTATAACCGCTGAAATCAAAATACAACTGCGCCGTATAAGCAAAGATAACATATATGGCAGTCAGCGAATTCATCGAAGGAATATTTCCGTATTCGCCATAAGCGAGATCTACAGTTTTACCAAGAATATCGGCTAACAGTACTTTTTTTGACAGTCCCAGAGAAAAAAGATAAATGCCCATCCCGATGTTGTTAAAATTTGCTTTTCGGTTTTCGGGATTTAAGAATTGCGGAAAGAATTCATCGTGAGAGACAATAGGTCCCGCCACCAGTTGCGGAAAAAAGCAAACATAACAGGCATAACTGACAAAGGGGTATTTTTTTGCAGCTCCCGTATAAGTATCTACAAGGTATGATATTTGTTGGAAAGTAAAAAAACTGATTCCGAGCGGTAAAGCTATTTTTAGAAAACTTAGATTGCTACGAAAAACAGTATTTATATTTTTGATAAAAAAGTCAGTGTATTTGAAATAACCAAGCAAAGCGAGGTTAAATACAATACCGATTATGAGTATTGCCTTTCTCTTTGTAGCAGATTTTGGTTTTGATATCAGTAATGAAAGGAAATAGTTACAAATAATACTGACTGTAATAACAGGAATATATTTTGGAGTAATATATCCGTAGAAAAAAAGGGACATAATAAGCAAAAAAATATTACCTGCTGTGAAGTTTATTTTATTAAGTAAAAAATAGCCGAATAAACATATCGGCAGAAAAGCTAATACAAAAATATACGAATTAAATAACATAACGATTCTCTTTTTTGTCTTGTTGTTAATTATGATGAAATCATTTTGATATTGTCAGTATTATTTATCAGTATCGGAGTACCTTGGAAATTATAACATAAATATACTGTTTCAGAAATATTCTTTATATTTTCTTCACTAAAAGCCAATGGAAAACAGGGCATTATCATGCTATACTTCTTGTGGGAACTAAAATACGCGATCACTGCTGTGGTCGCTTTTTAAGGAGAGAAAAGTGAGAGTAAATAAGTTTTTATCTGCAAGAAGGATTGGGGCTGTCCTTGTAGCAGCCTGCTTCCTTTTAACCGGTTGCGGCGGTAATAATGCGGCGGAAAACGGAAATGCAAATTCAAATTCAAATTCCGGGGACCTGTTTAGCGGATTGGGAAATATCTTAGGAGGCGCCGATGAAGAAATATCCGGACCTCAGGACCGTGACGGAGACGGAATTGCGGATTATTTTCCCTTGGAAGACTGCTATGATGGTTCTTCATATATGAATTCTCCTCTAAGAGAGGAACTTTTGGATTATGAATTAGTTTCAAACATCATCCCCGAGAGCATTAATTATACGGGGGACGGAACGGTTTATTTCTCTGCCAAGGCACCTGACGGAGGCGAGATCCGCTTTTGGGGATATGACATTGAGCCTTCCACCGAAGGAATAAAGTTTAATACCAAAGGCAGGATGGTGAGCCTTGACAGTCTCGGAAGAATTTATTCCCTTGACCCTGTTGTCAGCGAAAACTCTACAACCGACAACTGGTACGGCAGATTCGGGGCTTATGACCTTACGTTTAATATGCATCCGGGATCTATGGACAATATGGTGTACACCAGAGGAGCCAAAGTGGATGTCGAGTACTATAAGGAGTATTACTGTTCCGGCTGTTTTTACGATCTTCAGCCGTATTTTTTCGGACTTGGCACAGCTACGCCCAATTACTTACCTGAAGATTACGAGAATCCCGGTTATTATGTTTTTTCTCAGATAAATCTGATCTATCGTTCGGAGGATGAAATGCAGCCCTTTAGAGGTGTGATCCTTAATCCTATGAATTATGGCTGCTATGTGGAAGGAGATACCTACGAACAGTATAAGGAAGGTAAGTTTAGCGCATACGACCAGATCTACGATTTTGAACTGGTGGGAATCCCGGATTTTTATGAGGACTATCTGGAACTTCCTATGGACCGCTTCTACGTCTGGGATCCTATTGAATACGGATATGAGCTTTCATTTGCCGACTACACGGTAGGAGATTTAAAGGATAAAGACGGAAATGTCTTAGATAAGAACGGTATTCGCGTGGAATCCGGAATGACGCTGGACGTTGCGCTTGGGGGAACAACATACAGCGTACCTGTAAATGTAATTGATACTACTCAGGAGGGCAATACTCTTCATGAACTTCAGAGCCATTTGAGGCCCGAGGCTACAGGGAATCTTAACGTTTTGTGCATTCCTTTTTCATGGTCCGATGAAAGAGATAGGGCTACCGACGCTGTATATAAGGAATTTTGCGGGGAGCTCGGAAGAGTTTCGGATATGAACGGAAATGTTCAGGATTACTCAGACTCAGCGAGCATGAAAAGGTTCTCTTTAAGCGAGTACATGGATATAGCATCCTACGGAAAGTTTAATGTTACAACTTATATGACGGACTGGTATCCCTGCCAGTATTCCTTCGAAGAAATGAAGGAACAGACGGGTGACTTTATTTACTGGGATATCTATGAGTGGCTAAAGAGCACCTACCCCGATCAGGACTGGAATAAATTTGACTTAGACGGGGATCATTATTTTGACTCTGTTATCTTTTTAAATGACGGAGATACCTCCGGAAACAACGGCTTTACCATAATGAGCTTTGAAGGTGCTGTTTATACGAGTACAACATACGGTGCAAACGAATACTTCTATGAAGGAGACGTTTTGCCCGCTTTTAACTCCGTTGTATACTGCCATTCAGACCATTTTTATAACAGTACACTTATCCATGAGTTTAGCCATAATCTTGGTCTTATCGACTATTATGACGTAACATACAGCGGAATAGACGCGGTGGGCGAATACGATATGCAGTCCAGCCAGTACGGAGATTGGAATGCTTTCTCAAAATACGCTGTCGGATGGATAGAACCTACTATTGTAAAAGGCCTTGAGCCGGGAGAATCGGTCGAGTACACAATTTCTCCCATGTCCTCATCCGGCGATGCTATAGCGATTCCCGCAGCGGGAGAGGATATGAATACGCCTTTTGACGAGTATATCCTTGTTGACCTATTCGCAAATGTAGGTACTCATAAATATGACGCAAAGGCATTCGGTCTTGAAAATACGGTAGGTGTACAGATTTATCATGTTGATGCCCGTATGGAATTTAGAAACTTTTTAAATGACAGATATAGTAAAGAGGTAGTGCCTATCGGAACTCCGCACTACGGAAATGATTACAAGGAAAGCGGCAGATACCAGCTTGAAGTGATCCAGGCGGGCAAAGCCAATACCTTTACAACTCCGGGAAGCAGAATTAAGCTTAACAGCTCTGACTTCTTTAAGGCCGGAAATACATTTACTATGAACGACTACTCAGCATTTTTCGACGGTGGTAAGTTTGATACCGGAAAAGATTTCGGTTATTCCATTGAGACCATCAGCATAACCGGAACCGGCGAAGATGCGAAGGCAGTTATAAAGATTACAAGACAGTAAGGTTTTGAAAGGAAGTAATTAAAGTGGGAAAGTTTGACGGAAGCGAAGTAATTGAAAGATTTTTAAGATATGCGGTAATAGATACGCAGTCTGATGAGGAAAGCGGCACATCCCCCAGCAGCGAGAAGCAAAAGAATCTTGGAAGACTTCTTGAAAAGGAGCTTAAGGAAATCGGAGTAAGTGGTGTATATTTTGACGAGGAGCACTGCTATGTATACGGCCGTATCCCTGCGAATAATGCAAAGGAGGGAACTTCCTTCGGTTCTAAGAAGCTTGCCCTTATAGCTCATATGGACACATCTCCCGAATCTTCGGGAAAGAATGTAAAACCTCGTATTGTTGAGAACTACGACGGTGGGGACATATATCTTGGGGATGAGAGCGGTCTTACTCTTTCTCCTTCTCAGTATCCGGAGATGAAAGCCTACGTCGGACAGAGTCTTATAGTAACCGATGGCACTACTCTTCTTGGGGCTGACGATAAGGCGGGAGTTGCGGAAATTATGGCGGCAGCATCTTACCTTTTAAAGCATCCTGAAGTTTCCCACGGGGAGATCTCAATCTGCTTTACTCCCGACGAAGAGATCGGAAGCGGCGTAGATAATATCGATATGGACAGACTGAACGCCGATTACGGATATACTGTTGACGGCGGAGCGATAGGTGAGCTGGAATACGAGAATTTCAACGCTGCGGCAGTTACTGTAAAGGTTCATGGCGTAACCGTTCATCCCGGGGAAGCGAAGAACAAGATGAAGCACGCAAGTCGTATCGCCATGGAACTTGATTCTATGCTTCCGGCGCAGGAGAGACCTCAGTTCACAGAAGGGTATGAAGGCTTCTTCTACCTTACGGATATGAAGGGAACAACGGAGGAAGCGGAGTTTAAGTATATTATCCGCGACCATGACAGAGAGAAGTTCGAAGCTAAAAAGAAGCTGATCCGGGATGCTGCCACATATATAAACAGCAAGTACGGAGAAAAGACTGCGGAAATCGCTATCAGAGACCAGTACTACAATATGCGTGAAAAGATCGAAGAAGGTAACATCTTCCTTATCGAAAACGCAAAGAAAGCGATGGAAGACCTTGATATAGTACCCAAGATCCAGCCCATCCGCGGCGGCACAGACGGAGCGAGACTTTCCTTTATGGGACTTCCTTGTCCGAATCTTTGCGCCGGCGGCCACAATTTCCACGGAAGATACGAGTATGTCTGCGCAGAGTCCATGGAGAAGATAACAGATCTCCTTATAAAGCTTGTAAGCATGTAGTTTTGGAAGGTCTCAGGCAGATGGTTAAGATAGATCTGATAACGGGCTTTCTTGGGTCCGGAAAAACAACATTTCTCATAAAGTATGCAAAGTATCTGATGTCAAAAGGCCTAAAGATCGGAATACTCGAGTATGATTATGGAGCGGTAAATGTAGATATGCTTCTCTTAAATAAGCTCAGATCCGATAAGTGTGAGCTTGAGATGGTGGCGGCCGCCTGTGACGAGGACTGTTTAAAGAGGAGATTTCGCACGAAGCTTATAGCAATGGCTATGACTGGCTACGACAGAGTCATCGTTGAGCCCTCCGGCGTCTTTGATATGGATATGTTTTTTGACACCTTGAGAGATGATGATACTCTGGAGAGAATGTACGAGATTGGAAGCGTAATAACCATTGTCAATGCTAATCTTTCGGATAATGGAGATGCCGAGGAAGATTTCTTTTTGGCTTCCCAGGCGGCGAGCGCCGGAAGTATAGTCCTCAGCAGGGTCCAGTTATCTGATGAGGCAAATATAGAGAGAACTAAAGCTCATATAGATAATGCCGCTGCTAAGATAATGTGCAAGATCAAGGGTAAGTACGTAGTAAAAGACTGGGACGAGCTTTCTGATGAAGATTTTAATGCGATCTCAACCAGCGGGTATTTTTCGAATGACTATATGAAAGTAATAGCCGGAAAGAGTCCGGAGTTTGATTCTGTTTGTTTCCTTGATCTTACCGACAATCTCGAAGGGATGAAGGCGAAGATAAAGACGCTCTTTGAGGATGAAAGCTACGGAAATATAATCCGCGTCAAAGGCTTCGTCTGTGACAAGGAGGGGGGCTATCAGTTAAACGCCACAAAGCATGAAATCCTTGTTGATCTCATATCCATCGGACAGGGCGTCTTTATTGTAATAGGCACCGGGCTTGATAAAAACAGGATCAGGGAACTTATGTATTCGTAAAATACTTAGATACAGGAGAAACAAAATGGTTAAACATGTAATTTTATGGAACTTGAAAGACGAGCTTGGTGCGGAAGAAAAAGAAAGCATCAAGAAGGGAATTAAAGAGGGTCTTGAGGGCCTTAAGGGAAAGATTCCCGGTCTCCTTGAAATCAAGGTGAATATTTGTCCACTTGCAAGTTCAAATTGCGATGTGATGTTGGATTCAAGCTTTGAGGATGAGGCTTCTTTAAAGGGATATGCCGTTCATCCCGAGCATGTAGCTGTTGCGGACGGTAAAGTAAGACCTTATACAAAGTCCAGAGTCTGCATGGACTACGAGGTTTAATTAAGAGGCTTTTACATGGGAGATTCAAGAATAATAAATTCAACCCTTGTTCATCTTATAAAAGACGGAAAATACCTGATGCTTCATCGTGTCAAAAAAGAGGGGGACTATAATAAAGACAAGTGGATCGGCGTCGGCGGTAAATTCGAGCCCCGGGAATCCCCGGAAGAGTGCGCAAGGCGCGAGACTCTTGAAGAGACAGGTCTTACTATAGGAAAGATGGACTATAGGGGGATAGTAACCTTTGTCTATCAGGATATCACGGAGTATATGCACCTTTTTACATCCGAGGATTTTTCCGGCGAAATGAAAGAATGTGACGAAGGAAATCTTGAATGGGTTGATATTTCAGAGGTTTGCAATCTTCCTATTTGGGAAGGAGATAAGATCTTCTTTAAACTGATGGAGGATGATGCACCTTTCTTCTCTGTAAAACTTGTGTATGATGATGACGGAAATCTCATAGATCACTGCGAGAATGTATATTGCCGATAGTAAAGAAGTCCGCGTCTGCGAATAAGAAAAAACTTATCGCGGACGCGGACTTTTGCGCGATAGATTTACGGTCACGCCTCAGTGCTGCGCCTGTAAATCGGATTACATCTTACATACGTCCAGCTGTACGGCATCCTCGGATTATTGATCCTGCCGAGGAGAATGTCTGCGGACATACGTCCGATGTCCACACTCGGAATCTGAACCGTGGTAAGAGAAGGCTCAACAATAGCCGACTGAGGTGTTCCGTCAAAGCCTGTGACCATTATATCCCCCGGGATTGAAAGTCCGAGCTTCTTAAGAGCGCTCATTAAATGAACAGCTAAAAAGTCGTTGGCACAGACAAAAGCATCAGGCATCTTTTTTATCTTAGATACCCTGGAAGCAATCCAGTCAATATCCCCGTAAGGGGAAGCGTCCGGATCCAGGATACAGAGACTTTCGTCATATTCGAGACCGGCATCCGTCAGTCCGATGCGATACCCCATCCATCTGTCGAAGAAACTTCCGCAGTGTTCGCTGTCGCCGAAAAAGCCGATCCTTTTGGCTCCTTTTTTAACGAGCTTATTCATAATCTCTATAACGCCGGCGCGGCTTTCCATAGTGACAAAGTCGCACTGCATAAGCTGCTTTGAAGCATGAGTTGGGCTGTCTATCATAATGGTGGGAATTCCCAGCTTACATATAAATTTCAAATAATCCGGATCGAAGAGCTCTATACCTACTATTCCTGCAGTCTGCGAAGGAATGAAGTGGGGAGGGAGCTTTTTTTGCTGCAGCTCTTCAGCTGAGATCTCAAACATTTTTAATGTATATCCGGCACGGCAGATCTGGTCTGTAAATGTTGTTACGAAAAAAGTACCGAAATGGTATTCGGAGGGCAATTTATTAGTAAGAAGCGCGATGACCTTACCGCTTGAAGACTGCTTAAAGGCGTTTTCATTGGGAATAGCCTTGTAGCCCAGCTCTTCAGCTTTTTTTAGAATAATGTTGCGAGTATTTTGAGGAACACTTCCCCTTCCGTTAAATACCTTTGAAACAGTATTTCTTGAAAGCCCGCATGCATCTGCAATATCCTGCATCGTTACTTTATTGTTTGCCACGATCAATACCTCATAATAACCGGATATAGGATACGTTCCGGTGAATTCATTTAGATAGTAACATACAAAAAGGAACAAATCAAGTTTACAAATGTAAACTATATCAATATCTTTGTTTACATGCATTTACGTGGCAAACAAGCGTGCTAACCAAAGGCTTTTGGGCATATTACACAAAAACAATATCAAAAACTATTCACTATGCAATATTGACCATGTAAAACTGCTGATGTAAAATCAAATTACAAAATGTAAATAATGTAAACAATGTAAACTCGTGTTGCAAACAAATGTAATAACCAAGGAGGCGCTTTATGCAAGCCATATCCGGAAAGAAGAAGCTGCGGAAGTTCAAAGACGGGATCCCGTATCTGATAATGCTTCTGCCTGCTGTAGCTACAGTTTTTCTTTTTAACTATTTACCTATATACGGAGTACTTATCGCTTTTCAGGATTTTATGCCCGGAGATAAGATCTTTTCCGACACTACCATATGGGTGGGATTCAGAAATTTCACAAGATTTTTTGGAGACGTACAGTTTTGGCCTCTTATGAAGAACACGTTTCTTCTGTGTATATTCGGATTCCTGATCGGATTCCCGCTTCCCATAATAGTGGCATTGTCCCTGAACGCTCTCAGCAGAAAAAAGTTCGGTAAGTTTTTCCAGACCATCTTTACTGCACCTCACTTTATCTCACTGGTAGTACTGGCCGGAATGCTTCAGCTTTTCTTCGGAAGATACGGACTTGTAAATAATATAGCCGCAGGAATGGGACTTGAGAGATTTTCGTATTTCCTTGAGAACTCAGCATTTAGACCCCTTTATATCTTATCCAGTAACTGGCAGGATTTCGGATGGAGCGCAGTCATCTATATCGCGGCGCTTTCGAACGTAGACCCCGGACAGCATGAAGCGGCTATGATCGACGGAGCAAGCAGATTTCAGAGAATAATCCATGTTGATATCCCGGCTATCATGCCGATGATAAGCGTAATGCTCATCATGTCCATCGGTGGACTTATGGGAGTGGGATACGAGAAGGCGCTTCTTATGCAGACCGACGGAAACCTGGCTGTCAGCGAACTTATCGCCACATACGTATACAAGAGAGGTCTTACGGGAGTTCCGGATCAGGCATACGCCACTGCAATCGGACTGTTCAACTCGGTAATAAACGTGGTGCTTCTTATCATAGCAAATACGTTCTCGAAACGTTTCTCAGAGAATTCGCTTTGGTAATAAAGAAAGGCTGGAAACAGAATGAAAAGATCAGTTAGAAAAAGATCGGCGGGAGACAGATTCTTTTACGCCATAAACGCAATATTCCTTACGCTTTTGGCAATAATAATCATATACCCGCTTTACTTTATAATAATCGCTTCGATCTCGGATCCGGATGCAGTTCTCGGTGGACAGGTTTTCCTGTATCCTGTAAAGATCACCCTCGAAGGGTTTGAAAAGGTATTCCACAGAAGCGATATCTGGACGGGATATTTAAACACCATCTGGTATACATTGGTTACCGTAGTGCTCTCACTTTTTGTAACGATACCTGCCGGCTGGGCCCTTAGCAGAAAGGATACTCCGGGAAGAAAGTTCTGGATGGTATTTTTTATCATCCCCATGTTTTTCGGAGGCGGACTTATTCCTTTTTATAACGTAATGAGCAACCTTCACCTTGTAAACTCTGCTTGGGCGGTCATCCTTCCCGCAATACTTTCGGTTTGGAATCTCTTTATGACAAAGACCTTCTTTGAATCTTCAATACCGGAAGGACTTTTGGAGGCTGCAAGGATTGACGGAGCAGGGAAGTTTCGAACCTTCCTCTCCATAGTAATCCCTCTTGCAAAGCCAATAATCGCTGTTATGGCTCTTTACTATGCTGTAGGTCAGTGGAACAGTTACTTTAATGCAATGATCTTTTTACAGGATGAGACCAAGTATCCACTTCAGCTTGTACTTAAAGAGATCCTTATCGCTTCGGAAAGTACCGTAGGCGGAAGCGGAGAGACAATACTTCAGCAGTACAGACTTGCAAACCAGTTAAAGTATGTATCGGTTATAGTATCGAGTCTGCCGGTACTTTGCTTATATCCTTTTGTACAAAAATATTTTGCCCAGGGCGTTATGCTCGGCTCACTTAAAGACTGATCGGAGGAAAAGAAATGAAAAATGTTAAAAAAATCGGTGCATTAGCACTTGCGGCTGTTATGGCTTCATCAGTAGTAGCCTGCGGCTCAGGATCCGGTGAAAAGAGTTCATCATCCGCATCCGATGTATCTAAGCTCGTTGAAGAGTACGGATTTCAGTGGGAGGACGCTTCTAAGCCCATCTTAAATGAGAAGGGCTCTGAAGAGATCAAATTTAATGTTTACTCTTCTAAGAACGCCTCGGCTCTTGATTACAACGATATGAAGATCATGCAGGATCTTTTCGAGGAAACGGGAGTAAACGTCAGCTGGGAGAATGTTTCCGAGTCTGTTTATTCTCAGCAGAAGAGCCTTATTTTCGGAAACAGCGAAAATCGTCCCGACGCTATATACCATGCGGGAATGGGCTCCGGAGAGATTATCAAGTACGCAAAGAGAAAGGTACTTGTACCTATCAGTGACTATCTTGATTATATGCCCAACTTTAAAAAGCTTCTTGAAGAGAGACCTGATATAGAAAATCAGCTTATAAATATTGAGGACGGAAAGATTTATTCCCTTCCCAGGATCGAGGAAATGGGACTCTTAGAGTTCCCCAACCTCCTTTTCTTAAACGTGGACTGGACTAAGGCGGCTATAGAGGCAGGTGCCGTTACCGGACTTAGCGAAAGCGACCTTGTAGACGGACTTACCTTAAATGCTTCTCAGATGAGCCAGATCCTAACTTACTTCAGAGATAATGATATGAACGGAAACGGCAAGACCGACGATGAGCGTCCTCTTAGCTTTGTTTACAACAACTGGCAGGGAAATCAGTGCGATCTCTACGGAATGTTCGGACTTAACGACAACCTTGAGCACAGAGTAATCGTCGACGGAAAAGTTACTTATACCGTAACTGACGATAGATTCAAAGAAGCGACAAACTTTATCGCAGACTGGGTAGACAACGGACTGATCGATAAGGTTTCCTTTGAACAGAGCCAGGACAATTTCCTTGCAAACGGAAAAGGCATGGAGACATATGGCGCTTTCTATTGGTGGGAGAGCGAGACAGTAGTTTCAAATCCCGAGCATTACATCGTATGTAATCCGCTTGTCGGCCCTAATGGTGACCAGACAATCTGTGTATCCAACAATCCCGAGATCGGAACCGGCGAACTGGTAGTTTTCGCTGACTGTAAGTATCCCGAAGTATTGCTGGCATACTTTGACCGCTACTATGATCCTATGATATCTGCTCAGATCAACTATGGTCCTGTAGGTATTGTTTATGAAGAGGAACTTGATGAAAACGGAATGCTTGTTCAGAAACCCCTTCCGGAAGGAGTTACAACAGACGAGCTTCGTTTGCAGAACGCACCTCTGGGAATTATCAATCTCGGAGAGTACGCATGGAACAATGTGGTACATATGGAGCCCCGCGCAAAGCTCCGTCTTGAGAGACTCGAGAAAGTTGCCGAGCCTTTCGTAAGCGAAAATGTAGCACCTTGCCCTAATCTGCAGTTTACCTTGGAAGAACTCAATACTTTAAGCAGCTACGAGAGCAATATGAATGACTACATAAGAACAAATCTTATTGCCTGGCTGATGAAGGGCGGAGTATCAGATGCCGACTGGGAAGTTTTCCAAAACGACCTTAACGGCAAGGTAAAGCTTCCTGAGATTCAGAAAGTATATCAGGATGCTTATGACAGATACGTAGGAGAATAAATAAAAAACGAGGGATAAACAATGAAAAAAAAGCTTGTGGCAATGCTTCTGTCACTTACATGTGTATTGTCAGTAACAGCATGTGCCGGCGCATCGGGGGATAATACAGCCCCTGTGATCGAAGGCACAGCCGACAGTACCGTAATGGCAGGAACTGAATTTGATGCATTTAGCGCAGTCAGCGCTTCAGACAAGGAGGATGGAGATCTCACCGGACTTATCGTGGTTGAGTCTACTCCCACTCTTGATTTCAAAAACGGAAAGGCTACTCCCGAGAACGCAGGTACATATGAACTTGTATACTCTGTAACCGACAAGGGAGGCCTTACTTCCGAGAGTTATGCTACTCTTACTGTTACCAAGATGACAGGAGAAGAGGAAGTATACAAGGCATTTGATTTTAGTAAGGAACTTGCTGTTGATAATAAGGGCTGGGAGGTAAAGATCGGTGAGAATGCTAAGGCAACCGGTGAACTTAAGCAGGGTGCATACGTATTTGATATCGAAAACCCCGGCGAGTCAGACGGAGAGGTTGCTCTTTCAAAGTCAGGCTTTGATGTAAAGGCAGCTGATTATCTTGTAAAGATCTGGGCTAAGTCAACCAAGCCTACCTACGCTCATATCATCGCAAGAGATGAGAACGCAGAAGGCTGGGCAACATTCGGTGGAGCCTATAATGTTGTGATAGGAGAAGAAATCGCTCCCTTAGAGCTTAACTTCTCATCTGACAAAGAGGGTAAATGTGAGCTTATGTTCAATCTCGGAAAGATCACACCTAACCCCGATAATGCGGACGATACCACCCCTGCTGATTTTACCGTAACCATCGACAAGATTGAGATTTACGAGATCTCCGGCGAGGAAACTCTTACTGCAGTTTACAGCGCAGCTCCTTCTGAGGAGAACTTGTCTGTAGAAGCAGGCGACGGCGCTGAAGCAAGTGTAAGCTTTGAAGGCGACAAGGCAAAGGCAGAGATCGTAAGCTATCCTTCAGCTGACGGCGGAGTTTGGAGCATTAAGTCTGACATATCCATTGGTGATGTAAAGATCGAAAAGGGCAAGAAGTATTATTACAGCTTTAACGTAAATGCACTTAACGGTCAGACCGGTGAAGTACTTGTAGAAAGCAAGGAAAAAGGCTGGGAGTGCAGAGCTAACTTTAATGCTCTTTCAGCGCCCGCAGGTGAGGAGATCACCTTTTCGGGTATCTTCACTGCGGAGGCTGATGTTGAGGATCCCGTGATCCGTATGCAGATCGGAAACGCTCCCGAGGGGGCAACCTCTAACGAGATCGTTATCAGCAATATCGAGTTTGGTAATGTCGAGGGCGATAAGGAAGTAGTTAAGACTATCGATTCATTCATGCCTTTTGGAAGAAACAGCGCTAATGCCGAGGATACCGATCTTCCTTTTGAGACCTTTAACGGAACTGACGAGGATAACGAGAAGGGTGTCGGATGTATCTGGGCAGAGAACGGAAGCTTCTTCTACCGCATTGATAACGGCGGAACAGTTGACTGGCACAACAAGCTTATCTGCGGATATACCGGAAATCCTCTTACCTTAGAGTCCGATGCTTACTATACCATCGAGATCACAGCAAAGGCTGAAAAGCCTGTTTCATGCGGATTCTTCCTTAATCCTATAGGCGGCTGGGATCCCAGGATCTCTGAGGGAATGGACATCACTACCGATTTCCAGACATTTAGATTTACTACTACAGATACATTCATTACCGATATGGACTTCGAACTTTTATTCCAGTTCGGTTCTGAAGAGACTTCACAGATGGGAGAGAATACCATCGAGATTTCAAATATCACCATCTACAAGATGAGTGCTCTGTAATATAAACGAACTTTTGGAGTGCGAAACATGAAAAATAAAGTATTAAAAGCAGCGGGGGTTATATGTATGTTCTGTTTATTTACCGCAGGATGTGCCGGAAAAGGGGCGCAGCCTGAAAGTAAGCAGGCAGTATACGATGATGAAGGCGAACCCTTTGCCGAAGATATTACAGATAAGGATTTTTCAGAGTTCCGCACTCCGGGATCATTGGAAGCAGCATTCGAATATAAGAATTTCTTCCTTCCCGCAGTAAACGGCATAGCTCAGCCCTATGTAGGTGATGCTATGCCGTACTACGAGGACGGCACTTACTATATCTATTATCTAAAAGACGGAGGCGACTCCTATAACCACTCTGTCTTTCTTACAAAGACAACTAACTTTGTCACATACGAGGAAGTAGAAGGACCTGTACTCGAAGCCGACAGATCAGGCGGGCAGGACGCATGGATCGGTACCGGCTCAGTAGTAAAGGTAAAAGACGAATATCTTTTCTTTTATACCGGCCATGGATCCCATGCTGACTGCGAGTTTGCCGAAAAGATCAAGGTTGCAAGAGGCAGCAGTCCAAAAAATTTTGAAAAGGTTGAAGGATTCGAAATTACTCCTCCCGAGGAGCTTAATCAGAAGAACGATTTCAGAGATCCCCAGGGCTATTACGATGAGGAAACGGGACGAATAATCCTTACGGTAACAGCGGCAAAGGATGGAGTTGCAAGAGTATTAAAGTACTCTGTAAGTCCCGACCTTATGGATGTAACTTACGAGGGTATTATTTTTGACGATCCGGAAAAGAGTTTTTGGAATCTTGAGTGCACAGATACCTTCAAGATGGGAGATAAGTATTATCTTACCTATTCAGCACAGGATGATACTCTTTGGTACGCAGTCTCCGATACTCCCTATGGCCCCTATACAGATGCCGCCAGAATAGACGGAAAGCTTTTCTATGCTGCAAAGCATGTTGAAAGCCCCGAAGGAATGTATATGGTGGGCTGGGGCAGACGCAGCGAATCCCCTTCATCTACCTCGGACGTAGCGGCATGGGGCGGAAACATCGTAGTTCAGAAGATCTGCCAAAAAGAGGACGGAAGCCTCTTCCTTTCTCCTGTAGATAAAATATCGGAGCAGTATATTAACAGGCGAAAGCCTCTTGAAGCTTCCGATGATGTAACTGTTTCGGCAGGTTCAAGGTATTCATATGAAGAATACTTTACAAGCTTTGAGAGCTTTATGCTCAAAGGAAATTTCAGGTTTACCGGAAAGGGAAGTTTCGGACTTGCTTTTGATTACGACGGTGAGCCGGAGAAATATAAAATGATATCCATTGATCAGGAGGCGCAGAGCGTTAACCTTTTGTTTAACGAGGGATCTACGGATATTACATCTGCTTCTGCGCATCTGACGGAGGGAGAGACATACTCCTTTACATATATTCAGGAAGGCTCTGTGGGAGTCTTCTATATAGACGGGGACTCGTCCCTTACCGTAAGACTTTACGGAGTAACCGGAAAGAGTATTATGCTCTTTGCAGAGAATGGAACGGCAGAGTTTACGGATTTAAGACAATACACAAGATAAGGAAAATAGCCATGGAATTAAAAACTTTGGAGAAGGCTAGAAAATACGAAAAAGAAAACGGGGAAAAAATACCTGCATCGGAGAGACCTCTTTTCCACCTGACCCCTTATGTGGGCTGGACAAACGATCCGAACGGGTTTTCATATTATAACGGAAAATATCATCTTTTTTATCAATACAATCCATACGATACAAGATGGGATTCAATGCATTGGGGACATGCGGTCAGCACTGACCTTGTAAAGTGGGAGTACCTTCCAGCCGCGCTTGCACCGGAAGACGATTACGATTCATTCGGATGCTTTTCGGGTACGGCAATGGAGCTTCCCGGCGGTAAGCACTTTGTCATCTATACCGGCGTAAAAAAGGCTGAAGACGGAAAAGAATACCAGACACAGTGTATAGCCATTGGTGATGGTTTAAACTATAAAAAATACGAGAACAATCCGGTTCTTACTTCAAAGGATCTTCCGGGTGGATTAAGTCCTTACGATTTCAGAGACCCTAAGGTCTTTAAAGATCAGGACGGAAAGTTTTACTGCGTAGTCGGTGGAAAGGACGAAAAAGGTCTTGGCGAGCTTCTTCTTTTTGGAAGCAGCGACGGACTTGACTGGCATTTTGAGAGCGTCCTTATAGCAAACGACGGCGAGATAGGTTGCATGTGGGAATGCCCCGACTTTTTCTCTATCGGAGAGACTTCGCTTGTCCTTATAAGCCCTCAGGATATGGTAGCAAAGGGACTCGAGTACCATAGCGGAAACGGTACTGTTGCCCTTATCGGTTCTTATGACAGGACGGATAAAAAGTTTTTAAAGCATTCGGCGCAGACTATCGACCACGGTATTGATTTTTACGCACCGGAGACGCTCCAGGCCCCCGACGGAAGAAGGATCATGATAGCCTGGATGCAAAACTGGGATACCTGCAATACTTCAGGATTTAAGAGCCGTCCCTGGTTCGGACAGATGACGGTAGCCAGAGAGCTGATTCTAAAGGATGGAAAGCTTTTCCAACTCCCTGTACGCGAACTTGAAAACTACCGCGGAGAGAAGGTAGAATATAAAGGTGTTGAGATAGAGGGAGTAAAGAGCCTTGAGGGTATCGAGGGAAGATGCCTTGATATGACGATCAAGGTTAAGCCCGGGGACTATGACAGGATCTTTAGCAGATTTACCATGTATTTTGCAAAGGACGCAGAGCACAGCTCAAGGATCAACTTCTATCCCGCTGAAAACATCTTCGAGACCGACAGAAGACTCTCAGGCTCCCGAAGAGCAAACATCCACCAGAGAAGCTGCAATGTAAGAAACCTTGGAGGAGAGATAGAACTTCGTATAATCATGGACAGATTTTCAATCGAAGTCTTTATAAACGGCGGAGAGCAGGCAATGACTACCGCTATCTTAACAGACCCTTCCGCAAGAGAGATCTGCTTTGAGTGCGATGGAAAGGCAGTTATTGATATAACAAAGTATTCTTTATTTTCGGAGGACTGATCATGGAGCGTTTCAACATGAGCAAAGAAAAAAAGATTGATGTTACCGCTATGGGTGAGCTGCTTATAGATTTTACTCAAAACGGAGTAAGCCCTGCGGGAAATCCGCTTCTGGAGGCTAATCCGGGCGGAGCGCCCTGCAATGTGCTTGCAATGCTTAACAATCTTTCTAAGAAATGTTCTTTTATCGGTAAGGTGGGTAAGGACGCATTCGGAGATATGCTGGAAGATACGCTGAAAGGTGTCGGGATAGATACTACCGGGTTAAAGCGGGATGAAAAGGTTCATACCACTCTTGCCTTTGTACACACAGCCCCCGACGGAGACAGAAGCTTTTCTTTCTACCGCAATCCGGGAGCGGATATGAATCTTGACGAGACTGAGATAGACAAAAGTCTTATTGAGAATTGCAGGATTTTCCATTTTGGTTCTCTTTCACTTACTGATGAGCCTTGCAGAAGCGCTACTGTTAAGGCCTTAGAGATTGCAAAGGCTTCCGGCGCTCTTATAAGCTTTGACCCCAATTTAAGGGAATCTCTTTGGTCATCTCTCTCCTTAGCGAAAGAGCAGATAGCCTGGGGACTGGGTAAATGCGATTTTCTGAAGATATCCGACAATGAACTGGAGTTTATGACCGGAGAAAAGGACTTTGACAAAGGCGCAAAGATCCTTAGGGATAAGTATCCGGAGATAAAGCTTTTATGCGTAACCGCCGGCGGCGAGGGAAGCTACGCTTACTACGGTGATTTAAAGGTATTTGAACAGGGCGTTAAGGTTAAAAACGTTATCGAGACCACCGGAGCCGGAGATACTTTCTGCGGATGTGTACTTAATTATATTCTTGAAAACGGAATTAACGATCTGACAGAGGAAGATCTTCATAAAATGCTGAAAACAGCAAATTCGGCAGCAGGGGTAATAATTCAGCGAAAAGGCGCCCTTAAAGTTATGCCTAAGAAAAATGAAATAGCTATTATCTAAACTACTACTCATAAAGAAACCGGTACACAAACGGACGTGTACCGGTTTCTTATTTTTTGATTCTCGGGGCCTAGCCCCACGAAAAAAATTTAAATCTTTATTTTGACTCTTCGTCGGACAAAGCCTCATACTGAGGAACGCTGACTTTTGCGCTGTAGCAGGCAAAGGCATCCTCAACCAGTTTTTTGTCGGGCTTTTTCGTAAAGAGCGAAACAATAGGGACAAGTATAAGTCCGGCTATCATACAGAAGGCTCCGGCGTTGATGGGCGACTGTAAGAGAGTAGGGAAATAGGGCCTTAAGAACATGTTAAGGAGCATTACAACAGAGCCGAAAGCAAAGCTTACAAAAGCAGCGATCTTCGTTGTCCCCTTCCAGTACAGACCGTAGAGGAAAGGCGCGAGGAAAGCACCGGCAAGAGCACCCCATGAAACTCCCATAAGCTGAGCTATGAAGGTGACATTTGCCTTGTACTGAACGATTGCGATCACAACGGAAATTGCGATAAATACAACGATAAGAGCACGCATGATGATAAGCTGTTTCTTTTCGCTCATCTTCTTTACGATATGTCCCTTTAAAAGGTCAAGGGTAAGGGTTGAAGAGCTGGTAAGTACTAAGGATGAGAGGGTTGACATGGAAGCTGAAAGTACCAGTACCACAACAACCGCAATAAGAAGATCGGGAAGTCCCGAAAGCATCGTAGGGATTACGGAGTCATATCCGCCCTCAGCGATATTAATCTTGTCGGAGAAAAGTCTTCCGAAGCCGCCGAGGAAGTAGCATCCGCCTGCAACTACGAATGCAAATATCGTTGATACTACCGTTCCGGTGGAAATTGATTTTTCGCTCTTGATCGCATAGAACTTTTGAACCATCTGAGGAAGACCCCATGTTCCGAGGGAGGTAAGGATAACAACTCCGATGAGGTTTATTGGATCGGGTCCAAAGAAGGAAGCGAATATACCGGGGGTGGTGGCTACGTTTTCATCCGTCACTCTTGCAAGGCTGTCAAGGGCTGTCATAAATCCGCCCTGACTCTTTAAGATGGCGAGGATTACAGCGACAATACCTATCAGCATGATGATGCCCTGGATAAAGTCGTTGATAGCGGTAGCCATATAACCGCCGGCTATTACGTAGACGCCGGTAAGAACAGCCATTACGATGACGCATACGGTGTAATCGATATTAAAAGCCATTCCGAAAAGTCTGGAAAGACCGTTATAAAGCGAAGCGGTATAAGGGATAAGGAAGATAAATGTGATTATGGAAGCAACAATCTTTAAAGCCGGGCTTCCGAAACGCGCCTCGAAAAACTGGGGCATTGTCGCCGAGTTAAGATGCTGGGTCATGATCCTTGTACGGCGTCCCAGGATTCTCCAGGCGAGGAAGGAACCGATAAGAGCGTTTCCGATTCCGACCCAGGTCGTAGCGATACCGTATTTCCAGCCGAACTGTCCGGCGTATCCTACGAATACTACCGCGGAAAAATATGAAGTACCGAAGGCGAAAGCTGAAACCCAGGGGCCGACTGAACGTCCGCCAAGGACAAAGCCGTTTACGTCCGTAGCGTTTTTACGGCAGATGAAGCCAATGGTCAGCATTACCGCAAAGAAAAGTACAAGCATCAAAATTTTAATGATCATGATGTTTCCTCCGTGAGAATTTAGCACTGTAGCGCTTTAAAGCATAACGCTTTAAACTGAAAAAGTCAAGCAGATTGCACCATTTGTCTAAAAAAACTAAAAAAATTAAAAAAATTTCGAAAATAAAAAAAGGAAAAAGGTGCCGAGCGAAGAATAATGTAAATGTGACTGACCATATGGTTTGTTTTTCGGTATGGAGGGCTTGGATGACTATAAGGGAGAGTTTGGAACAAAGGGAAAAAGAGTATCTCAGTAAGTACGCTGCGCTCAGCTGCGAATCAAAAGGACGCGACAAAGCGGAGCCGCAGTGCGATATAAGACCGGTCTATCAAAGAGAT
>ODAI011422412.1_pt1 | contig 25788 bp, 20 predicted proteins | sample 1539321 | NCBI WGS metagenome assembly ODAI01 (sample SAMN02144231, study PRJEB22623) | gut metagenome | biome: sheep rumen | host: Ovis aries | place: New Zealand
AAAAATAAAATTATACATACGACACCAACTTTGTAAACCGTTAATTCATAGCGACTTACGGAGCTGAGGTCGCATAAAGTACTACACTTTTAGGCGAAAGTCGAACACCGGCCTTCCAACTACTATGAGTTTGCAAGCCAACTACTATGTAGTTGCGTTCCAAACTCATAGTAGTTGGGAGACAAACACATAATAGTTGGAAAATAAGGACTAAAAGTTTGTTTTTTCAGCTTTTTGGGTCGGTGTACGACTTGCGCTCAATTAGCGTATACGTACACCCGTTCCCCTGTCACGTAAACTGCTGAGCCTGAGCAGTCTGCGAAACCTGGTGTCGTATGTACAATTTTTATTTAAATTCTCCTTGTACAGTATGTTTTCATGTACTTTTCCATTCGTTTGATGTTCATTCTGCTCTCTCTTGGCAGACCTCATGCATTGCGTGGATATTGCATGGAGAATACCAGACAGCTTATGCATTTTGAGGAATTCTGCCCCCGATTGGTAGTACTCTTTGATTGTTAAAAACGATTAAAGAGAAACAAATTATTGATTTTCTTCTTTATTTGTTTTCAAAAAGTAGCTACTTTTGTAGCCGCACTTTCAGAATGTCTGAATTCTGTTTAGTTTGCCAGTTTCTAAGTACATCTTTATTATCAACAATAACTAAAAACAAAAACTTTTATGATGAAGCAACAATTCAAAAGTTGTGTCTGGCTCATTCTCATGCTTTTGGGGATGACACAGACAGCGCATGCTGCGTTTCAGGACTTTGCAGTCAAAATGACTGACAGCTGGGTTGACACCAGTGTAAATACGTTCTACGTAGCAGTTGCAGCCGATGGCACGCCGTCGGTAGTTGAAAATGAGGCTGATGCTACTTTCAAGTGGAGCGCAGTTCGATGGAACGATGGACAGCATGGTTGGGTAAACCCGACAATTACCGTAAAGGTTGACGGACCTGTGAAGGTAGGCTTGGGCTATTGTCAGTTTGGTGCACAGACAGCTTCTATTACAGATGCTGAAGGCAACAAAACCGAATTTCAAGTTGGAACCACCGATTGTTGGAATGCTTCAAACATTGAAGGGACGACAACCTATTGCATTTACAAAGGAACCAGTCCTACAACGTTGACTATTTATATTGCAGGTTATGCACCTTATATCTCTGTAGAAGCTGTTGATCCTTCAACACTTGCAGAGGAAGCCACCGTTTCCTTTGGCACGGGCGATGCGTCTGGTATCGCTCCGGAATCGATAAAGAAAGACGTGGGGGCAACCATTACGCTTCCCAAGAACTATACCTTATATAAAGAAGGCTACACACTTACGGGTTGGAGCGATGGAACTGATACATACGCTACAGGTGCTGAATATACAGTGCCTTCTTCTGATATTACTTTGACCCCTGTCTTCACTCAGAACACAGTGAGCTTGGCTGACCGCACAGATGCTGTGACCTTGAAATGGGATTTCCAACGTAACAATGGTGCGCCTATTGTGCAGTGGCAGAATACCAATGGAAATGTATGGGTGACTCAGGCAACAGTTAACGGAAGCACTATTGACGTGCCGATGACTATTGATACTAACCCTGGTAAGTTTAACAATTCAGGAAATACCGATTGTTCCCAAACAAATAATGGTACCGTCTTTACGATTCCTTCCTGCAAAGGGGCTACTGTAGAAACAGAGTGTCATGGTTCTTTCACCATCAGCACAACGACTATTGACGGACAGACAGACTATACAGGTTCGGGAACTTCAAAGATTTCTTATGAGATTGCCAATACTGCCGATAACATTCAGATAGTCATTGGCGATGGCTCATACTATAAATATGTAAAGGTAACACTCCCTGTTGTCGAGCAGAGCGGAGGAACTACCTATACGGATGAGGCAGCAACGGTGACATGGCCGATGGACACTCCCGCCCAATACACCAACAACACTGTTTCTCCCGATGGAGTGTTCTCTACCGTTGGTGTTGAGCTTGGTGATGTACGACTGATGGACCAAAACGGTAATGAGAATGCTACAGGAACGAGTACTGTTTCGTCAGGTATTACATTCTCACACATGAGACCGACCAACAATGGTAACGACTATGTGACATGGACGGTAAAGCCCGTTGCAGGACTTACGTTTACCCCCACAAAGATCAGTGCTTATATTGTCCGTTTCGGTACAGATGCAGAAAATGGAGTTACCTTCTCAGCAAAGGTAGGAGATGGCAGTGCAACCACACTGGGTACTTATACAGCTCCTCGTAATAACAAGTCACAGGCTGATGATAAATATGGTTCAAATGCCAACTATGCTGTAAATGGTCTCGTTGAAATTACGCTGACTGCGGAACAGCAGGCAGCTTTCACATCCGGTGAAGGCTTCTCTCTGATGGGAACGATAGGCGTCGGAAACACAAAAGCTGGCGGTATCGCACAAGTTAAGATTGAAGGACTTATCAACGGTACTGCGGAAGACGTAGCTTCCTATACGCTTGATGTTGCTACTTCTGACGCTGCCGCCGGTAGCGTATCGAAGTATCCTGTTGCTGATACCTATGAAGAAGGTACGACGGTGAAGTTGACGGCTACGCCGAACTTCGGTTATCACTTCGTGAACTGGACCGACGGAGAGAACAACGTACTCTCTACCGATGCTGTCTATAACCACGAGATGACTGCAGATATAGCTATTACAGCTAACTTCGAGGCTGTGCAGACCTACGAACTGGCTCTGACGGTTGACGGAACCAACGACTATATGGTAACCATCGACCCGCTGCCGACCATTGTCAATGACAAGATGATGTATGAGGCTGGTACTGTCGTTACGCTCACTGCCAACCAGTATGCTGGTCTGGTGACTTTCAACAACTGGAGCGACGCTGAGACCAACAGCCAGAAGACAATCACGATGGATGAAAACAAAACCTACACGGCGGTCTATTCACAGAACGACATCATTGCCGGTTGGGACTTCTACGTGAGAGGTAACGAAGGCCGCGTAGCCGACTTTGCTTCTGCTGATAACGAGAGTGCTTCGTTGAACCTCGTACAGACAGGTACTACGAATATCAACGGCTGGCTCGACAAGAGTACCGTGGCTGCCAATGGTTACGAGAGCTTCAAGGGTGCCGCCGTCAACTGGCGCACGGGAGAAGCCGATGGTGACGTAGGTAACTGGCACTGGCAGACGAAGGTGAACGCTGAGGCATTCCAGAACATCAACGTCCAGTTCCAGATGATGTACAACTATAACGCTTATAAGGTTTACGATGCTGAGTACTCGCTCGACGGTACCAACTGGACCCGCTTCGGCAGCATCGAAATGACGGGTGCCAAGGCGGCAGCATCGTTCAGCGAGCAACTGCCCGCTGAATGTAACAATGCTCCCCAGCTCTACATCCGTATGCTTGCCGACAAGACTTCTGATGTTGATGGTGCGGCATCGAAAAACGACGGTAACACGCTGGCGATGTTCTTCATCACCGGTACCGAGCAGGTTGCCTACGACGCTGTGGCTCCGGCACTGGTCAGCACCATTCCTGCCAACAACGGCACGGGTGCCTCTGCAACGGGTAGGATTGTGTTGACCTTCGACAAGAAGGTGCAGCTCGCTGCCAATGCGAAGGGCAACCTCGACGGTGCTGAGCTGACACCGACCGCTATGGGTAAGAGCGTAACCTTCAGCTACAGCCAGTTAGACTATAACACAGCATACACCTTCACCCTGCCTGCCAACAGCGTTGAGAACCTCTCTGGCGTGGCTCTTGGAGAAGCTGTCACCATCAACTTCACGACGATGGCGCGTCCGACGGTAGAGAAGGGATTGTACGACGCTGTGGTCAGCAATGTAACAGAACTCCTGCAGGCTATCGACGATGCTGCTAAACGCGCTGACAAGAACGTACGCTACCGTATCTTCATCAAGAACGGCAACTATACCATTCCGCTCTACCCAGAAATGAAGACCTGCAACGGCTTTGATGTACAGGAGTGTATCACCTTCCTGACCAACAGCCACAACAATGTTTCGTTCATTGGTGAGAGTCGCGACGGTGTTGTTATCACCAACGCTATTCCTGCCGATGCTACCTTCGCAGGTACCTACGGCCCGACAAGCAAGTACGACGGTATTGGCAACAGTGACGTGTTCCAAAGCAGAGCCGAGGGACTGTACTGGCAAGACCTCACCGTTTCTACGGGTATGGAAGACTCTCGCGGTCGCGACATCGCTATCCAGGACAAGGGTAATAAGACTATCTATAAGAATGTATGCCTGCACGGCTATCAGGACACCTGGACAGCAAACAGTGCCGGACTCTTCTACTTCGAAGGTGGTATCGTTCGCGGACGCACCGACTACCTCTGTGGTAAGGGCGATGCTTTCTTCAATGGCGTTGAGCTGTTGCAGGTAGGAACCGGTGGCTATCCTATCGTTCCTTCTCAACCAAAGAGTATCGGTTGGGTATTCAAGGATTGTGAACTGACACCGGAGACAAGTGATGTCACCTGTACACTGGGTCGCCCGTGGGGCAACGGCACTCCTGCTGCTTACCTCATCAATACGAAGATGAACGTTGTTCCGTCGGCTATCGGCTGGAGCGAGATGAGTGGCGGATGGCCATACCGCTTTGCTGAGTACAACTCTTACACCGCTTCGGGTTCACAGATTGACTTGAGCGAACGTAAGACAACCTTCGGTGGTCACGAAAATTGCAACAACCCTGTTCTCACCGCAGAAGAAGCTGCTTACTACAGCGACATGAGCAATATGTTTGGCGACTGGCAGCCGACGCTCGCTACCGAGCAGGCTCCTGTTCCTACGAATGTGACGCTGAACGGTACGACACTGAGCTGGACGGGCAGCAACTATGCACTGCTCTATGCTATCTGCAAGAACGGCAACGTGGTTGACTTTACTACAGACGAAACATTTACTGTTGACGATGCTACGGCAACTTGGACCGTTCGTGCCGCCAACGAGATGGGTGGTCTGAGCGAGGCTTCTGAGGCTGCTGTAGGCATTGAACTCGTCCTCGACGATACAAGCAATGGCGCTAAGATTGTTGAAGCTAACGGTCAGACGGTCAACGTGAAGGTTGAACGCACTCTCTCTTCGCAGTATTACAACACCTTGTTCTTGCCGTTCGCTATGACTGCTGAACAAATTAAGGCAGCCTTCGGCGAAGGTGTACAGGTTGCAACCTTCACAGGAATGAATAGTGAAACTCAGTTCGGCTTCACTAATGTAACCGCAATGGAAGCCAACACTGGTTACCTCGTTAAGCCTGCAGCAGCAGTTAACGGCTTCACCGTAGAAGGTGTTACCATCACCAGTGCAGCATCCGTAACTCCTTCTAGCGATTGGATTATGTACGGTTCTTACGATACCTTCAATAACAGTGATGCTAACGAAGTTTACTACTTCACAACCAGTGGCACCGTGAAGAAGCTGGCAGCAACTGGCTCTATCAAGGGTCTGCGCGCCTTCATGATGAAGGGAGCTACTGAGGAGACCGTTAAAGCCATCAACTCTAATGTGAATCTGATCTATGGTGGTGGCAGCAGCGAACCTGCTCAGGCACGTGCCGACTTCTTCCTCTTCTTGGATGGTGGAACCACAACAGGTATCAATTCAATTGAGAATGGACAAATCGACAATGACGCTCCTGCTTACAACCTCGCTGGCCAGAAGGTAGGCAAGGGATACAAGGGTATCGTCATTAAGAATGGTAAGAAGGTCGTAATGAAGTAAAAGCCCACCTAACCCCGCCCCCCCTTCCCCTCACGAGCGGGAGGGGGGATGGAGTAGGGGATAGCTAAAAGAGATTATAAACATTAAAAACACGCCCACGAAACTGACATTTATGATAAAGAAAGTTTATATCAAGCCTTCACTGAAGGCACACAACATGGACGAGGAACTTTTGGCGGCAGTGTCTGCCGGAGGTGACGTAAATATAGGTCAAGATCCTGAGCCAGAGGGTAACGGTGACGATGCTGCCGCCCGTAAGAGCTACAGTGTCTGGGATGAGTAAAAGCCTTTCCCGGTCCACCCTTTAAGGGAGGGAGAAGTAAAGATACGATAAAAGAAGAGCTATCCTTGCGGATGACTCTTCTTTTATCGTATATCGCACAGGGTAGTAGAGAGCACCAAGTTCTTCGCTGAGTTCTTTGTTTGTAGTGCTTGGTACCTCTGGAGATAGTAGGAACCACACCTGTAGATAGTGAAAACATCCTCTACGTGCGTTACTACCGCAAGAGGGTTCCCCATCTGTTCGACTGACGACACCCCTTCCTTCAAAATTCCTATGAGTGGCTTGTAACAACAGTAGGTGTTCGTTGATGAAATGTGTGTGTTTGTAAAACATCAGGTTATGAGAACACAGCGTATGGGAAAAGTAATGAGAAAACTTTTTCGTGGTGATGGCTGCTATGGCACTGACCACAGGTTGTACATCAGACAACGACCTCACAAACGGCACTGAGGACTGGTATGGCGGAGGTGGGGGCAGCGGTAACAGCGGCGGTCCGATGATGGGACCGAGATAATACTCCCCCCTCCCTGTACCGGGAGGGGCTTTTTTTGTCTTCCCGGTTTGGTGGAACCGATAATTATTCCGACCTTTGCAGGGCAGAAGGCAAACGGTCTGCCTCCTGTCACGAACAGAAAGCTTATGAGCAACCCTACCATTCCCAATCAGTGGAGCCAGTTCCTGCTGAAAGACGTGTCGTTCGTCAACCTGATGATGCGGCGTATCTATAACGTGCTGATCATCGCCAACCCCTACGATGCGTTCATGCTCGAAGACGACGGGCGCATAGAAGAGAAAATCTACAACGAATACATGGAGCTGGGGCTGCGCTATCCCCCCACGTTCACACAGGTGTCGACGACGGAAGAGGCTGCCAACGTGCTGAAGACCACCAACATAGACTTGGTCATCTGTATGCCCGGCAATGCCGACAACGATGCCTTTGACGTGGCACGCTCGGTGAAGGCACAGTTTCCCGACATGCCGTGCGTGGTGCTGACCCCTTTCTCGCACGGTATCACCAAGCGTATGGAGCACGAAGACCTGAGCATCTTCGACTATGTGTTCTGTTGGCTGGGCAATACCAACCTCATCCTGTCGATTATCAAGCTGATAGAAGACAAGATGAACCTCGACCATGACATCGAGGAGGCAGGCGTGCAGATGATACTCTTGGTAGAGGACAGCATCCGTTTCTATTCGTCTATCCTGCCTAACCTGTATAACTACCTGCTGGTGCAGAGCCAGCGTTTTTCTACCGAGGCACTGAACCGGCATGCTGCAACGCTGCGCATGCGCGGACGCCCGAAGGTGGTGCTTGCCCGCAACTACGAGGAAGCCATCACCATGTATGAGAAGTACCGTGACAACACGCTCGGCATCATCAGCGACGTGAGGTTCCCCATGGGAGACGCGGTGCCGGCAGAGGCTACGTCGGCAGACAAAGACCCGGAGGCGGGCTTCAAGTTGCTGGAGGAGATACGGCGTCAGGACGAGTATGTGCCCTTGATCTTGCAGAGCTCCGAGACGGAGAACCGCCAGCGTGCCGAGGCAGAAGGCTTCCGCTTTGTAGACAAGAACTCAAAGACGCGCAACCGCGACTTGTATAAAATCATGGAAGAGCACATGGGGTTCGGCGACTTCATCTTCCGTGACCCCACCACGCATGAGGAAATCATGCGCGTGAGCAACCTGAAGGAGTTGCAAGACAACATCTTCCGCATACCCAACGATGCCATGTTGCGGCATATCTCGCGCAACCACATGAGCCGGTGGCTCTGTGCCCGCGCCATCTTCCCCGTGTCAGCTTTCCTGAAAGACATCACGTGGCATAAGCTGCAGGACGTTGACGCGCATAAACAGATTATCTATGATGCCATCGTGCAGTACCGGCACATGAAGAACATCGGCGTGGTGGCGGTTTTCGACCGTAACAAGTATGACCGCTTCTCCCACTTCGCACGCATCGGTGAGGGCTCTTTAGGCGGAAAAGGACGCGGACTGGCGTTTCTCGACAACGTCATTAAGATGCATCCCGACTTCAGCAAGTTCAAGAATGCCACCGTGCAGATACCGAAGACCGTCGTCCTCTGTACCGACATCTTCGACGAGTTCATGGAGAGTAACAACCTCTACCAGATAGCCTTGAGCGATGCCAGCGACGAAGACATCCTGAAGGCGTTCCTGCATGCACAGCTGCCCGACTCGCTGGTAGCCGACTTCTTTGCGTTCTTCGAGGCCACCCATGCTCCGATAGCCATCCGTTCGTCGTCGCTCTTGGAGGATGCCCACTACCAACCCTTTGCCGGTATCTATTCCACTTATATGATACCGTACCTTGACGACAAGTATGAGATGTTGCGCATGCTGGCTTGTGCCATCAAGGGTGTCTATGCCTCGGTCTACTACAAGGATTCCAAGGCGTACATGACGGCAACATCCAACGTGATAGACCAGGAGAAGATGGCGGTCATCTTGCAGGAGGTGGTAGGCAAGCAGTATGGCAACTACTACTATCCGAACATCAGTGGCGTGCTGCGTTCGCTGAACTATTATCCCATCGGCGACGAGACGGCAGAGGAAGGTATCGCCTCACTCGCCCTGGGACTCGGAAAATATATCGTTGACGGCGGACAGACGCTGCGTGTCTCGCCTTATCATCCCGATCAGGTGTTGCAGACGAGTGAGATGGAGATAGCCCTGAGGGAGACGCAGACGAAGTTCTATGCGCTTGACATGACGCATGTAGGTGATGACTTCAAGGTGGACGACGGCTTCAACATCGCCACGCTGAAGGTGAAGGAGGCTGACCAGTACTTCCCTATGGTGCCGTCACAGTTGCAGAAGCAAAGAGCGGAAGCCCCGACCTCGCAACATCCGTTGCAGTTTATCGCCTCAACCTTCGACCCTTACGACCAGGTGATACGCGAAGGACTGTATGAGACGGGCAGGAAGGTCATCTCCTTCTGCGGGGTCTTGCAGCAGGACGTGTTCCCCCTGCCGGAATTGTTGCAGATGTCCATGACGTTCGGTGCCGGTGCCATGCGCCGTCCGGTCGAGATAGAGTTTGCCTGTAACCTCACCCCAGCCAGTGATAACACCCAGAAGCCGCAGGGTGAGCTATACCTCTTGCAGATTCGTCCCATCGTAGATTCCAAGCAGGTGCTGGATGAAGACCTTTCGGCGATAGCCGACGATGACTGTCTGCTGCGTTCCCACATGTCGTTGGGGCATGGAGTCAGCGAGGATGTCGTCGATGTGGTGTATGTGAAGACTGACGAGAACTTCACCGCCATGAACAACCATACCATCGCCGACGATGTGGAGCGCATCAACCGCAAGTTCCTGGCTGAAGGTAAGAACTATGTGCTGATAGGACCGGGACGGTGGGGCAGCAGTGACCCGTGGCTCGGCATACCGGTGAAGTGGCCGCATATCAGTGGGGCGCGTGTCATCGTGGAGGAAGGACTGAAGAATTATCGGGTAGACCCGTCGCAAGGTACTCATTTCTTTCAGAACCTGACCTCGTTTGGCGTGGGATATTTTACGGTGAATCCGTACAAAAACGAAGGTATTTACCGAAAAGACATTCTCGACAGCATGCCTGCCATTGAGGAGACGGCGTATGTGCGCCATGTCCGATTTGAGAAGCCGCTCCGCATCCTGATGGACGGAAAGAAACAGGAGGGAGTGGTTGTGTTGAATTGACAATTGATAATTGACAATTGATGATTCGCAATTACAAAATGGGTGGTTGCTCGTCATAAAATAGCGTATCATTTAATTCGTGTCATTCGTGTTCTATAAGATAAATTCTAATTGCGAATTGAACCAATGGAATATAGAGATTTAGGAAAGACAGGACTTCGGGTGTCGAAGTTAGGTTTCGGAGCATCGTCGTTGGGCGGTGTCTTCCATGAGTTTGAGGAGAACAGAGGCATTGATGCCGTCTTTACGGCTGTCGATGAAGGTATTAACTATATCGACGTGTCGCCCTACTATGGCTACTACAAGGCTGAGACAGTGTTGGGAAAGGCTCTGAAAGACATTCCGCATGAGAAGTTCGTGCTCTCGACAAAGGTAGGACGATATGGCGAAGACGGACATAACACGTGGGACTACTCGGCAGAGCGCGTAAAGCGGAGTATCAATGAGAGCTTGGAACGTCTGCACGTGGACTTTGTGGATATCCTGTATGTGCACGACATCGAGTTTGCCGACTTGCAGCAGATTGCCGACGAGACGTTGCCGGCACTGCACGAGCTGAAGCTGCAGGGCATCGTCAAGCATGTGGGATGTACTGACTTGCAGTTGGAGAACTTGCAGTGGATAGTTGAGCATACGGAACCGGGAACGGTGGAGTGTCTGCTGAACTTCTGTCACTACTGTCTGTGCGACGATAAGCTGGTAGACTTCTTTGACTTCTTTGAAGAGCATGAGGTGGGTGTCATCAGTGCATCGCCATTCTCAATGGGACTGCTGACGGAAAGGGGCGTTCCCGACTGGCATCCGGCACCGAAACCATTGGTGAAGGCCTGTGAGCAGGCTGCTGCCTATTGTAAGGAGGTGGGCTACCCGATAGAGAAACTTGCCATGCAGTTTGCTGTCAGCAATCCTCGCATCGCCTCTACGGTGTTCAGTACGACACGTCCTGACAATCTCAAGAAGAACATAGCTTACATCAACGAACCCATAGATGAGGACTTGGTGGCAAAAATCCGCGAAATCATCGGAGATCAGCAACGTGTATCATGGGCAAACACTTGAAAATCATAGATACCCACGCACATTTGTGGCTGTGGCAGGACACTGTTGTCGACGGACAGCATAACTATCAGCTGCCCGACGGAAGAGCGATGTTCTTCGGTCAGGAGGTGCAGATGTTGCCGCCTTTCTTAACTGGCAACCAGAACAGTGCTGAGACGTTGCTTGCCAACATGAACTATGCACAGGTTGCGGCGGCAGTCATCACGCAGGAGTTTATAGACGGTCTGCAAAACGACTACTTAGAGTATGTAGGACGTCGATGGAATGGGCGCTTTTTTACGTTTGGCATGTGTGAATACCGGAAGCCTGGCTTCCTGACAGACGCCCAATACCTGATTCGCCGAGGGTTTAAAGGTATCAAGATACCGGCAGCAAGACTGATCTCGCCACACGTGACGGCGATAGGGGAGGGCATGGCTCATGCCGGAAGCGTTGACCGCATCTGGCTGAACACGCCGGAGTTCATGCAGCTATTCCACTTGATGGAGGACAACGGCATGATCTTGGGCATTGAACTGGCTGACGGCGATACACAGGTCGGAGAGATGGAGGAGATTGTTCAGGAGTGTCCTGACCTGAAGGTCGTCATCGGACACTTCGGTATGGTGACACGCAAGGGGTGGATGGAGCAGATACGGTTGGCTCGTCATCGGAATGTATATATAGACAGTGGTGGTATCACTTGGCTCTTCAATGAGGAGTACTACCCGTTCCCGTCGGCGGTAAAGGCGATACGCGAGGCTGCCGATGAGGTGGGGATAGAGAAGCTGATGTGGGGGTCGGACTATCCCCGAACCATCACTGCCATCACTTACAAGCAGTCGTATGACTGGATATTGAAGACGGATATGCTGACTGATGCTGAGAAAGAGGCTTTCCTTGGTGGTACCGCCTGTCGCTTGTTCGGGTTTAAGGACTTGCCGGAGCTACCGTATGTGAAGAATATGTCGGAGTAAACAAAAGAAAACTATAATCAAGATAATGAAAGCAGTAAGAATCATTGACACCGAGAAGGTGGAAGTCGTAGACATTGCGAAACCGCAGTGTGGTGACGACGAAGTGTTGTTGCGCCTGCAGTATGTAGGTTTTTGTGGAAGTGACCTGAATACGTATCGGGGTGGTAATCCGATGGTGAAGATGCCGGTTATACCAGGGCATGAGATAGGTGCTGTTATCGATGAAATCGGTAAAAATGTACCAGGAACCTTGAAAGTGGGTGACATTGTCACGGTTACCCCTTATACCAACTGTGAGCATTGTGCGGCTTGCCGCAACAAGCGTGTCAACGCCTGTGAACACAATGAAACGCTTGGTGTGCAGCGCAACGGCGCGATGTGTGAGTACTTGGCATTGCCGTGGCAGAAGGTAATCCCTACTACGAACATGACAGCCAAGCAGTGTGCACTGATTGAGCCGATGAGTGTGGGCTTCCATGCCGTGAACCGCGCACAGGTGACCGACAGTGATGTAGTCATGGTGATAGGATGCGGCATGATTGGTGTGGGTGCCATCGTGCGCTCTGCCTTGCGCGGTGCAACGGTCATCGCCTGCGATATTGACGACGAGAAGCTGGAAGGTGCCAAGACTGTAGGTGCAACACATGTCATCAACACCGTTACGGAGAATGTGCATGAGCGTCTGGTGGAACTGACAGGTGGCTTGATGCCTGATGTTGTCATCGAAGCCGTGGGCGCTCCGGCAACCTATCAGCTGGCAGTCAACGAGGTGGGCTTCACGGGCAGGGTGGTCTGCATAGGCTATGCCAAGGCCGACGTGTCGTTCCAAACCAAACTCTTTGTGCAGAAAGAACTCGACATACGTGGTTCCAGAAATGCTGAACCAGGTGATTTCCGGGCTGTTGCCAAGTATATGGCATCGGCTGACGTACCTTATGACAAGCTTATTACCAAGGTTATCCAACCGGAAGAGGCTGGGGAGACGCTGGCGTGGTGGTCAGAGAATCCGCAGAAGGTATTCCGTATTTTGGTAAAATTTTAGGAGAATTTTGTCTTTTTTAGCAATTTTGTTGCACAGTTCAGGGATTTTGACTAACTTTGCCCATGCGAATACAATTCGTGTGGGCATTTTATAATAAATGGGGTTCATTCTCCGTTTTTATAATTGTATCTATTGAATCTATGATTACGGCAGAAACAACACTTTAAAACAAAATTGATATGAAAAAGTATTTAGCAGAAATGGTGGGCACGATGGTGCTCGTATTGATGGGCTGCGGTGTCGCAGTGAGTTTGGGTTGTGACCCGATAAATAACATTCCGGCTGTTGTCGGTACGGCATTTGCCTTCGGCTTGGCTGTCGTTGCAATGGCATACACCATTGGTGGTATCTCTGGTTGCCACATCAATCCGGCGATTACGCTCGGCTGCTTCCTCACCGGACGTATCAGTGCAAAGGATTGCGGCATGTATATGCTGTTCCAGGTGATTGGTGCTTTCATTGGTTCTGCCTTGTTGTATGTACTGACCACATCCAGTGACGGTGGTGCTATAGCAGGAACAGGCGCCAACGACCTGCAGTTGGGCGTGACGGCTATCGGTGGTCTGATTGCTGAAATTGTCTTTACCTGCGTCTTCGTGCTCGTAGTGCTCGGTGCTACAGCAAAGACTAACGGTGCTACCAACAACTTCGCAGGATTGGCTATCGGTCTGAGTCTTGTCCTCGTTCACTTGGTGTGTATCCGTTATACCGGTACTTCCGTGAATCCGGCCCGTTCTATCGCTCCTGCGGTCTTCCAGGGTGGCACAGCCTTGGCAAACCTGTGGATATTCATTGTCGGTCCGTTCATCGGAGGTGCTCTTGCAGCTCTCATCTGGAAGTTCATTGACGTACAGGCTGAAGATTAATTCTGACGAACTATTCATTTTAATCAATAACGTTTAAATACTATGGTAGATTACAAAACACTTGGCTTGGTGAACACCCGTGAGATGTTCAAGAGAGCTATCAATGGCGGTTATGCCATCCCTGCATTCAACTTCAATAACATGGAGCAGTTGCAGGCTATTATCAAAGCATCATCAGAGAAGAAGTCACCTGTCATTTTGCAGGTGTCGAAGGGTGCACGTAACTATGCTAACCAGACGCTGTTGCGCTACATGGCACAGGGTGCTGTGGCATATGCAAAGGAACTGGGTTGTGAACATCCGGAGATAGCACTTCACTTGGATCATGGTGACAGCTTTGAGACTTGCAAGAGTTGCGTAGACTTCGGTTTCTCTTCAGTGATGATTGACGGCTCTTCACTGCCGTATGAGGAGAATATCGCCCTGACGAAGAAGGTGGTTGAGTATGCACACCAGTTCGACGTTACCGTTGAGGCTGAGCTGGGTGTTCTCGCAGGTGTTGAAGACGATGTCGTTGCTGCAGAGTCTCACTATACTAAGCCAGAGGAAGTGATTGACTTCGCTACCCGTACTGGTTGCGACTCACTCGCTATCTCCATTGGTACCTCTCACGGTGCCTATAAGTTTACTCCAGAACAGTGTACCCGCGATCCGAAGACGGGCAAGCTCGTTCCTCCTCCATTGGCTTTCGACGTGCTCGATGCCATTATGGAGAAGCTGCCGGGATTCCCCATCGTGCTGCATGGATCATCTTCTGTTCCGCAGGAGTATGTTGACATCATCAACCAGTATGGTGGTAAGCTGCCTGATGCAGTGGGTATTCCAGAGGAACAGCTCCGCAAGGCTTCGAAGAGTGCCGTTTGTAAGATTAACATCGACTCCGATTCTCGTCTTGCCTTCACCGCTGCTGTCCGTAAGGTCTTCGCTGAGAAGCCGGGAGAGTTCGACCCACGTAAGTACTGTGGTCCTGCTCGTGACGAGATGGTCAAGATGTATGAGCATAAGATCGTAGACGTGCTGGGTTCTGAGAACAAGTTGGCTCAGTTGGATTAAGACTTATCCTTGCTTAGAATGATAAAGGTGCGGACCGCAGTCCGCACCTTTTCTGTTTATTTAATAAGGTGTAAATGTCAATTACTTAGCTGTTATTCGTTCAGCCGTTTGAATGCTGCCGGCAAGTACTTGATAATGTCACTGGCGATAAGGCTTTCCTTACCCACCTCCTTGGCAGCCAAGTCTCCGGCAAGACCATGCAGATACATGCCAACCATGCTGGCATCGGACGGATGATAGCCTCGTGCCAATAGTGCGGTGATGATGCCGGTGAGGACATCGCCGCTGCCTGCCGTAGCCATGCCACTGTTGCCAGTGGAGTTGAAGTAAATCTTTCCGCTGGGTGTGCATAGAGCAGAGTAGTGTCCTTTCAGCAAGATATATATCTGCAGGTTCTGTGACAGTTCAGATGCTTTATGCAAACGCTCATAATCACCATTGCATGAGGTGCCTGCAATGCGGTCAAGTTCTTTGGGGTGAGGGGTGAGTATCAATCCCTTTGGAAGCTGTTGCAGCCATGCACGATGGTTGGCGAGAATATTCAGTCCGTCGGCATCGACGACGATAGGACATTGTGAACGGCGCAGTTGAGTGATCAGTGCGATGGCGGTATTCTCGTGCATACCGAGTCCGGGTCCTATGCCTACGGCATCGAAGTCATCGGCATCGACAGCCTCGGAGAAATATGTCTCTTCATGGTCCATCTGCATGACGGCTTCAGGGACGGCGGTCTGCATAATGGCGTAGTTCTTTTTCGGCGTGTGTACGGTTACCTTTCCCACGCCAGTTCTGAGACAAGCCTGTGTAGCCAGTATCGATGCGCCTGCCATTCCGTAGCTGCCTGCAACAATCAGTGCATTACCCATCGTCCCTTTGTGAGCGAAGTCGTCGCGTCCTTTCAGCTTTGCTCTGATGTCGTTCTCTTCCAGGATGTGGTATGTTGCTTCAGTCTTCTTCATAAATTCCTGACTCAACCGTATGTCCAGGATGCGAAGCTTGCCGATGAACTGTTGGTTGTCTGCCAGCATGAAAGCAAGCTTTTTCTGCTGGAGCGTCAGTGTGATGTCGGCACGTATGATGTTGGCACTGATGTTGTAGGTGTTGTCTTCGGTCATCAGGCCTGAAGGAACGTCAATGCTGACGATGGTGGATGGTGACTGGTTGATGTATTTTACCAAAGAAGCAAAGCCGCCCGCTAACGGCTTGTTCAGTCCTGAACCGAACAAACCGTCTATCACCAGCGTCTGAGCCTCTAAGACGGGTGGGTCGAACTGTGTCGTTACTTCTGTGAAATCCTTGATTCTTTTACAGTCCTTGACACGCTGGCAGTTTGCCACACAGTCCTCGGAAAGGTGGTTGTTGATGTTGAAGAGGTACACGCTGACCTGATAGTCTTTCTCTGCCAGCATACGGGCGACAGCCAAGGCATCACCACCGTTGTTGCCGGGTCCTGCAAAGACGACGATGGGTGTCCTGATGCTCCATTGATCAGTGATGGCTGCAGTCAAAGCCTTTGCTGCACGTTCCATCAAGTCAATGGAGCGGATAGGCTCATGCTCCATCGTATATCTGTCAAGTTCTCGTATTTGAGTTCGTGTAAATATCTTCATTGATTTCCGTATATTAAATGCAAGTAATCCGCCGGCAAAAAGGCTAAAGGTGGATGTGTTGTGTATAGACTGAGTGCAAAAGTAGTGAAAAGTTTATAGTTTAGCGTATAAAGTTTGAAGTTTTTTGTAATTTTGCACCAAAATAAGAATAAAGACCATGGATAAAGTAACGATTAAAGGAAAAACTTTCAAGACTTTCATACCGGAAGCTGAAATCCTGAAGCATGTAAAAGAAGTCGCCGACCGCATCAACCATGACCTTGCAGACAAGAATCCGCTGATGTTGGCGGTGCTGAACGGTGCTTTTGTCTTTGCAGCTGACTTGATGCGTATGATTACCATACCTTGTGAGATTTCTTTCGTGAAGTTGGCTTCCTATCAGGGTACTGCCTCAACGGGCAAGATTACAGAGGTGCTTGGCATCAATGAAGACATCTCCGGGCGCACCATCGTTATCGTAGAAGACATCGTCGACACGGGACTGACCATGAAACGAATGGTAGAAACCTTGGGAACACGACGTCCTGAATCTATTCACATCTGTTCGTTGCTGCTCAAGCCTGACAAGTTGCAGGTAGACTTGGATATAGAATATGTAGCGATGAAGATACCTAATGACTTCATTTTGGGCTACGGACTGGACTATGACCAGCAAGGACGCAACCTTCGCGACATCTATACGTTGGTAGAATAACAACTATAAATCAATGAAAAATATTGTAATTTTCGGTGCTCCGGGTGCCGGTAAGGGTACTCAGAGCGACAAGATGATTGAGAAGTATGGCTTCGGCCACATCTCAACAGGTGATGTTCTCCGTAACGAAATCAAGAACGGAACGGAATTAGGTAAAACAGCAAAGGGATACATCGACCAGGGGCAACTTATTCCTGACGAGCTGATGGTCAACATCCTTGCCAGTGTGTACGACAGCTTCGGCAACGAGCATAAGGGTGTCATCTTCGATGGCTTCCCCCGTACCATTCCGCAAGCTGAGGCTTTGAAGAAGATGTTGGCAGAACGCGGTCATCAGATAGCAGCCATGATAGAGTTGCACGTTCCTGAAGACGAGCTGATGAAGCGTCTGTTGTTGCGCGGACAGCAGTGTGGTCGTTCCGACGACAATGAAGAAACCATCAAGAAGCGCCTGGATGTTTATCACAACCAGACTTCTCCGCTGATAGATTGGTATGAAGGTGAAGGCATCCACTACCATGTAGAAGGACTTGGCAGCGTTGACGACATCTTCGGTCGCATCTGTGAGGTGATTGATAAGATTTAAGAGCTTATCCGGATAATCCGGATTTTCCGGGCTTTCCGGAATTTCCAGATTTTGCTTGAGTTAAAGTTAAGAGGAACCACGCGAATGGCAGAATCGAACTTCGTAGACTATGTAAAGATTCATTGCCGCTCAGGAAAGGGCGGCAAGGGGTCTATGCACCTGCGCCACGTCAAGTACAACCCCAACGGCGGACCTGACGGTGGTGACGGCGGACGTGGTGGTAATATCTACCTGCGCGGCAACCACAACTACTGGACTCTGCTGCACCTACGCTATCAGCGTCACATCTTTGCAGAACATGGCGGCAACGGTGGCAGGGACAAGTGTCATGGTACCGATGGTAAGGATATCTATATTGATGTGCCGTGTGGTACTGTTGTCTACGATGCAGAAACGGGGAAGTTTGTTTGTGACGTGTCAGAAGACGGACAGGTCGTCATGTTGCTGAAAGGCGGTCGTGGCGGTCTCGGCAACTTCCAGTTCCGTTCGGCTACCAACCAGGCTCCACGCTATGCCCAGCCCGGTGAACCTATGCAGGAGATGACGGTCATCATGGAACTGAAGCTGTTGGCTGACGTCGGACTCGTAGGCTTTCCCAATGCAGGCAAGTCAACGTTGGTGTCGTCGTTGTCTAACGCCCGTCCGAAAATAGCCAACTATCCCTTTACGACGATGGAACCGAGCCTTGGCATCGTCGGCTACCGTGACAACAAGTCGTTTGTCATGGCAGACATCCCTGGTATCATTGAGGGTGCCAGCGAAGGAAAAGGTCTCGGTCTTCGTTTCCTCCGACACATCGAGCGCAACTCGTTGTTGTTGTTCATGGTGCCGGGAGATACCGATGACATCAAGCGGGAGTATGAGATTCTGCTTAACGAACTGAAGAATTTCAATCCGGAACTCTTGGACAAGCACCGCGTGTTGGCGGTCACCAAGTGCGACTTGCTGGATGCTGAACTCGTCGAGATGCTGAAAGAAACGCTCCCCGACGACGTGCAGACGGTCTTTATCTCAGCCGTAACAGGTATGGGACTGGACGAGCTGAAGGATGTCTTGTGGGAGGAACTCAACAGCGAAAGCAACAAGTTGCAGACCATTACCTCGGAAGACACACTGGTACACCGCGATAAAGATATGAGCAGCTTCACTCAAGAGATGGCTGCCGAGGGTGAAGACATCCTGATCATGGACGGCGACGAGGCAGGCGATGACATTGAGTTCGTTGACGACCTCGAAGACTTTGAATATGAAGAATGATGAAGAAGCCCGTCCTTTACCGGTATTCCATATCAGAAAACGTAGTTGCCTTCAGTACCCAACGGCAAGGTGGGGTGAGTGAAGGCAACTACGCTTCGTTTAATGTGAACCATTATTGTGGGGACTCTCCCGAACACATCGCAGTCAACAAGGCGGCCTTGTGTCAGGAGTTGGGTATAACAGAGCCTCTGCTGGTCTATCCGCATCAGACTCATCAGACGGAAATACGCCCCATCGACCATTCATTTTTCTCCATTTCATCGGAAAAACAGCAACAATACCTTGACGGTGTGGATGCCTTGACGACCCATCTTACAGGTGTCTGCATAGCCGTCTCAACCGCTGACTGCATCCCGGTACTGCTCTACGATGAGCAACATCATGCTGTTGCAGCCATCCATGCCGGTTGGAGAGGTACCGTGGCACGGATTGTCGCGAAGACGGTAGAAGCGATGACAGCCGCCTACGGCACCCTGCCCACCCATTTACGAGCCGTCATCGGCCCTGGTATCTCGCTGAAGAACTTTGAGGTGGGCGACGAGGTGTATGAGACCTTCCGCCAGGCTGCTTTCCCCATGGAATCGATAGCAAAGCTATATCAACAGTCAAAATGGCATCTTGACCTGCCGCTTTGCAACCAGTTGCAGTTAGAGGATGCTGGAGTGCCGGCGTCTCATATCCGTCAGTCGGGTATCTGTACCTACGATCGCGTCGGCGACTTCTTCTCAGCTCGTCGCTTAGGCATCAATAGCGGGCGCATTCTTACAGGGATAATGCTATCGTCCCTTTAACTTCCCTATAAATCCCTTTTAACTTCCCTTTAACTCCCTCTCCTTTTCCGGTTCGCCCTCTGATTACGGTATTTTGCTTTCTGCAAGGCAGAGCCGCTGCCGTGAGCACCGGTTACATACTTCTTTTTCTTCGCTTTAGTACGCACCTTGTCATCGGCAGGCTTCTGTCCGCTGCCTCCTTTCTTGAAGGAGATGCCGTTTTCGAGAATATCTTGGAAGTCAGACATCATCGTTATGGGTTTAATGATGGAAGAGGCGTACACCCGTGAAGGTCATGGCAATGCCGTATTTGTCGCATGTGTCGATGACATTGTCGTCGCGAATGCTGCCGCCAGCCTGTGCTATATATTCCACACCACTCTTGTGGGCACGTTCAATGTTGTCGCCAAAGGGGAAGAAGGCATCGCTGCCGAGAGCCACCTTGGTGTTCTGAGCTATCCATGCTTTCTTCTCTTCTGCAGTGAATACTTCCGGCTTCTCGGTGAAGAACTGCTGCCAGGTACCTTCGCGGAGCACATCCTCATACTCGTCGCTGATGTATACGTCGATGGTGTTGTCGCGGTCGGCACGGCGGATATCAGCCTTAAACGGCAGGTTCATCACCTTCGGCGACTGGCGCAGCCACCAGATGTCAGCCTTCTGTCCGGCGAGGCGTGTGCAATGGATGCGGCTCTGCTGGCCTGCACCGATACCGATGGCCTGTCCGTCCTTCACATAGCATACCGAATTACTCTGTGTATACTTCAGGGTGATGAGGGCGATGATGAGGTCGCGGCGTGCCTCGTCGGTGAAGGTCTTGTTCTTCGTCGGGATGTTCTCGAACAGAGCCGGGTCGTCCAGCTTGATTTCGTTGCGTCCCTGTTCGAAGGTGATGCCGAACACCTGCTTGCGCTCAATCGGGTTGGGGACGTAGCCCGGGTCTATCTTGATGACGTTGTATGTACCTTTGCGCTTAGCCTTCAGGATCTCGATAGCCTCCGGCGTATAGTCAGGAGCGATGACGCCGTCGCTGACCTCACGCTTGATGAGCGTTGCCGTGGCAGCATCGCAGGTATCAGAGAGTGCAACGAAGTCACCATAGGAGCACATGCGGTCGGCACCGCGTGCACGTGCATAGGCGCAAGCCAGTGGTGACAGCTCTATCTTCACGTCGTCTACGAAGTAAATCTTCTTCAGTGTGTTGCTCAAGGGCAGTCCCACGGCGGCACCGGCGGGGCTTACATGCTTGAACGAGGCAGCGGCAGGCAGCCCGGTGGCAGCCTTCAGCTCCTTGACCAGCTGCCATGAGTTGAGCGCATCCAGGAAATTGATGTAGCCGGGACGACCGTTAATCACTTCGATAGGGAGTTCGCCTTCCTCCATGTAGATACGTGAAGGCTTCTGGTTCGGATTACATCCGTACTTGAGTGCTAATTCTTTCATTGCTTGTTCAGTTTTATACTTTGAATGCAAAGGTACGATTAAGTGAGCGAAAAGCCAAATATATTTGTGCTTTTCCGAGCGAAAGTACATTCACGCTCCTTCGTAAAGGTACGATTAAGCGAGGACAATGCAAAAGGAAAACTTTTTTTCTTTTGCATTGTCGAGCGAAAGTACTTTCACGGTTTCCCCGTAAAGGTATGATGAAGTGAGTGAAAAACAAAGCGAATTGCGTTGTTTTTCTTTTGTTTTCTTGGTGAAATAAGAAAAAAGTCGTATGTTTGCAACATGAATGTGGTGTTGCACGAAGCGTGCATGCCACGATGTTAAAACTAAAACCCGAACTACAATGAAAATCAGATGGAAGTCCCCGCTGTTGTTGTCAGCACTCTCCATGGCTTTTGCTGCACTTGGCTTCGGCTCATGTTCTACGTCCAAGCTCTCTCCCAAGGAGCGTATGGCTCGGCTGGAACAGTTGTATGGCGAAGATGCACGTCTGGAAGCTGAGATGCGTCAGATGCAGAATCAGTTGGAAAAGGCACGTTCCGCCTATGAGAATATCGGGCGTGCAGAGTGTGTCTATGGCGGTCCAAACATGATGGAAGAGGCTGTTCAGAACATGCGTGAGCGGCAGACAACTGACCGTGGAGAGCTGAAAAAGCAGATGAAGACCATCAGGCATAAGATGGACAGCATTTGGAAAGTGCAGGATAAGGTCAAGAAGGAAATTGGCGTCCTGTCCGAAGAAGGCAAGAAAAAGTAGTAGGATGAAGTACCGCGGACTCTCTTTGAGGAAACGTCTGGGACTGGAGATACAGCGGAAGATGCAGCAACAGATCGTTGCCGACCATCCGTTGTATCAGCTTTTTTGGGAGTGTACTTTGCGTTGCAACCTGCATTGCCGCCACTGCGGAAGCGATTGTAAGACGGTGGCAGGTCATCCGGACATGCCGCTTGCCGACTTCATCCGTGTTCTCGACAGCATAGCCATGAAAACCGACTCGCGTCAGGTGTTTGTCATCATCACAGGTGGTGAGCCGTTGGTGCGCGATGACATCGTGGAGTGTTGCCAAGCCATCCGCGACCACGGCTTCCCGTGGGGCATGGTTACCAACGGACTGTACCTTACCCCGGAGTTGTTACGCCAACTGGTCGATGCCGGGATGCACGCCATGACCATCAGCCTTGACGGTCTGGAAGCAAACCACAACTGGATGCGAGGCCACAAAGACAGCTTCCGTGCCGTCTCGGATGCCATCGACCTGTTGCGGCGTGAGCCGAATGTGGTGTGGGATATCGTCACCTGTGCCACCGAACGCAATTTCAGTGAGTTGCCGGCCTTGCGTGACTTCCTCATCCGTAAGGGTGTTCCTTCGTGGCGCTTGCTCGATGTCTTCCCTGTGGGCAGGGCGGCAACGACACCCGAAGTACTGCTTTCCGACGAACACTTCCGCCAGCTGTTAGCGTTCATCCGTGATACGCGCCGCGAAGGACTCATCCGTACAGCCTACGGTTGCGAAGGCTTCGTTGGCGAATACGAGTTGGATGTCCGTGACTATGGCTTCTTCTGCAAGGCGGGAATCACCGTCGGATCGGTTCTTGTCGACGGTAGCATCTCGGCTTGTTCCAGCATTCGTGCCGACTATCACCAAGGCAACATCTACGAAGATGACTTCATGGACGTATGGGAGCACCGCTTCCAGGTGTACCGTGACCGTCGTTGGATGAAGCGTGACGACTGTGCCGGCTGTAACATGTTCCGTTACTGCAACGGCAGTGGCATGCACCTGCGCGATGGGGAAGGGAAACTATTGCAGTGTCATGTGAAAAGGTTAAGCTCCCCAGCCCTCTAAAGGGGGAGAGAGGAGAGGCTGAAATGTAAAAGAGGATGTGCTGTCTGGCACATCCTCTTATACTGTTAAGGGGGTGGGTATTACTTCTCCGCAGTAATGACTCTCTTCTCCTTGATGCGTGCAGCCTTACCCGTGAGCTTGCGCAGGTAGTAGAGCTTAGCGCGACGTACCTTACCGTGCTTGTTCACCTCTATAGATTCGATGTTCGGTGACTCGATGGGGAAGATACGCTCAACACCGATGGTACCAGACATCTTGCGGACGGTGAAACGCTTCTTGTCGCCGTGACCGTTAATCTTGATGACGACACCACGGTAGAGCTGGATACGCTCCTTTGAACCCTCGATAATCTTGTAAGCGACTGTAATGGTGTCACCGGCCTTGAACTCCGGGAACTTTTTGCCTGTCGCAAATGCTTCTTCAGCAACTTTTATTAAATCCATTGTTATTGAATTGTTATGAGTTAATTGCTCTACGCAACATGGCCAATGACTCTTCCACTGCCAGCGGTTACGCGGAAAGCGGATGCAAAGGTACGAAATAGTTGGGAGTTAGGAGTCGGGTCGCAGGCTTTATACTTGTGTTTTTAATGTTATTTAACGAAAAGGGGATTCTCTTTTACCTGTGCAAATCGGATAAAAGTGCTATCTTTGCAACATATTAAAGATTAAAAATTAAAGATGAAAGATTAAGATTGAAAAATTAAAAAATTGAAGATTGAAGATTAAAAATTGGAAATTGAAGATTGAAAAATAAATAAGTATGAAAAACAAGACATTAAGTATCACACCATTCTGTCGTCGCAGGGCGTGGTGCATTGGGCTTTCAGTTGCCTTCCTGCTGCTCACGTCGTGCCATACCCCGTACCAGATGGGGGAGGTGAGCCGCACGCGCATCCTTATCGACAAGAGATACGACGCGACGCCGCCTGCCGAGGCGCTGTCGTTCCTTGCTCCCTACCGTCATCAGGTAGACAGCATCATGAGTCCGCAGGTGGGAACGGCGGCACGCTACCTCTTTGCCGACCGGCCGGAGAGCCCGCTTTCCAACCTGTTGCCCGACATCCTGATGTGGGCATCCAAGTCGTTCAACGAGAACCCCGACCTGGCTGTCTACAACGTCGGCGGCATGCGAGCAGCCTTAGCCGAGGGAAAGGTGACCGTCAGCGATGTCGTCGACGTGGCACCCTTCGAGAACAAGATATGCTTCCTCACCCTCACAGGGCAGAAGCTCACCGAGCTCTTTCAGCAGATAGCCCACCGTGGCGGCGAGGGCGTGAGCCACGGCGTGGTGATGCAGATCACCCCCGACGGCAAGCTGCTCTCCGTCCAGGTCAACGGCAAGGACATCGATGCCCAAGCCCGTTACCGCATCGTCACCATCGACTATCTGTCGCAAGGCAACGATGAGATGACCGCCTTCCAGTCAGCCACCGACATCGTCTCTCCGCAGGATGCCCAGAACAACGTCCGTAACTACATCATGGACTACTTCCGCGAAAAAATGCGCCAAGGTCAGTCCGTAGACTGTGCCGTCGAAGGCAGGATAACGGTCGTCAACCCCTAATCAGTACCTTAAACACCGAAACGTCATGAAAAGAATACAACTTGTCCTGCTGGCGACAGTGCTCATCCTCCTGCCAGCCTCAGCACAGAAGACCAAGCAGCTGCACATCCTTCACACCAACGACACGCACAGCTGCATTCTGCCCCTGAACCCGAACCTCGCCGACACCGCACTGGCTGGGCGCGGCGGCTACCTCCGTCGCATCGCCATGTTGCAGGAGGAGCGGCAGAAAGACCCCGACCTGCTCTACTTCGACAGCGGCGACTTCTCGCAGGGGTCGTCCTACTACACGCTCTTCAAGGGCGACGTAGAGGTGGGACTGATGAACCGCATGCACGTAGATGCCGCCACCATCGGCAACCATGAGTTCGACTTCGGACTCGACAACATGGCACGTATCTTCCGGCTTGCCAACTTCCCCATCGTCTGTGCCAACTACGACTTCACGGGCACGCCCGTCGAGGGCACCGTCAAGCCCTACGTCATCCTCAAGCGCAAAGGGCTGAAGATAGGGGTCTACGGACTTTCGCCCAAGATGGAGGGGCTGGTAGACGTGAACAAGTGCGTCGGCGTGAAGTATCTCGACCCCGTGAAGGTGGGCAACGCCATGGGCGACCTGCTGAAGAACCGCAAGAAGTGCGACCTCGTCATCTGCATCTCCCACCTGGGCTGGCAGCTCGGCGGCGACGACGACAACAACGTCATCTCCAAGATTCGCAACACCGACCTCTTCCTCGGCGGCCACTCCCACACCTACCTGAAGCAACTTGAACATGTCAAGGATGCCTCCGGCAAGTTCATCCCCGTTGACCAGAACGGCAAGCACGGCATCTGGATTGGCAACCTCGTCGTCAACATGGTGAAGAAATAGAGCGCAACGGTTGACCATACAGCACAAATAACAAATCAAATCGCACATACAGTGCAATTCGTAAAAGTCACTACATTATACATTGGTATTGTATGTCGCTGACAAACAGCGGCATACAAAATCCATTCGGTGAAATATCCTACATCTTTTTACACCCTTTCAGCACTCATAGGGATAAGAGTTAAGCGTTAAGAATGAATGGCCAGTTTCATGCACTGAGAGGAGCATGAAACAGGGAAAATATGCTTTTTGTACACCTATACGTTCTTTATAGGTTGTTAACAAATTATTACTGTCCGCTAAACATTGAACCATCAGACAAGAATTAGGGCTGTCACCACTCAAAAGTGTCAGCCCTTTTGGTTATCTTTGCAGTCGCCAAACATAAACAAACATAACCATGGGCAAAAGTACACA
>ODAI013811123.1_pt1 | contig 25784 bp, 27 predicted proteins | sample 1539321 | NCBI WGS metagenome assembly ODAI01 (sample SAMN02144231, study PRJEB22623) | gut metagenome | biome: sheep rumen | host: Ovis aries | place: New Zealand
AGGACACCTTAATGAGTGCCGACGGAGAGAAAAGCAAGGAAGAAGCCAGCTAACACACTAACAGGAAAGAGGCGGAAAGCCCCCACACAGTTAGTCAGCTTACAGACTGACACTTTACAAATCATTTCGATAACAAACTAAAGAATCGACCAATATGAAAAGAAAACTATTGTTCTTATCCCTATTACTTGCATCTGTTGGCATGAATGCGCAGGTGGCAAGTGTGACCAGCCCAGACGGGAAACTCAAGGTCAATGTAGATGTGAAGGCAGGCAGACCTGTCTATGAAGTGATTTACGACGGAGTGCAAACACTCGATGAAAGTCCGTTGGGCTTTGTGGCCGACCATGGCGACTTCTCGCAAAATGTGTCTTTCGAAAGCAAAAAGGAAGTGCACTTAGAGTTTAATTACGACTTGCGCGTCAGCAAGGCGAGCCATGTGCATGTGAATGCCAACCAGCTGGTGGTGACGCTGAAAAACGAGCGGGGCATGCAGTATGACATCGATTTTCGCGTGAGCAACAACGACGTGGCTTTCCGTTATGCCATTCCCAACCATCCCAGCCGAGCGAACGGCAAGAAATTTTCCATCCGCATGATGAAAGAGGCTACGGGCTTCGACCTACCGCATGGCACCACCACCTTCCTTACGCCGCAGTCCGATGCCATGATTGGGTGGAAAGGCACGAAACCCAGTTACGAGGAGGTGTATGGCTATGATGAACCCATGAACAAACGTTCACAGTATGGACACGGATATACGTTTCCCTGCCTCTTCAAGGTGCAGCCCTCCACACCCAAAGGCAGCAATGCGTGGGTGCTCATTTCCGAAACAGGGGTTGATGCTCGCTATTGCGCATCGCGCCTATCCGACATGAAGGGCGACGGACTCTACACGCTGGAGTTTCCAATGGCTGAGGAAAACAATGGCAACGGAACAGTGGAGCCAGCTTTTGCCCTGCCTGGAGCTACCCCTTGGCGCACCATCACGGTGGGTACATCGCTGAAACCCATTGTGGAGACAACCGTACCTTGGGACTATGTAACGCCCCGTTATGAGACTACACATAATTATAAATATGGGAAAGGCACCTGGAGCTGGATTGTGTGGCAAGACAACTCCATCAACTACGACGACCAGGTGAAGTTCATCAAGCTGGCCAAGGACATGGGCTTCCAGTATGTGCTCATCGACAACTGGTGGGACAACAACATTGGCAAAGACCGCATGACCCAGTTGGTGAAGTATTCGCAAAGCCAAGGTGTTGACGTGTTCCTCTGGTATAGTTCCAGCGGTTGGTGGAACGACATTGAGCAAGGGCCCATCAACATCATGTCGGACCCCATTCTGCGCAAACAGTACATGCGCTGGATGCACGAAATTGGCGTAAAGGGCATCAAGGTCGATTTCTTCGGTGGCGACAAGCAAGAGACGATGCGCCTGTACGAGCAGATTCTCTCCGATGCCGATGACAACGGTATTATGGTCATCTTCCACGGCTGCACCATTCCGCGTGGATGGGAACGCATGTATCCCAACTATGTGGGCAGCGAGGCCGTCTTAGCGTCGGAGAACATCTACTTTGGTCAAAGTGCTGCAGACAAAGAAGCGAAAGACGCCGCCACCCATCCCTTCATCCGCAACACGATTGGCTGTATGGAGTTTGGTGGTTGTTTTATGAACCGCCACATACACCAAGGGAATAAGGGTGGCACAACCCGCAAAACAACGGATGTGCACGAACTGGCCACTTGCATCTTCTTCCAGAACCCCATCCAGAACTTTGCCATCACTCCAGAGAACCTCCCCACTGAGGCCACCAAGAACTTAGCTCCCAACGAAGAGGGTGCTCCAGCACCTGCCATCAGCATGGATTTCTTGCGCGAGGTGCCCACTACATGGGACGAGACGATGTTTATTGATGGCTACCCCGGCAAGTACTGCATTTTGGCTCGTCGCCACGGCTCTACATGGTACATTGCAGGCAACAATGCCACTGGTGCTCCCCTCACCCTCAAACTGAACCTCCCCATGCTGCAGAAAGGCGACAAAGTTACGCTCTACAGCGATAACCTCAAGGACCGCGAACCTCAAAAGTCTGAGCTGAAGGTCTCCAACCCCAAGGCTGTCAGCGTGACAATGGTCGATCAGGGAGGTTTTGTCATCGTGAAATAACAACGGACATTCATTCACTTAAATAATAACTTCATTAAAAACTATCTGCATATGAAAAAGAACTTTCTCCTGCTCGCCGTGGCACTGATGTGCTATGTGGCAGATGTGAGCGCACAGTGCTGCTGTGGCGATAACCATAGTGCAGGCATGAAACACCAACCCATCAACATGATTCTCGATGCCGACTTCGGCAGCTCGACGGATGACCTCTTCGCCCTGATGATGCTGAACCACTACATTGATGAGGGATTGGTGGATCTCAAAGGCATCGTGGTGGATCGCGAAGGCGAGAAAAACGCTGGCGTAGTTGACATCTTCAACACCTACTACGGGCATCCCAACATTCCGGTGGGACTGGAGCGAAACGGTGTAAAGAATCCTCGCGTCTTCATCCCCTACAACGGCATTTGTGACTTAAAAGATGCACAGGGGCAGCCTCTCTTCAAGCGCACCTTCGATGCCAGCAAGTGCATGGACGGATGGAAACTCTACCGCAAAATTCTCAGCAAGGCTGAAGACAAATCCATCACGATTGTAGCCATCGGCTTCGCTACATCGTTGGCTCAGCTCTTTGAATCGAAAGCCGACGAATACTCTAAGTTGTCGGGGTTAGACCTCTTCGAACAGAAAGTGAAGGCTGTCTATATCCAGTCTGGCCGTTTTGAGGAGACGGACAGCACATGTGGCTACAACATGCGTGCAGCATCGAAACAAGCTGCTGTGTTCTACGACAAACTGCCACAAAGTGTGGATCTTGTCATGTCGCCCAGCTATGTGGGTGAGAGCATGAACTACGTGCCTGAAGACGTGATTGCCGACCTCTCATGGACAGATGTGAATCCCATCAAGGCTGTTTATACGAATTACACTTGCGACACGGGGCAACGCATGTGGGACGTGAATTGCGTGACTCACGCCATCTTTGGCGACCGCCAATTCAATGTTTCACCTCGAGGAACGGTCACGTTCGTGGAAAAGGGGGAGGAATCGCTCATGCTCTTCAAGCAAGACTCCTACGGCAATGCTTACTACCAGCTTCCCTTTGACAGCTACGGCAGCATGGAGAAGTTGATGGACATTCGTCGCCATAACAGGATGAGTAAGTGAAGAGTGAAAAATGAAGAGTGAAAAATTTCCATTTTTCACTCTTCATTTTTCACTTAAACACCACGTTTCCTCATCCTTCCCTGAAAAAGTCGAGCATCTCGAAGATTTCTTTCTTGTCGGCAATCTGATTGATGCGGATGTCTCCCACATTGCCCAGCAGAGTGAAGTTGATAATGCCAGCGGTGTTCTTCTTGTCGTGAGTCATATATTGATAGAGCTCTTCGTAGTCATCGCAAATGATGGGCAAGGTGCCGTAGTTTTCTTTAATAAAACGCACCGTTTGGCGCATTTTGTCGGTAGGGAACCCAGTCTTGACACACGAGAGGTAAAGTTCGCAAATCAGTCCCCATGCCACTGCATAGCCATGCAGCACCGGATGAATGCCGCGCTTGTTGTGTGGCTCATGTCCAAACTTCAAGCAGAAACTCTCAAAAGCGTGACCAGCTGTGTGTCCGAGGTTCAGTGCCTTACGGATGCCGTGCTCCAGCGGGTCTTCCGCCACAATGCGTTCTTTGATGGCTACAGACGTGCCCACCATCTGACCTAAATGCGTGTAATCTACTTCGTTGAGGTCGAAACTGAGTAGTTCAGCGAAGTTCTCATGAGTGGAAATCAGTCCATGTTTGAGCATTTCAGCATAGCCCGAGCAAATATTTTCGTGGTCGAGGGTGCGCAGGAACTCCGTATCCAAAATGACCGTTTCGGGTGAGTTGAACACCCCAATCTCATTCTTCAGTCCATTAAAGTTAATGCCTGTCTTTCCCCCAACGCTGGCATCCACCATGCTCAGAAGGGTGGTGGGCACATTGATATATTTGATGCCGCGCTTGAAAGTGCTGGCAGCAAAACCACCGAGGTCGGTCACCATACCGCCACCGAGGTTCACCAGCAACGAATGGCGGCTGCCACTCCCCTGCCCCAGTTCAGTCCACACCTTTGCCAATGTCTCTAAGGTTTTGTGTGTATCAGTCGCCCCAATAATGATGTGAATAGCAGCTTGCAGACAAGAAAGCCTTTTCACTAAAGGGAAACACAATGCGTGCGTGATCTCGTCTGTCAGCAAGAATAACTTGTCGTGCTTCACTTCATCAATTGCTTCTGTCAATGTTTGTGCAATGTCGGTGGAAATAACTACTTTGTTTGCCATAAGTGTAGAAAATTTTTGCAAAGGTACAAAAAACTCCAAACTTTTCCGTACCTTTGCAGCGGTTTTTTTAACAAGGAATAGTTATGATTCACGTAATTGACACCGAGATTGAAGGTGTAAAGATTATTGAACCGAAGTTGTTTGGGGATGCCCGGGGGTACTTCTTCGAGTCGTTCTCGCAACGGGAGTTTGAAGAGAAAGTTTTTAAGACTGTCTTTGTTCAGGACAACGAGAGTCAGTCAGTAGCAGGCGTGGTGAGAGGTCTGCATTTTCAGAAACCTCCCTTCACACAGGCCAAATTGGTGCGGGTGGTGAAAGGTGCTGTGCTGGATGTGGCTGTCGATATCCGCAAGGGAAGCCCCACGTTTGGCAAGCACGTGTCAGTAGTGCTGACAGCCGAAAACCACCGGCAATTTTTTGTTCCACGCGGTTTTGCCCATGGTTTTGCCGTGTTGAGTGACGAGGCAGTTTTCCAGTACAAGTGCGACAACTATTATGCTCCCCAAAGCGAAGGTGCCATTGCTTGGGATGACCCCGATTTGGGTATCGATTGGCAGGTTCCCACTGAAAATCGTATCCTCTCAGAGAAGGATGCCCATCACCCCAAACTAAAAGATGCCGAACTGGTGTTCGACATCCATGTATCCTTGTATGATTAAGGAGCGTAAGCAACGCTTTTAAGCCTTACTCATGCCCACATTGCCGTAACGTTCCGCCGTTACTTATTCAGAATTTTCTTCTTCCCTCTCAAATAGATGCCAGGAGCAGCCATGTAGCTAACTCGCTGACCGCTCATTGTGTAGAGGGAAGCATCTTTGTTTTGTTCTGCGTCCTTAGGAATAGCCACTCCCTCGATGCTCAGAGCCTCTTTCTCCGATAAGAAATTCTTGAGGGATAAGATGCCCGAATTGAGTTTGTGGGAAGAGCTGTCCCACAGTCCGCGGTTGTTGGAAGAGTCATGAGTGGAAAGCACTCCAGCCGTACCGTTGGCTTCGGGGAACCAGTAATAAAGTCCCGTCACATTGTCGTGCTTGGCCAGTTCAGCACAGAGATCCTCGATAAAGGCTTTCTGCCCAGCCACAGTGCCAGGCCATATGCCAGTTGTGTCTTCATAGCCTGATTCACCTGAGGGGAACCATTGGTAATAGTAGGCAGTCTCCACAATTTGCACGGGTTTGTCGGGGAAAGCTGTTGCAAGGGTGTTGAGGGTGCCAGACAAGGTGCTCAGGCTCTTGTGCCAAAAAGGATAGTAAGAGAGTCCGATGATGTCGTAATCTACCCCATTGGCTTTCATCTTTGTAAAGAAGTTCTTGCAGGCATTGGCATCCCCACTCCTTTCGATGTGGAGAACAATTTTGGCATTGGGTGTCACCTCACGCACTGCTTGCGCTCCAGCACTGAGAAAGTCGGTTAACCGCTTCCAAGTACTGTTGGAAGCCGACGCATAACAGCGATCGGCGTTGTTGCGCCACAACATACCGTAGCTCACCTCGTTGCCAACCTGAACGAAATCGGGGGTGGCACCGTTGTCTTTCAAATATTTCAGGCTGCGCTTCGTGTAGGCATACACAGAATCAGCGAGTGCCTTGGTGGAAGTATCTTTCCATGCGGAAGGAATGGCCTGATGGTCAGGGTCAGCCCATGTGTCGCTGTAGTGAAAGTCGAGCATGAAGTCCAGACCTGCATCCTTGATGCGTTTACCCAAGTTCTTCACATACTCCAAATCTTGCACCAAAGTGATGTCTGTGCTATTGTCTGGATTAACGAACAAACGCACACGCATGGAATTGAATTTGCAGGTCGATTTCATGTAAGCAATCACGTCGTCAATTTTGGCTCCAGTGCTACGTAAGTAAGGAGTTTTAGCACTTTCGTATTGTGGAAGCATGGAGATGTCACCTCCTAAATTGAACGTCTGCTGAGCAAAGGCATTTACAGCCATTGCTCCAGCCATAACAAAAAGCATCAATTTGTTCATAAAGCGTATAGGTTAATGAATGATGTATATAGATTGTGCTGCAAAGGTAGAGTTTTTTGACGAAAATGAAAAATGTTTGTGGAAAAAACACTAACTTTGCCATGCAAAGGCCATCTTTGCGCCCTCACCCTCACCCATATAGAAGTCGAAAGATATGTCTCAATCCACTCCCTTACTTTGGCATGTGCACCCCTCCAACTGGTGGGCTGGCATGGCGCATCCAGAACTCCAGATCCTATTGCATGGCAAGCGGATTAGCCACCTTGACGTGGTGCTGGCTAATGCACACCACCTTGAACTGAAAGAAGTGGTACGCTTTCCCAACAAGAACTACCTCCTATTATATATAGACACGCAGGAGGCTCCCCCGCAGACGTTTACCATACAATTGAAGCAGGAAGGGAAAGTTGTCCTTGCCATGCCCTACGAATTGAAACTACGCAATCGGAAGGCTTCTCCCTCTTTCGATGCCGGCGATGTGGTTTATCTGCTCATGCCCGACCGCTTTGCCATGGGGGAGTCGTACAAGAAGAAACGCCAAATGTATGCAGGTTTGCGCGAGGACACCTGGAACCGCCGTCAGCCTTACAGCCGACATGGGGGTGATTTGCGTGGCATCGTGAACCATCTGGACTACTTGCAGGACCTGGGCATCACCACCCTATGGCTCACTCCTGTGCAGGTAAACGACATGGCGGAACAATCCTATCACGGCTATGCCATCACCGACTACTATGAGATTGACCCTCGCTTGGGCACGAAAGAGGATTACTGCCATCTGGTGGAGGAAGCTCACCACCGTGGCATAAAGGTCGTCATGGACATGGTGTTCAATCATTGCGGAACGGAACATTTTCTTTATCGCGACCCTCCCACAGACAACTGGTTCAGTTTCAACAATCAATATGTGCAGACAGCCTACCGAACAAGCACCCCAACCGATGTGCATGCTACCCTATGGGACAAACGACTCACCACTGAAGGCTGGTTCACTCGCCACATGCCCGACCTCAATGGAAAGAACCCCTACTTGGCCGACTACTTGATTCAGATGACGAAATGGTGGACAGAGTATACCCACATTGACGGCTTCCGACAAGACACTTACCCTTACAACGACTTTGACCTCATGAAGCGTTGGTGTCATGAGATGGAGGAACAATATCCGGGCATGAATTTGGTGGGAGAGACCTGGATGAGTGATAATGTGGGCATTAGTTGTTGGCAAAAAGACAGCAAGTTGGCCGCTCCCCTCAACAGCGAGCTAAAGACCGTGATGGATTTTCCTCTCACCTTTCTGATGGGGGCAGCTGTGGATGAGGAGACGGACGAATGGTTCAATGGTTTGGCTCGCCTCTATGCCTACCTTTCCCAAGATGTTGTCTATGCTGACGTGAACCATCTGCTCACCTTCCTGTCTAACCACGACATCGACCGTTTCCAACCTACCGAGACGAAGGCCACGAACCTGACACGCTACAAGCAGGCACTCACCCTTTTGCTTACGCTACGAGGCATTCCCCAATTGTATGTGGGCGATGAAATTGGCATGTATGGCATAAAGGGTGACAACGACGGCCTACTCCGCAAAGATTTCCCAGGTGGATTTCCACGCGACAAGCAAAATGCATTTTCGTCAGAGAGCAGGACGCAACAACAAAATGAGTACTTCTGCTTCACACAACAATTGCTCCATTGGCGCAAAGAGAACAAAGCGGTGGCTTACGGCCGGCTTGTGCATTTTCCCATCCGCTGCGGTTGTTATGTCTATGCCCGTATGTTAGATGAACAGACCGTCACCATCATCCTAAACGGAACAGGTCAAGCTCAACGGCTCGACCTGACTCCTTACAGCGAGGTATTACCCCAAAAGAAAATGTACGATGTCATTTCCAAGTGCACCATCAGCCTCAGAAAGACGCTGCTCATCGAACCTCGAGGCATTCTGATACTGACACTTCCCTAATCAGCATGCACTCCGAGGCTTCTTGTGCCCCTCACTTCTTCCTGTTCACTTTTCGGGCACTTTTCGTCAGGGAAGCCTTCAAAGCAACCCGCCAAGCACCTCTACCTCCAAGCATTGTGTAGATTCTGAGCAGGTTGCCCATACATTTTTGCGAGAATGTTGGATTGAAATTGTCAGCACGGAAAATGGTCAGTGCCTTGGCTGCCATCTTATATTTTTTGCACTTTCCTGTCATCTTCTCATTTTGCAGCAGACCCAACAAGATGCTGGTTCGCAGATAGAGGGGGTACATCAACAGGTCCAAATGGGGGTACAGGCTGGCAAGGTGTTGTGCATGGTAGGTGGACAGCGGTTGGAGAATAGATGACTGGAGGTCATTAATGGCAATGGTGAGGGTGCGTTTCAGTTCTTTGTAATTACTTGAGAAACTCTCTCCCGTCAGGCTCTCCGAATGCACATAAATGGTATGGAACGGATGAGCGGTGTACCAAAGAATCCGTGGCTGGTGAAGCATAGTGCGGAGTCCCAATTCCCAATCGTCCCAAATGCGGCACGCAGGGTTCCAAGCACCAATGTCACGCAAATACTGGGTGCGGAAAAGCATGCCCTGTGTGTTGAGCACATTGGCCAAAAGCTGCACACGGGGGTCTTCCGATGGTATAAAGGTGCGCACTTCGCTTTTCCCATTCACCACCTGCTTGGTGGGAATGGCAATCATATCATAATCTTTCACCTCTGCTCCTTGAAAAGTAGAAATGAAGTTATAGTCGAACAGGTCGTCGCTGTCGAAGAAATAGACCCACTCGGTCTTGCACGACTTCAGCCCTTTATTACGTGCGGCAGCCGCACCAGGAAAAGTTTCTCGCAGCAAAGTGATGTTAGGGCGGTTCTTTATGTATTGTTCGCAGAACTGATACGTTCCGTCCGTACTTTCGTTATCGACAATAATGACCTCCTTGGGTGCTATACCTGCTTTGAGGATGGAATCGAGCGTTTTTCCTATATGTTCGCGACGGTCCTTTACGGGAACGATGACGGTTATTTCCATAATTGATGTATATTATTTGGGGGCAAAGATAACAAATAATTAGGAAAAGAGAATCAGAAAAGGAGATTTTTTTCATGCTGGATGAATAATTAGGAACGCTGATTTGCTACTTTTCCCTTTCAAATGGTGTGCAGATTGCAAATAATTCGTCATTCAACGTTTCTATTTCATCTTTCTTTCCTACCTTTGCACTCAAAACAAAAAAGGAACAGAAATGCGGATTCTTCTTTTGGGCGATTTTTCAAATGTGCATGCCACTTTGGCTAAAGGTTTTCAAGCTTTGGGGCATGAGTGTGTGGTGGCGAGTGATGGTGACCATTGGAAGGACTATCCGCGAGACATCGATTTGAAGCGCGATTTCGGGCTTCGGGGCAATTTTTCCTTCCTGTGGCGACTGATGAAAGCCTTACCAAAATTTCGAGGATATGACGTGGTGCAGCTCATCAATCCCATCTTCTTTGAGTTGAAAGCTGAACGTCTCGCCCCTCTCTACCGTTACCTGCGACGCCACAATGACAAAATGGTGCTGGGCGCGTTCGGTATGGACTACTATTGGGCATACGTCAACACTTATCAGCGCCCCCTTCGTTACAGCGACTTCAATTTTGGCGACATCATCCGCACCGACTACGAGGCAGAAAAGTACCGCACTGACTTGATTGGCACACCCAAAGAGACGCTGAACCGGCTGATTGCCGATGACTGCGATGGCATCGTTGCGGGTCTGTATGAATACTGGGCCACTTACAACGCCGTGCCACAACTGAAAGACAAGATGCGCTTCATTCCCTTTCCCATCCATTTGCCAGACACGCCTTTCATTGCACAAGAGAAAGAGAAACTCCATCTTTTCTGTGGCATTAGCAAAAACCGCTCTGCCTACAAGGGAACAGATATCATGCTCTCGGCAGCTAAAGAGGTGGAGAAAAACTTGCCCGAGAAATTAGATTTGCAAGTAGCAGAAGGGGTTCCCTTTGCCCAATACCAAGAAATGATGAACAGTGCCGATGCCATCCTCGACCAACTTTACAGCTACACACCTGCCATGAACTCCCTGCTGGCCATGTCAAAAGGTATCATCAACATTGGAGGTGGCGAGCCAGAGAACTATGACATCTTAGGGGAAAAAGACCTGCGTCCCATCATCAATGTGCAACCCACTTTCGACAGTTGTTACGAAGAAATAGAAAAGCTTACGCTACATCCCGAACGCCTTCCGCTCCTGAAGCTACAAAGTGCCGAATATGTAAGGAAGCACCATGATTACATCAAAGTAGCCCAACGCTACCTCGATTTCTATGACACACTCTAATTCTTCATTTCCAACTCTCCATCAGAATCTTTCTTAACACCAACTTCATTCGCTCCCTTCATCATGTTGAGCATAATGGGGAACGGATTGGCTCCTTGGTGCACCATCCACCAACCTGCCTCCTTCAGTGTTCGCCAAAAAGCAAATACTGTTCCATACACATAGCGGAACGTAGCCCCTTTACTCACCTGCAATTGCTTATTACCAAGAAAATGTTCACCTGTAGTTCCGCTGGGAGTCATCACAATGGGGTGCTTAATATATAAGATGTGGTAACCTGCCCGCTCAGCATCTTTCATCCACACCTGCTCCTCACCTGCACAAAACATCTTTCCTCCCAAGCCGAACCGTTCGTCAAATCGGACACCAACCCTCTTCCGCCAAGTCATTTCCACTGAACAAACGTATTCCGTGGTGTAAAGGTGCAGAGGTTCGCCTTTCATATTAAGAGCTTGAAAACAAATCACATCCGCCTCAGGGTGAGTTTCATACGCTTTCACAATATTTCGAATGAAAGCATCTTTGTACCGATTGTCATCATCGGCCATCACCACCACATCACCTTTTGCATGGGCAAGGGCGTTGTTTCGATTACGGCTCAATCCCTTCCCCTCTAAAAATACCAAATCAACGTCTTCTCGTTCTTTCAACACCTCAGGCACCCATTCTTTCTTTTCAGCCGCGGTATATTGCATGGACACAACATACCTGACATCGCCCCTTGGCGACATCAGCACCTGCGGCACTTTCAGTATGCCCTCGTCTATCGTACAAATCAGAATATCAACTGTCATATCGCTTGCAAAATTACGGATTTTTATTGATTTATCCGCTATTTTCCTCCCACCTTTGCAGTTTTCATGAAAAATATGTAACTTTGCCCCCAACTCTTAATTTTCCAATCTTCATTCTCACATGGCAGAAACATTCACGATATCCGCTGGTACAAAAGAAGAGAAGTACCGCGAACTGCTTCCACAGATTAAAGCTGTAGTGGAAGGCGAAACAGATCTCATAGCCAACATGGCCAATGTGGCCAGCATGCTCCACGAAACCTTCGGGTTTTGGTGGACAGGCTTTTACCGAGTAGATACCCCCACCGTTCTTGTCCTTGGTCCGTTCCAAGGCCCTCTGGCTTGTACACGCATCAAGAAGGGGAAGGGCGTGTGCGGAGCTGCGTGGGAGCGCAAAGAAACCATGATTGTCCCCGATGTAGATGCCTTCCCAGGCCACATCGCTTGCTCCAGCCTCAGCCGCAGCGAGATTGTTGTCCCCATCATGGTGCCCCCCGCCCCATCCTCTCCCACTACTTCTCCCCAAGTCATTGCCGTCCTCGACATTGACAGCAAAGAACTCTCCACTTTCGACGAAACAGACAAGAAATATTTGGAAGAAGTGGTGAAGCTCCTTCAATAAACTGTCATTGAGGAACGCTATCGGCAAGAAAAGTAAGGGCCTAAAAAAAGCGGCTCGTGTCCACACTTCATGAGACTCGAGCCGCTTTCTGTAGGCGATGCTATGATAAGTATAAAGTTTAGTCGATTTCTTCGTCAGCCTCGTAGCCACCCATTTCGCGAATAGCGTTTTTCAGCATCGTATATTGCTGGAAAAGATGATTGACAGGTTCTTCCCCCTTGGTATAATCGTGCATGGGAGCTTTGAGGAAGAAGGAGAGGAAACGCTGGATGCCGCTGCGACCTGCGCGTGCAGCAAGGTCGCTGAGCAGACATAGGTCGAGCAACAATGGGGCTGCAAGAATAGAGTCGCGGCAAAGGAAGTTAATTTTAATCTGCATGGGGTAGTTCATCCAGCCAAAGATGTCGATGTTGTCCCATCCCTCCTTGTTGTCGTTGCGTGGTGGATAGTAGTTGATGCGCACCTTATGGTAATACTGATTGTCAGCATCGTTGCCGTGCCCATAAAGGTCGGGCTGCACAGAGGGTTTGAGGATGGTTTCAAGTGTGGAAAGCTTGGAGACTTCCTTTGTGCGGAAATTGGCCGGTTCATCAAGCACAAGACCATCGCGGTTGCCAAGAATGTTGGTGGAGAACCAACCGTTTAGTCCCAAGCAACGAGTGCCGATAATGGGGGCGAAACCTGATTTCACCAACGTCTGCCCCGTTTTGAAGTCCTTTCCAGCGATGGGCAGGCCCAATTTCTCCGACATTTCCCACATGGCAGGAATATCGACCGTGGTGTTGGGGGCGCCCATGATGAAAGGAGCACCTTCAGCCAAAGCAGCATAAGCGTAGCACATAGACGGAGCAATATTCTTGGTGTCGTTTGCTTTCATGGCAGCTTCAAGATGTGCCTGCGTATCGTGCACCTGCAGGTTGGGTTCCACATATATCTCTGTAGAAGCGGCCCAAGCCACCACAATGCGAGAGCAGTTATGCTCAGCCTTGAATTTTCGGATATCTTCACGAATAGCTTCGACCATATCCCAACGAGTAGCGCAGTCTTTCACATTACTACCATCCAAACGCTTGGCAAAATCCTTATCGAAAGCAGCCTTAAAAGGTACGATTTTCTCCAGTTCATCTTTCACAGGAAGAATGTCTTTTTCTTTCAGCACTTCGGCATACATTGCACTTTGGAATGCGTTGGCAGGATAAACGTCCCAGGCACCAAACACGATGTCATCCAATTTTGCCAGAGGTACAATCTCCCCATAAGATAAATACTTCTTGTCGGCTCCTTTTCCTACACGAATCCTATCGTACTGCGTCATAGAGCCTACGGGCTTGGCAAGTCCCTTGCGAGCCATCAACACACCTGTCATGAAGGTAGAAGAAACGGCTCCGAGTCCCACGACCATGATGCCGAACTTACCTTCTGCTGGTTTCACCTTTTGATTCTCCATTTCTGTATTATATTGAATTTTTAAATTATTAGTTAATTATCCTTTGTTTTTGACTCAAAAAAAGCAGACATCGACAACTCGACGTTCTTCAAGAATCCCAATGACTAAAGCAGTCAAAATCGAATGCAAAGGTAAGTAAAATCGGAAAAAACTGCCACGTCAATCTTCCCCCTTTTGTGTTCCAAACCTCCTATTTAACAATGTTTAACGACAAAATCATTATCATCAACATGTTTCAGACCAGCATCATTGTAGAGCACCTGACTTTGCCATACACTCTCAGTTTCTGCTCCCCGCACACAGTTCCACTCATTTTTATTTTTCTTTAACATAAAAAAAGGAAGTATTATTTTGAGATTTGGTCGGTTTGTGCTACCTTTGCAAACAGAAAGACTAAACATTAGCGTGCATGAACGAAAGTGACAGCATTGTAATCATACCAACTTACAACGAGAAAGAGAACATCGAAAAGATTATCAGAGCAGTGTTCGGGTTGGAAAAATGTTTCCACATTCTTGTAATTGACGATGGTTCGCCTGACGGAACAGCGACTATTGTCAAAGGCCTGATGCAGACAGAATTTGGCGACCGCTTGTTTTTGATGGAACGGAAAGGCAAACAGGGTTTAGGTACAGCGTATATTGCAGGTTTCAAATGGGGATTGGCCCACAACTACGACTATCTGTTCGAGATGGATGCCGATTTTTCTCATGCTCCCTCCGACCTTCCGCGCCTTTATTCAGCATGTGCCGACGAAGGCTACGATTTGGCCATTGGCAGCCGCTACATAACGGGAGTGAACGTTGTCAACTGGCCCATCGGCAGAGTGCTGATGTCTTACTTCGCTTCGCTATACGTACGCCTCATTACGGGTTTCAAAGTGCACGATACCACCGCCGGCTTCAAGTGCTACCGCCGCCGTGTGCTGGAAACCATCGACCTTGATGCTATCCGCTTCAAAGGGTACGCCTTCCAGATTGAGATGAAATTCACCACTTACAAGTGCGGATTCAAGATTAAAGAAGTGCCCGTCATCTTCGTCAACCGAGTGGAAGGTGTGTCGAAAATGAGTGGCGGCATCTTCGGCGAGGCCTTCTTCGGAGTGATGCGTCTGCGCTGGGACGGATGGTTCCGGAAGTACCCCAAAGTCACCAATGCCCCTGCACAAAAAGCTATACCCACTTCACAAAACCAAGATTGACTACTAACCATTACCTATGAAAACTATCATCAGAAACGCAACCATCGTCAACGAGGGACGTAAATTCGCAGGCTCAGTGGTGATTGAGGACGAATTTATTCAGCAAGTGATTGAGGGAGATGACAGCTCCCAGTTTTACGACCTTGAGATTGACGCAACAGGTCTCTATTTGTTTCCAGGAGTGATTGACGACCACGTGCATTTTCGTCAACCGGGCTTGACCCACAAGGCAGACATTGCCAGCGAAAGTCGAACGGCAGCTGCAGGCGGCGTAACTTCCTACATGGACATGCCCAACACCATTCCCCCCACCACTTCTCTTGAATTTTTAGAAGAGAAATTCCAGCTTGGCGCAGCCAACAGTAGAGTGAACTATTCATTCTATTTTGGAGCCACCAACGACAATGTTGACATCATTCCACGCCTTGACCCCCACAGAGTTCCTGGTGTGAAAGTGTTCATGGGCAGCAGCACAGGCAACATGCTGGTGGACCGTGAAGAATCGCTGCGCCGCATCTTCGAAACCTCCCCCCTGCTGCTCATGGCTCATTGCGAAGACACAGGCATTATCGAAGCCAACATTCGAGCTTTCAAGAAAAGATACAAAGGGCAAAACGACTTTCCAGTCCGCTACCATTCACGCATCCGCAACGTGGAAGCATGTTACAAATCGTCATCGCTCGCCGTCCAATTGGCAAAAGAGACAGGAGCACGCTTGCACATTGCCCACATCTCCACCGCCAAAGAATTGGAACTTTTCGAAGCAAAACCCATCGAGGAGAAACAAATCACGGCCGAAGCAGTCATTGCCCACCTGATGTTCAGCACAGAGGACTACGACACTATGAAAACACGCATCAAGTGCAACCCATCCATCAAGACCCCCGAAGACCGTGCGGCTTTGCGCGAAGCTCTGAACAACGGACTCATCGACGTGGTGGCAACAGACCATGCGCCCCACTTGGAAAGCGAGAAGAAGGGAGGTGCACTGAAGGCAGCCTCCGGCATGCCGATGATACAGTTTTCGCTGGTGTCGATGTTGGAAATGAGTGATTTGGATGTACTGCCCATCGAGCGCATCCCAACCCTCATGGCACACAACCCCGCCAAACTTTTCCGCATCGAAAAACGCGGGTTCATCCGCCCCGGATATTATGCCGACCTCACGCTTGTTGACCCTCATGGAAATTGGCAAGTGAGAGAAGGGCGCTACTATACGAAATGCGGTTGGACACCCATGGACGAACGGACGTTCAGATGGCGTGTACGACGCACCATCGTCAATGGTATCACCGCCTACAGCGACGGCATAGTGGTAGATGGCGTCAGAGGTAATGAATTAAGATTCCATGCGTAGGAATTATCACATCAGCGACTTGGCCGAATACATCAACTGGGCCTACTTCTTCCACGCCTGGCCAGTACCAGCCACTTCGGAAGAAGGAATCCGGCTACAAGAGGATGCCCAAAGGCTGCTTCACCATATACGCCCATACGTGGTGGTGAAAACGGTGGTAGATATCTTGCCAGCTTGGAGCGAGGGTGATGACATCGTGGTGCAGAAGACCATCCCCTGCGAGTGTGGCCAAAGCCATCCTTACGGCGACCCAGTACACATTCCCATGTTGCGACAGCAAAGGCCTGGAAAAGACGGCCTCTGTCTGTGCTTGAGCGACTTCATCCGTCCGCGACAAGCTTTGAAAACAGACAAAATGGGCATCTTTGCCACCTCTACCAGCATCGGAGCGGGGTGCACATTCCCCAACGATGACTACAACAAGATGCTACTTCAAACCCTGGCCGACCGATTGGCTGAGGCAGGAGCAGAACGGCTGCATGAAAAAGTGAGGAAACACATCTGGGGATATGCTCCCAACGAGCAACTGACTCCAGCCGAACTACACCAAGAACAATTTCAGGGCATTCGTCCTGCTGTGGGTTACCCCTGCATGCCTGACGTGTCCATCAATTTCGTCCTCGACGAATTAATTGGCTTCCAAAGCATCGGCGTAACCCTCACGTCTTCAGCCATGATGCAACCCCATGCCTCTGTGAGCGGACTCATGATCAGCTTGCCTCAAGCTCATTATTTCTCGGTTGGAGAGATTGGAGAGGAGCAACTGGCCGACTATGCCCAACGGCGCCACACCACACCCGACAAGCTTCGCCCATTCATTCCCAAAGTGAAAAGTGAAAAATCCAAGTTACTCCTAACGCTATGTTGCTAAGAATACTTTTACTCATCATCCTCCTGCTGGTTTTGCCAGACACATATATTTATTTGATGTACATTCGCCGCTGGACAAAGCGATTTTGGCCACGCCTTTTGTGGTTCGTTCCATCGTTCGTCCTTGCTATAGCAGCGGCTGCCATCATTAGCAGCAATGACATGAAGGCAGAGCATCAAGCGTGGGTCAGCATCTTCATGTACGTGTTTCTTGCGCTTTGTGCACCCAAGGCCCTTTTCATGCTCTTCGACGGAATAGGGCAAGGCATCAATGGGATGGTGACGGGAGGAGCTAAAACCAGAGACGGATACGACTGCATCTTCGTACGCATCTTTCGCATCATCGGTATGGCCCTCGCCATGTTCGCCTTTGCATTACTCACATTAGGCTATTTTGTTGGCCGCCACTACTATGTGATTCACCAGCAAACATTCTATTTTCCCGACCTGCCTAAACAATTTGACGGCTACCGCATCGCTCACTTCTCCGACATGCACATCGGCACGCTGCGCGATGGGCACGATAAGGATGTAAAAACAATGGTGAACCTCATCAATGCACAACATTGCGACGCCATTCTCTTCACTGGCGACCTTGTCAATCATGAAAGTTGCGAGTTGGACGGTTTCCGTCGCGACCTAAGCAAACTGCATGCTCCTGATGGAGTGTATGCCGTGATGGGCAACCACGACTACAGCATGTATTTAGATTATGCCGACGAGAAAGACCGCGAAGCTGACGTGAAAGAATTGCAACGGAGGGTGCGCAGTTACGGGTGGAACCTTCTGCTGAACGAACACCGAATCCTTCGGCGAGGCAACGATTCCCTTGTGATTGCAGGGGTGGAAAACGACGGACTTCCACCTTGGCCTTCATTGGGCGACCTGCCCAAGACGATGAAGGGGTTGAAGCGCAGCTGCTTCACCATTCTCATGAGTCACGATCCCACCCACTGGCGACGCAACATCATTCCGCAGACATCCATTCAGCTCACCCTTTCGGGCCACACCCACGCAGGACAATTCAAGGTGTTTGGATGGTCGCCTGTTGCCTTACGCTACCGAGAGTGGTCGGGGGCTTACAACGAAGGGAACCAAATTCTTAATGTGAGCGATGGCATTGGTGCCGTGCTCTTCCCCTTCCGCTTCGGTGCATGGCCAGAAGTGAGCGTCATCACGTTGCGAAGAACGAAATCTAAGTTACATTAAAGTGAAAAATGAAAAATCCAAGTTACTTTTGCCCATCGAAAAACAATCCGAATAGAGAGTAACTTAGATTTTTCACTCTTCACTTTTCACTCTTCACTTAGATCTTTTCACTTTTCACTCTTTTTTTACTACCTTTGCAAAAAATTTGAATATCGATGAAGACCCTACTCAACATTCTCTACAAGATTTATTCGTTCACCATCGCTCTCCCACTCTTCGTAGTCATCACCATCTTTGTGTCCACCAGCGTCATCATTGCAGGGTTCTTGGGCGACACTGATGTAGTGGCCTACTATCTTCCGAAGTTTTGGTCCAAATGCGCTTTCTGGCTCTTTCTGCTCCGCGTAAAAGTGGAGGGACGCAAGAACATCAAGAAGGAAGAAAGCTACGTGTTCCTTGCCAATCACCAGGGGTACTACGACATCTTTCTGGTGTATGGCTATTTGGGGCACAATTTCAAATGGATGATGAAAGAATACCTCCGAAAGATTCCCTTTGTGGGCTATGCCTGTGCCAAATCAAAGCAAATCTATCTCGCCGATGGCATTTCGGGCATTTCAAAAGCCGTGCAGCAGTCGCGTGAAACTTTGAAGGGCGGAATGTCGATGGTCATCTTCCCTGAAGGCACACGTACACGCACAGGCAAGATGGGGCCGTTCAAACGCGGGTCGTTCATGCTGGCCAACGAGATAGGCCTGCCCATCGTGCCACTCACCATCAACGGTTCGTTCGACGTGTTTAACCGCAACGCCAAATCGGTTAGTCTTGGCACGGTCACACTCACCATCCACAAGCCCATAACAGCCGAGGAACGTCAAGGCAAACAAACCAAGGTGATGATGCAAGAGGTGTACGACATCATCAATGGGGGGCTGGACGAGAAGTACAAGTCCTAAAACCGGCTACACCCCAAGGAAATGAACGAGGCACAAATTACACGATGATAATTTGTGCCTCATTTCTTTTTCTTTTGGCAAGACCTCCGCGGTCACTTCACCACTTCAGAAAGAACTCCTTCCACACCTTTTGCATGGAACTCTCGTTCGTGGAGATGATTTCTGCCGAACGGGTGAAATTGCGGTACTCCTGCTTTCGCTTGGGATTGATGTGAGCCAAGATGTTTTTAGGAGTAGCAGGGAAGATTTCGCCTTTCACCTGAAAATAGAAAACATTGACCATTGGGAGCGGCTCTTGCTCCACAATGACACCAGCCTCCGTGTCGGCCAAATGAGAAAATGACATTCCCAACAGAGCCCCTTGCAAAGCGTTTTGTGTTTTGTTGATATGGTCAAGATAGCGTTGGTCAAGCGCTCGTTGATTCAGTTGCCGCACCAAGATAATGCGAGCAACAGAGCCATCAATGCGGTCTTCACGCACAATTCGTCCAAACGCCTGCTCACTCCCCACAGGAATGTAAGTGTCGCCATTGGGAAACTCTACTCTGACAACGCTGCGCGGAATTGCTTCCATCAACGTGTCGTTTTGAGTATACCACAAAGTTTGGTTGCCCACATGAATGTTGCAGGGCACCACCGTTTTAGTCTGTTTGAAAAGTCCCGTATAAACGGTAGCTGTACGAAATTGCTTGTTGATGAAGGGCCACATTCCTGTAGGCGTCCACTCTTCAGCAGTTTGAGCCGAGAGTGTCAGAACAGACATGAATGTCAATACTGTAGAAAACAATATCTTTTTCATCGTAAAGCCTCCTGACAATTAATCCTGTACATTTTTTATACCACTTAACTGGCATTACTTCACTTTCACCACCAAGTATTTGCTCACACTCCAGAACTTAGCCACATCGGTGATGCGCAGCGTGTATTCGCCCTTGCTGTCCTTGAGCAACGTGTAGGAGCCAGCAGGATGATTGGTGAGCAAGGTGGCCGATTTGGAATGCAGCGGAATGACATTCACCTTCCGGATGTCAATCTGGGTGAAGTAGTTCTTGTTGTAGTTGCCCTGCAACACTTCCCCCTTGCTCAGAATGCCCTCAGCCTTGAGTTCCTTGTTTGTGCCAAACACATACCAAGCCGTGTTGAGCTGAGCGTCCTGATTTTTGGCAATCTGCTCCGTGGCTTCTTTCTGCTGCCTCACTTGCTCATTTTCTTGCTGCAAGTTGGAGACAGTACCCGACAGTTCCTCAATCTTCACGTCTTTCTCTGCCAGCTGCTCACGAAGTGCTTCAAGCTCTGCATTCTTGTCATTAAGCTGCTGCGTCAGCTTGTTGATAGCCTCTTTCAGTTTGGAAGAATTTATGGAGCTGCTCTTCAGTTTGTTTGTCAATTCGTCAATCTTGCGCTTATTCTCTTCAAGCGTTTGCTGAATAAACTCCATGTTCTCGCGAATGTTGGCGGCCGAACTGTTGTTCTCTGCTCCATTGCGCATCATGTTCACCCGGCCTTCAGCCTCGTTAATCTGGTCGAAACCCGTCTGAATTTCGTTGAACGTACCCATCAGGTCGTTGATTTCATTGTCCTTCTGGTCAATGACATTGCGCAGAGAGTCTCGTTCACGATCGCCCTCTGACCCATTGTTCATTGTTCCGTCACATGCAACCAAAGCGGTTGCCATTGCTGCCATAAAAAGAATCTTTTTCATAATCGTTTCCTTTATTTATACTTATTAGTACGTCTTCCAGTCCCCATCAACATGGACAGTTGACTGTTGGCTGTTGACTGTTGAGAATTATCTTTTTCAATATGTTCGGCACTGACGTTGCCGTTTTTTCCTGCCAAGATAATAACGATTTCCCCCAAAGGTTCGTGCGCTGCAAAATAGGCGGTCACCTCTTTCAGCGTTCCTCGAATGTGCTCCTCATGCAGCTTCGATATTTCACGCGCCACACTCACTTGCCTTTCCTCGCCCATCACCTCAGCCAACTGCTGCAAAGTCTTCACCAAACGGCGGGGCGATTCGTAAAAGACAATGCTACGAGCCTCCTCCTTCAGTTCCTCCAAGCGAGTGTGCCGTCCTTTCTTTTGGGGCAAGAAGCCCTCGAAGCAGAAACGGTCGCAAGGAAGTCCGCTGCTGACCAATGCCGGAACAAAAGCGGTGGCACCAGGCAGCGTTTCCACCTCCACCCCATTCCTCACGCATTCACGCACAAGGAGAAACCCCGGGTCGCTAATGCCAGGAGTTCCCGCATCGCTGATGAGGGCCACAGTCATTCCTCCTCGAATCTTATCAACCACCTGCTGCACGGTTTCGTGCTCATTAAACTTGTGGTGCGACATCATCGCCCCGCGTATGTCGTAATGCTGCAACAGCACAGAGGATGTGCGCGTGTCTTCAGCCAAAATCAAGTCAGCCTCCTTGAGCACCCTCACAGCCCTGTAGGTCATGTCCTCCATGTTCCCCACAGGGGTGGGCACTACATACAATTTAGGGGTTGCCGAATGAACCGTTTCCATGTTTTCGCACTTTTCGATTTGCAAAAATAGAAATAAAAACACTTACAAAACACATTTTCCCCTCAAAAACAACTTTTTTTCACATTCGTACGACAGAAAACAGGAGTTTTTGTGTATCTTCGTGCCGATTTTTCGCAATAAAGCACAATGAAAACTAAAACATTCACCTTTGACCGCGTTGTACGCATCCTCATCAGCATCATCATTCTGGTTGGGGCTTATTTTCTCATTCTCCGCCTGAGCAGTGTGCTCATCCCCTTCTTGGTGGCTTGGCTCATTGCCTACCTGCTCTACCCCATTGTCAAGTTCATTCAGTACAAATGCCGCGTCAAGTCGCGCGTACTGAGCATCATCATCACCGTCCTGCTCATCGTGGGCATCATCACTGGAGGCTGTTACCTCATCATCCCTCCCATATTGCAGGAGATGCAGCACTTGAAGAACATCATCGTCGAGTACGTCACCACCGACTCGAGCGTGGCATACGTCTCCTTAGAGGTGCAGGACTTCATCAAACGCAACATCGACCTCAACGAAATCACCAAAGCCCTCACTGTGCACGACGTTTCTCAGTTTCTCGAGGAGAAAGTGCCGCAGTTCTTTTCCATCGTCAGCAGCAGCGTTAGTGCCATAGTGGGATTCATAGCCTCCCTCATCGCCATTATCTACCTCTTCTTCATTCTGGTAGATTACGAAATGATGTCTGAAGGGCTCTTCAAACTGGTGCCCAAAGGCCAGAGGGACATTGTCCGCGAAATCCTCTCCGATCTGCAGCGAGGCATGAACGGCTACTTCCGTGGGCAGTCAGTCATCGCTATGTGCGTGGGTGTACTGTTTGCCATCGGATTTCTCATCATCGATTTTCCTCTCGCCATTCCCTTGGGCCTCTTCATCGGATTCCTCAATCTGGTACCCTACCTCCAAGTCATCGGATTCATTCCCACCATCATTTTGGCCCTCCTGAAGGCCTACGACACAGGGCAAAGCTTCTGGGGCATCATGTTTGCCGCCATCATTGTTTTCTGCGTTGTTCAAGCCATCCAGGACTGGGTGCTCACCCCACGCATCATGGGCAAAGTCACAGGTCTCAATGCAGCCGTCATTCTCCTTGCCCTCTCCATTTGGGGTAGCTTGCTCGGCTTTGTAGGACTCATCGTAGCCCTGCCTCTCACCACCCTCGTCGTCTCCTATTACAAGAGATATGTGCTGGAAGAAGAGCCTGAAAACATGGGAGGAAAGGCAGAAGAAGCAGAAAAAAAGACTGAAAAGTAAAAAAAAGTCCTCAAATAATTGGTTATTTCCCAAAAACTCCCTACCTTTGCACCCGCTTACGATAAAGGAACAGGCACAAAACCCTGTTGAGTTCCTCAGAACTCACCTCGCAAGCCTAACAGGTAGATCCGCTAGCTCAGTCGGTAGAGCACAACACTTTTAATGTTGGGGTCTTGGGTTCGAGCCCCAAGCGGATCACCAAGAGTAAGGGTCGCTGAAATTCAGCGACCCTTACTCTTGGTGATGTTAAAAAAACACATCTGTTTAATCCGTCAAATCCGTTGTTAAAAAGAACCTGCAAACTTAAAATCATGACAGTTCCTTTTAGAACTTCACTTTTCTTTCAGGAGCCATGAAAGAGCAGAAACGAGCCTCACCGTTGGTGATGTAGAGCACGGCCATGTTACCATCGTCGGCCTTGTACATTGACTTCAGGCTCTCGTTGCGCTTCAGGAACTCCTCCTTTACGCTCAAGGTCTCGTCGTTCACCAAGGTGCCCGACACTCGCATCCACTCGCTGCCAGAGGGTTTCAAGGCGCAAATTTCGAACATTCCGTTCTTGGCCATCTGCTTATACACATCCTTCACTTTACCCGTCATGATGTACAGACGTCCATCTATAATCTCCGACACGCCAAAGGCGCGAACATGTGGTTGGTCACCGTCGACGGTCGCAATGAAGAATGTGCCACATTCCTTCAAGTAAGCTTGCACTTCTTCCATGTTTGCCTGCTTTGTTTCCGGGTCAATGCTTTCAGTTGCTTCTGTCTGAGCAACTGCTTCTGTCTGGTTCTCTACTGCCGCTGAAGGCTTGTTTTGCGTGCAAGCCACCATTGTCAGCAGCATTGCAAAGGTGAAAAAAATCTTTTTCATGCCATTTATATGAGTTTGTTGTTTGTTAACACACAATAAGGGCATCATCAGTTGCCGTGAAGGCATAGCGCGTTTCGCTATAACCCAAGACCGCCTTTATTGCTTTCTGTTCCATCACTATTATTGGTTTTAATTGACGGGTATCATTTCATGTGGCAAAGTTACGAATAAACGAGCGAAGTGCCAAGAAAAATTATTTTTCTTTACACTTCCGAGTGAAAATAACTTCGGTGTAGCCAACGTTACGAATAAACGAGCGAAGTGCCAAAGGAAAAAACATGCATTTTCTTTGACTATGAGAAATGATAACCCCCAAAAGGGGCATTTTTGCCACAAAGCTTCGTAGCAATTGCTGGAGGCGCATCTGGCAAAAACTTCAAAACTTTGTAACAACAAGGCGGGCAAATTCATCTTTTGATGAGTCTTTTTTACTGATATGTGAGATTTGTTTCGTACCTTTGCATTTTGTATGGTACAGCAAATTGAAATAACCCTGAAGCCCAAATCGAGAGGCTTTCATTTGGTGACGAGCGAAATAACGCGCCAGTTGCCCAAACTGCCCAAGAGTGGCATTGTGAATATATTCTGCAAGCACACAAGTTGCGGGCTGAGCATCAATGAGAATGCCGACCCCGATGTGCGTGTGGACATGGAAACCATCTTCAACCACCTTGTCCCTGAAGGGCGACCTGAATATGAGCACACGTTGGAAGGAGCTGATGACATGCCCGCTCATGCAAAATCCATACTGAGCGGTGTAAGTGTGACCATTCCCATCACTAACAGCCACTTGAACTTGGGCACCTGGCAGGGTATCTACTTCTGTGAATACAGAAATTATGGTGGGGCAAGAATTTTAGTAATAACAATAATAGGAGAATAAATCATGGCACACTTAGAACGTTGTGAAAATGACACGGAATTTAGGGAGATGAGAAGAAAGCGCCAACAACTGCCTGATGAAGAGAGCTTTGCCATTTTACAAAGAGCAACCTCAGGCACATTGGCTCTGCTGGGTGACAACGGCTATCCGTATGCCGTACCTATCAGCTATGTCTATTCGGAAGGCAAACTCTATTTTCACAGTGCCTTGGAAGGCCACAAAGTGGATGCCATCAGAAACTGCGACAAGGCTTCATTTTGTGTCATCGATCAGGATCAAGTAAAGCCACAAGATTACACAACCCATTTCCGCAGTGTGATAGCATTTGGCAGAATCCATATCGTTGAGGACGAAGCAAAGAAGTTGGGTATAGCCCGATTGCTCGGCAACCGATACAACCCCAATCAAGAAGAAGCCCTACAGAAAGAAATAGCGCATGGCCTGAACCGTATGCTGGCCATCCGTTTCGACATAGAGCATCTGACAGGCAAAGAGGCCATAGAACTTGTGAGACAAAGAAAAGTTTAAGGACCCCGAGGAACCTTTTCAGCTCTTTACTGATGAGCTTTTAGGCCTCAGAGTCCTTAAACCTTTTCAAGTTTCGCAAGTTGAAATGACCTGTAGATGCATGCTGCGTTAGCTCGGCGTAGCCAATTCTACAAGAGAGGAGGACTGAGAGAGGCAGAAAAAAATTTGCTACACTGAGCTAAAAATTCGTTAGATTCGTCAGATTCGTTAGATTCGTGGTCGAAAAAGAATAACATGGAGTTTTTTTAACGAACACGAATCTCACGAATCTCACGAACCTTGAGCTCGGCGTAGCCAATCGCACGCTTTATCACTTTGTATTTGCGACAAAGGTATTAACTAACGATAAGAAACATGGGAAAAGTGAAGGCAATAAACCACTATTTTCGACCTTGAACGTACCCATTCGGAGCGAAAAAGTGATGAAAATGGGCAGAAAATGGATGGGTGCTGATTTGCATAAAGGTGTCATTTGCTTCCTGTGTCAAAGTGAACGAAAGGATTCGAACGGTACAGAAGAGTGATTATCAGTAGATTACACAATACAGAGTGTCACGAGTGTCATGAGTGTCATGAGTGTCAAA
>ODAI014782793.1_pt1 | contig 25784 bp, 22 predicted proteins | sample 1539321 | NCBI WGS metagenome assembly ODAI01 (sample SAMN02144231, study PRJEB22623) | gut metagenome | biome: sheep rumen | host: Ovis aries | place: New Zealand
GATACAGTTTTCGCCCATATCCAACAGCTTTGTCGTGGATGAAACTTCATGAACCATTGCTCAAAAGGCTTAAAATCAAGGTTTTTTGTGCAAAATATATAAGAAAGTATAGAGAGGAAGTAAACATGAGTGAAAAGAATTTTAATTATGAGAACCCGGTTGAGCAGGTTATTGAAGGACACCGTAACGGTGCATTCATGCTGGTGCTTACAATAGTGCTCTATGTTGTATCGTTCTTCGGAATGATATTGATTCCGGCGTTATCCTTTATCTTCGTACTGTACCTTGCCCTTGGATGGATATTATTCCTGGGTCTTAAGGTGCTTAAGCCGGGTGAAGCATTAGTCATCACGCTTTTTGGCAAGTATAAGGGAACCCTTAAGGGCGATGGCTTCTTCTTCGTCAATCCGTTCTCGACAGCATACAATCCGGCTGCTGCTACCAAGCTTGGTCAGAGCGGTGACATAGTGGAGCCTAAGAGCTCCATGGCTCTCGCAGCGTCAAGCTCAGGTGTTAAGGTGGGAGCGGACGGAACAGCATCCAAGAAGATATCGCTTAAGGTGATGACACTTAACAACAGCAAGCAGAAGGTCAATGATGTGCTGGGTAATCCCGTGGAGGTAGCGGTTGCAGTTATGTGGAGAGTGGCTGATACGGCCAAGGCGGTATTCAATGTGGACAACTACAAGGAATATCTCTCACTTCAGTGTGACAGTGCAGTGCGTAATGTGGTCAAGCTCTATCCGTATGATATTGCAGAGAATGTGGACACCACAGGTGACGGCATAGCGGACGACGGTTCCTTAAGAGGCTCTACCGAGGTAGTGGCCGGCAGGATCAGGGATGAGATACAGAGCAAGGTGGAATATGCAGGTATCGAGATAGTGGATGCAAGGATCACTTATCTGGCATATGCACCGGAGATCGCAGCGGCCATGCTTCAGCGCCAGCAGGCAGCAGCGGTAGTGGATGCAAGGAAGCTTATAGTAGACGGTGCGGTTGGCATGGTGGAGATGGCTCTTGAGAGACTCGATAAGACCGGAATGGTAGAACTTGATGATGAGCGCAAGGCCGCCATGGTATCCAATCTCTTAGTTGTACTGTGTGGCAACCATGACGCACAGCCCATAGTCAATACGGGAAGCCTGTATTGATCTTAGAAAGGAGTACCGGATGGCAGAGAAGAAGCAGGTGCCTTTAAGGCTCAATGAGAAGCTGTATGATGCCATCGCAGCGTGGGCGGAGGATGACTTCCGTTCGGTCAACGGGCAGATAGAATACCTTCTTACGGAGTGCGTCAAGCAGCGTAAGAAAAACGGCAAGTATGTATCGGAGGATTAGCATTATGGACGAATTTGTTATTAAAAGGAATGAACTGCTGGCTTCTAAGGTGATCGCAGGACTTAAGTCCCGTAACATGACAGGATATTATGCCAAGGATAAGGAGGAGGCATGCAGGATAGCCCTTGATCTGATACCCAAGGGCAGCAGCATTACAATGGGCGGTTGTATGAGCGCTCATGAGGTAGGGCTTTTTGATATAGTCAAGCAGAGTGAGGATTATAACTTCATAGACAGATACGAGGAGGAGGACTTCGAGGCGGCTATGCGCAAGGCATACAATACAGATGTGTATCTGTCCAGTGCCAATGCCATAACGGAAGACGGAGTTATGGTCAATATCGACGGCAACAGCAACCGTGTATCAGCCATAGCCTACGGTCCTAAGAAGGTTATATTCATAGTGGGTATGAATAAGGTGTGCGATGATATAGACGGAGCCATGAAGAGAGCAAGGAACGTGGCAGCTCCGATCAACGCACAGCGCTTTAACTTAAGCACACCCTGCTCCAAGACAGGTTCATGCCTTAACTGTAAGTCTCCGGATACCATATGCTGTCAGTTCCTTATCACGAGATTCTCCAAGCATAAGGACAGGATACATGTGATACTTGTCAATGATAATCTGGGCTTCTGATATTATGCAGAGTTAATTGAAGTCATGATAAAAGGTCTGCCCCCTTGCCGTAAGTGCATGGGCAGACCTTTTATCGTGCGTAAGAACAGGTCTTACTTTACTTAGTTGTCGCCGAATATATAAGGCCTTACCGGAATCAGGGCTCGTAAGAGTATGGAACCTATGACCACGCATGATATGATCTCGCCTGCGCCCACGGTAAGCATCTGCAAGGGTATGCCTCCGGGGATTTTATATGCGTAGGTTAAGACAAGGGGGATTATCAGCGCATTGGATATGACAGGCGGCAGGGTTACAAGTATCTTATTCCTTCTTAAAAACCATGAACCTATTGCGCCTATAAGCGTAGCCAGTGTGCCGAATATAACATCCGGCAGCATGCAGCCGGTGGCTATATTGCTTATCAGACATCCGATCGTAAGCCCCGGAATTGCTGCGGGAGTGAAGTATGGCAGCACAGTCAATGCTTCTGAGAATCGTACCTGTATCATACCGTTTGCAAGGTCGAAGCCGGCAGCGATAAGGGTCAGTACAACATAGATGGCAGCGATCACCGCTGCTCTGGTAACGTATAGAATCTTTCTGCTATTCATTAATATGCCTCCTTTAGTGATATTAACAGGTGGGAAGGAGTTAACACCTGCAGACGAGCGAAAGTATAGCATATTAGTCAAGATAATGCAATATATATGATTTTGTGGTATGATGAAGTTTAAAAGAAGATTAGAAGATAAGGAATCCCAATACAGACAGAAGCAGGATTTAGGGATGATAAGGGTGTTATAATGGCAAACAAGGGTGAGAAGAGATACAGGAAAGTTAAGAGGATCAATATATGGAGCGCAATAGTGGAATTCGTATTTTTTTCCATATTAAGTGCTATTGTAATGGCGGCTGCGGTACAGCTTTTTGCCTCATATATCATTGATTCCAAGATCACCTCTGAATACGAGAGGATACAATACATGGCAAGGCTGTATGAGAACGGCCTTAAGAATGATGACCGCAATATATATAATCTTCTTGTGGAAGAGGGGCATGAGTATGTCATAACCGATGCGGATGACAATGTGCTGCATATCAACGGAGAGAATACCAGAAGTGATGTCAGCGGAATGGTACGCTTATCCGAGAGCGATGATGAGATACTTGTATATCAGGATGCGGTAAGGGGCTTCGTCTATCCGGGAAGGAACAACCATCTTGCGCTTGACTTCAAGGGCTTCAGGGAATGGATGAGCGCAGACGATAATGCGGAGGAGAAGGACATCGGTCATATATATGAATCCTCCCAGGGAATGATCAATCTCCCCATATGGATATCAGTGGATGTAGATAACGGCAATAAGCATTTCATCGGTAAGGCACTTTATTCGGCCAACAGACATGATGCGCGGGTTCTTACGATACTTGCGGGAGCAATGGCTGTACTTGTAGTAGTTATATTGATCACCATGCTCGTCGCGGCAATCAAGAATTTCGTAAGGCAGAGAAGGATGATCAATCTCTACTTCACGGATATGGTTACTGAAGGACATAACTGGTCGTGGTTCCTTATCAAAGGTGAGAGGATGCTTCGTAAGAGAAGCAACCTGAAGACTAAGTATGCTATAGTGAGTCTTAATTTCGTTAATTACAGGAATTACTGCATATGTCATTCCGTGGCATCCGGTGAGAGGCTTCTGTGTGAAATATATACATATATTGAGAAGCAGCTTGATAAGAAGGAGATGTGTGCACATACTACCTCCGGCGGATTCGCGCTGGTACTTAAGTATAATGATAAGGAGAGTGTGAAGGGCAGGCTTGAGGAGCTGATAGAGGGACTGTGCAGGCTGGATGAGGAGCATCACTTCAGCTTTCAGGCAGGTGTAGCCTTTATAGAGGATGCTAAGGACAGAAAAGGAAGACTTCTGCCACGTAAGGATATAGATATTGACTCTGTATATAATAATGCCTCGGCTGCAAGAGCAACTCTTGCTCCCTCAGTTGAGTCGGGAATTGCTTTCTTCGATGAGAGTCTGGTAGAAGAACAGATATGGCTTGACAGAGTTCAGGAGAAGCAGCAGTACGCGCTTAATAATGAAGAATTCATGGTGTATTACCAGCCTAAGTATGATCCGCGTACCAACGAGCTAAGGGGTGCAGAGGCGCTTATCAGATGGAACAGTCCGGAGTATGGCTTCCTGTCACCGGGCAGGTTCATACCGATCTTTGAGAAAAACGGCTTTATTACAGAGATCGATCATTACATGCTTAAGCATGTGGCGGCTGATCAGAAGAAGTGGCTGGATGAGGGGTATAAGTGTGTTCCGGTATCCGTGAATGTCTCAAGGGCACATTTCATAGAGAGTGATCTGGCAGAGCAGATAAGGGATATAGTTGATGAGGCGGGTACGCCGCATGAATACATTGAGATAGAGCTTACGGAGAGCGCCTTCTTCGATGATAAGATGGCACTTCTTAATACGATAGGTAAGCTTAAGAACTACGGCTTTGCCGTGTCAATGGATGATTTCGGTTCGGGCTATTCTTCTCTTAATTCACTTAAGGATCTGCCTCTTGATGTGCTTAAGCTGGATGCTGAATTCTTCAGAGGAGACAGTGAGGATGAGAGAGCTAAGATCGTGGTATCTGAGGCTATCAAGCTCGGTAAGAGCCTTAATATGAACATAGTAGCCGAGGGCGTGGAGATAAAGGAGCAGGTTGACTTCCTGGCAGGGGAAGGCTGTGACATGATACAGGGGTACTATTTTGCCAAGCCTATGCCGGGTAATGAGTATGCGGACAGAATGAAGGCAGATTCGAAGACTGAATCCTAAAGCGAAGCTACGGTCGGTTGAGAACATCGCCTTTTTGTGTTAGAATGTTTAAAGTGTATAGGGAAGCTTAGAATTGTCAGAATCAGATATAGCGGAGGGAAGAGGGATGAGAGAATCTGGAGAGATGTATCTTGAGACGATACAGATCCTTAAGGAGAAGATAGCCAATGTTCGCTCGATAGATGTAGCGACGGAGATGGGTTTTTCCAAGCCCAGTGTCAGTCGTGCAATGAGTGTCCTTAAAAGGGACGGATATCTGACCATAGATGAGCATGGCTTCATCAGCCTTACGCCAAGCGGTGAGAAGGTTGCGGCGACAATATATGAGAGACATAAGGTATTAACCAAGGTTCTTACGGATATGGGCGTGGATGCGAAGATCGCGGAGGATGATGCGTGCCGTATAGAGCATGACATAAGTGAAGAGACCTTCGCGGCGATCAAGAAGTATCTGGAGAAGAAGGACAAGCAGCAGAAGAAGTGATCAAGAATTAATAAGAAGAATGGAGGATCAGTATGGAACTTACACAGGCAATACAGACAAGAAGAAGTATAAGGAACTATCAGGAGAATGCAACTGTTACGGCAGATCAGATCAAGGAGTTGATAGCGGCAGCTATACAGGCTCCTTCGTGGAAGAATTCGCAGACGGGACGTTACTATGTGGTGCTTACACCGGAGAAGATAAGTGAAGTGGCAAGGGAATGTCTGCCGGAATTCAATGCCAATAACTGCGCCAATGCCAAGGCACTTATAGTCACGGCATTCGAGACCAAGAGATCGGGCTTCACCAGAGAAGGTGTGGCTGAGAATGAACTTGGCGATGAATGGGGAGCCTATGACCTTGGCCTGCAGAATGAGAATCTGATACTCAGAGCCAGAGATATAAGCCTTGACACACTTATCATGGGCATCAGAGACAGCAATAAGCTTAGGGAGAAGCTTCAGATTCCTGAGAGTCAGAGGATCGTAAGCGTTATATCCGTTGGTGTCCGTGCATCCGATCCTGAGATGCCGAAGCGCAAAAGCGTAGACGACATCACGAGATTTTACTAAGGATCTAGGCTGTGTGACATCATGCTTGGCATTGACATGAGTATAACAGCACGGCGTCGGAAGATATGTGGACAGACAGACAGGCATTCAGGAACGGTAATATAGATGGTATACCCATCGCGCTTGGGTATTTTGCGGTAGCCTTCGCTCTTGGCATAGCAGCCAAGAACGCGGGCTTTACTGCTTTACAGGCGGCTGTGGTAAGTCTGACCAATCTTGCCAGTGCAGGACAGTATGCGGGCTTTACGCAGGTTGCGGCGAAGGCCGGTTACGTAGAGATGGCATTCACCATACTTGTCACCAATGCCAGATATATGCTGATGTCGAGCGCACTTTCACAGAAGTTTGATGAGAAGACACCTTTTTTCCACAGATTCATAGTGGGATACAGTGTGACTGATGAGATATTCGGCATATGCAGCGGCGTGCCGGGGAAGCTTAATCCGATGTATGCCTATGGTGCAATGCTGCTGACAGTGCCGGGCTGGACGCTTGGCACGTACTTCGGCGTGATAATGGGTAATGCGCTTCCGGTAAGAGTGGTGAGTGCTTTAAGCGTAGCTCTTTATGGTATGTTCATTGCGATAATCATCCCGCCTGCACGTAAGAGTAAAGTGATTATGGGACTGGTATCCTTCTCAATGGTGCTCAGTGCACTTTTTACTTATGCCCCCGTGCTTAGAGAGATACCCTCCGGTATGAGGGTAATAATACTTACCGTTGTTATAGCTGCCGTAGCATCGCTTCTGTTCCCAGTTAAGGATGATCCGTATGGAGGGCTAAAGGATGATACCGGACATAAGGATGGGGCTGTAACGGATAAAGCGGAGGATATTGCATGAGCGGTGAGCGTAATATATATATATATATGTTAATAATGGCATCCGTGACATACCTGATAAGGGTGATACCGCTTACTCTTATCAGAAGAGAGATAAGGAATACCTTCATAAGATCCTTCTTATACTATGTGCCGTATGTTACTCTTGCAGTCATGACCTTTCCCGCCATAACACAGGCTACCGGCTCACCACTCTCAGGCAGCATGGCTTTTATAGCGGCGATACTGTTAGCGTGGTTCGGAGCAGGGCTTTTTCCGGTATCGGTTATCTCGTGTCTGGTGGTATTCATAATCGAATTGTTCATGTAAAAAGGGATTACCTGTAGTCAGGCAATCCCTTTTGTAATAATCTGAGAATATACCGGATATCACATATATCCGATTTGTGTTGCATATATTAAGAATATCACCGCAATGAGTACCCATAATATGAAAAGCGGCAGCAGGAATTTGACCCATTTACCGAAGGGTACCCTGCATATGGCAAGGGCGGCAAGTATCTCACCACCGGTAGGAGCCAATACATTAGTGAAGGCATCTCCTAACTGATAAGCCAGAACCGCAGTCTGTCTGGTGATACCGCCCGCATCGGCGAGAGGAATCATAAGCGGCATAGTGATATTGGCCTGTGCGGAACCTGAAGGTACGATTACATTGAACAGGTCATGAGCTATGAACATTCCGCAGGCTAGGAAGGCTGTCGGCAGAGACAGCAGAATTCCTGCCATCCAGTGAAGTATGGTATCAAGTATATTGGAATTCTCCAGAATTATGATCACGGAATTGGCCAGACCTATCATAAGCCCCGGAAGCAGCATATCACGACAGCCCTTGACGAACTTCTCACATATCTCGGTAGGTCCGAGTCCTCCGATCAGACCGCCGGCTATACCCACTGCAAGGAAAATGGCCGAAAGCTCATCCACATAGAAGCCGTTCTCTATGACACCCCATATAGCGAAGCCTATCCCAAGTATGAATACCGCAATGGTGAAAGCCTGCTTAACAGTAAGATGAGGTATACTTTCAAGCTTAAGCTTCTTATCCTGATTGTAATTCTGATCATACTGATATGCGCCGCTGAGTCGTGGATTTTTCCTGATCATAGAGGCGTACCACATGATATATATCACGGACACGGATATAAGTACGACAAAGAGTACTATCCTCAGTCCCATGCCGGAGAAGCCTGGCAACCCTGCTATCTCTTGGGCTGTGCCGATGGTGAAGGAGTTGGTTATGGCACCGGCATATCCGGCAGCCGCCGCCGCGAACACTATCCCGACAGCAGTGAGGGAGTCATATCCTATTGTTATGCAACAGGCAAGGATAAGCGGAATGAATACAAGATACTCTTCGAAATTGCCGCAGAAGGCTGACCCGCATCCGAACATTACCATCATAATGGGGATGATGAGGATCTCCTTTCCCTTAAGCTTTTTAAGCATATTGGCAATGCCTACATTGAGTGCGCCCGTGCCGTTAAGTATGGCGAACATGCCGCCTATTATGAGTAAGAAGAAGATCACGGCCGAGCCTCGCTGCAGTCCCATTGTAACTGATATGAGCAGATCGGCAGCAGAGGCGGGGGAGCGTTCGATATACATGAAGCTTCCCGCATTAATAAGAGCGGCCGTACCATCGCCTGCCGAGGTACGCTCATATGTGCCTGCGGGAATGATATATGATATCAATACACACAGGATCAGTATTATCACAAGCAGCAGCATGGGATGCATGGGCTGCTTTTCCTTCTCCTCTCCTGAACTCATGGGTCCTAATTTACTTAGAAGCTTATTCATCGTTTATCACCTCTTTATTACATCTTTATCACTTTATGTTTAATTCACAATAATTAAGATTGGCTATGATATGTCGTAGCATGGTCACAGACCGAGACTCTTCTGGAAATCACTTGTATCGTCATCTGCGTCCGACCTGTCCTTATCGGATGAGGTCTTTCCACTGTCTGTCTGTGTCAGCTTATCCTGAGTGTTATCACCTGCTTTATCGTCATCCGGAGCAGTATCCGCATCCTGCCCATCACTGGCTTTATCCGTACCTTCATTAAGATTTACCGGCTCTACTCTGGTTGAAGCGGGAGTGCCGTTTTTAATGGCCTCATTGATCATATTCCACTCGATACGTCCCTCTGCGCACAATTCAAGGAGTGCGTCCACAACCTCCTCTTCAAGCTGTGTACCGCGGATTCGCTTGATCTCTTCAAGTACCACGTTGATATCTAACTGCTTACGGTAAGGACGTGTAGAGTACATAGCGTCGAAGGTATCGGCAACTGCGATGATCCTTGCCACCTCCGGTATCTCCTCTCCTGACAGACCATTGGGATATCCCTTGCCGTCTATACGCTCATGGTGACAACCGGCTCCTACCGACAGATCGTTGACTATATTAACCTCCTTAAGAATCTCCGCACCCTTGGCTGCATGGGATTTCATTATCGCATATTCATCATCATCCAGACGGCTTGGCTTATTGAGTATGCTGTCAGGTATGCTTAACTTACCGATATCGTGTAGGAGAGCAATATTGTAGTATTCGTTGATCTTCTCTTCATCATAACCTCTCTTGGAAGCAAGCTTCTGGGCAAGCATCCTTGTATAGTATGCCACACGGAAGGAGTGCCCCTGATTCTGAGTGTCCCTCATATCAATACACTTTGCAAAGGTATGTATGATCTGGTTGATGAAAGCCTGATCTTCAGCCTGCTTCTTTAAAAGTGCGAGATTCTTCTTCTGGAAGAAGCGATACATAAGGATCGCCAGTCCGATGACAGCTATCCCCATCAGGATGACCCAGAACCACATATTCTCATAGACAGAGGATTCCTTGTTAATGGTAACTGACAGGGTCTTGTCTATATTGCCGGTCTCATCATTGATGACATTGAGATGGAAGGTGTATCTTCCGCCGTCAAGGTTGGTATAGCTTATGCCGGACATATCCTGCTTGGTGGTCATTACAGGCTCCTTATCAAAGCCTGCAAGCATATAGCTTATTCTTGGATTGCTCAGTCCGTAGGTAAGAGCGTAAGCGTTGATATCGATTCTTCTGGCACCGGCGGGAACTGTGATCGTCTCGTCTGCGCGTATCGGTATTATCCTTCCGTCAACCTCGATTGAGGGGATAGCCAGCTTGACCAGATCGTTATTGCCGAATTCCGCATCTATATCCACGAGGCAGACACCCGTTGTACCTGATATATACAGCTTGCCGTCATCCGTAAGGTGGCTTCTGGAATTGCCTGTTGTGATGTAGGGAAGTCCGCTCTTGGTATTGTAGAAGGTATATTCTATATTCTTATTGGCGATGAGCTCATCTGCTCTGGTTACATATATACCGTTGGAAGAGAGTACCCATGCGCCGCCGTGTCCGTTAAAATATATATCGTAGTTATTGGAGTACGGGAAGCTGGATACGGCAGTTATTTTGCCATCCTTCATGTATTCTATGGAGTTGGAGGTGATGAACCAGAACATTTCATGCTCCTTATCCCACTTGATTCGCATGACGACCTCGCTTGTAAGTCCGTCTTCAAGTCCCAGTCTGGAGACCATCTTGCCGTCATATACATATATTCCGTCTCCGTCGCTGCCCATATAGAGCTTACCGTCAGGCCCCTGCTCAAGAGACAGGATTTCCGTATTATTAATGCCGTTCTCCTGTCCGAGATGTTCTGAGACCTTGCCGTCCTTGACAAAGAATACACCGTTGCCGGTTGCAACAGCTATGGAGCCGTCGGATAACTCGGTGCTTGTACGGACCTTGGGGGCATCAATTCCATTCTCCTCATTATAGCAGGTGATCGTCTCATCCGGAGAGTAGCAGACCAGCCCGTATTGTCCATGGGTTGAAAACCACAGATTGTTATTGGAGTCAAGCTTGATGCTTCTGATACGTATGTCGCTTAGCATCTCTGTCAGCTCGTTCTTGATCCGCGCATAGGAGCCGGTGGTGATGATGGTAAGACCGTTATCGGTTCCAAGATACAGATATCTGTCCCTTATGCATGTGGAATTGACGACCATAGTATCCAGACCGGCAAGCTCGCTTAAGTCGGTAAAACGGTCGGGAACAAGCTTAAGCACACCCTGTCTGGTGGATGTGAACCACATATTGCCCTCATGATCCTTAAGGATATTACCGATGGAATTGTTCATTGGTATATCGTTAAGATCGTGATAGTTATCTGATTCGTCTATATATCCGATTCCGTTAGTGGCGGTTATCCATGTAAGTCCCTTGTTCCTATATATTGCGTTGATATTCTTAAGACTGCCGAGGTTCTTCTTCTTGCAGACCTTCATTCCGCGCGAAGCGTCAACGGTAAGAAGTTCATCACCGGTGGTTCCCATAAGGAGATTGACATCACTGTCAGGGTCGGGGTAAATGGTATTGACAGGGTCAGAGCCAAAATGCTCAGGGTCATAATATGCATTTATCCTTAAGTTACTGATGGAGAAAACCGCTCCGCTTAAGGTGAGTCCGTACATATTGCCCGCATCATCACGTACAAGACGAGTAATATACTCGGAATTGATCTGAGGATCATCTATCACATGGATGTTCATATCCTCGCCGATGTAGGCTATGCCTTGTGTGGTGGCTATGATGATATTGCCGTTCGTATCCTCGTTGATGGCTCTTACGGAATAGGATCTAAGACCCTCTACCCGTCCGTATACATGCATATCTCCGTGATCGTAGTAGGCTATGCCGTTCTCGTTGGTGCCGATCCATACCCTGTCCTTAGAGTCAACATAGAGACTGAATACGCTGGATATCCCTGTCGTGGAATCGAATCTGTTGAAGTTGGTGCCGTCATAACGTATCAGACCGCTGTAGCCACCCAACCAGATGAAGCCGTCCGCACTCTGGACTATGGCATTACATTCAGAGGTGGGCAGACCGTTGCTTGAATCATAGAGTATCGAGGTGTAGTCAGTTCCTTCACCTAACAGATCCCTTCTGTCGCCCACGGCGGCATGTGATAAGCCGTCATATGACAGATGTGAGAAAGATAAGACGGCTGCACAAAAGAGGACAGCCGTTACAACGCCTGATAAGATTCTCCCCGATTTTCCAAATGCTCTGTTCAACTTACTCTCCTTAAAAAATAAAAATATAAAAAATGGAGCAGAGACGGAGTGACCCGCCCCTGCGTCCCTGAGGTATAACCTATTCTATAACATGTATCCATCCCTTAGGCGCCTCAATGCGTCCCATCTGGATGCCTGTAAGGGTATCGTATAGCTTCTTGGTGACAGGTCCCATCTCGCTCATGCCTGAAGGCAGGCATATCTCGGTGCCGTGATCCACGATCTTGCCTACGGGCGAGATAACGGCAGCAGTTCCGCATAGTCCGCATTCTGCCATATCCTTAAGCTCGTCCTTGTATATCTCACGCTCCTCGGCTTCGAGACCAAGGTATTCCCTGGCTACCTGCATAAGCGAACGACGTGTGATGGAAGGAAGTATGCTGTTTGACTTGGGTGTAACTACCTTACCGTCCTTAGTAACGAATAAGAAATTGGCACCGCCTGTCTCCTCAACCTTGGTACGTGTAGCCGCATCAAGATACATATTCTCATCAAAGCCCTCGTTATGTGCCGTAACGATAGCATGCAGACTCATGGCATAGTTAAGTCCTGCCTTGATATGTCCCGTACCGTGAGGTGCGGCACGGTCAAAGTCGCTTATCTTGATAGTAAGAGGCTTGATACCACCCTTGAAGTAGGGACCTACGGGTGTAGCAAAAGCCCTGAACTGGTAGTCATTGGCAGGCTTAACACCTATGACGGGGTTGATGCCGAACATATAGGGGCGTATATACAGGGTCGCTCCGCTTCCGTAAGGGGGAACCCAGGCTTCATTGGCCTTGACAAGCTTCTCTACCGCATCAATGAACCGCTCCTTGGGGAAAGGAGGCATCTCTAAGCGCTTGGCAGAATCGATCATTCTCTCTGCGTTAAGGTCGGGACGGAATACCACGGTCTGTCCCTTCTCGGTGGTATATGCCTTCATTCCTTCAAAAACGGTCTGTGCATACTGAAGTACGCCTGCGCATTCGCTCATGGTGATCGTATCATCCTCGGTCATGCAGCCTTCATCCCATGCACCGTTTGTGTAGTTGGATACATAACGGTAATCCGTCTTCATATATCCGAAGCCGAGATTAGCCCAATCAACATTCTTCTTGTCCATTGTCATCATTCCTTCCTGTATATGATTAAGAATCATATCATCGCCTTTTATCATACGTACCGACGAAAATATGCTATTAGTTATTTTACTATCATATGCACTGAAATTCAATATCCAATAACATATCTACCTATTATTTATATATTACGAATCCAGTAGACGGAGCATAGTGTTTACGGACAAAGATTCTGACAATTTAATAAAAAAGCAACAAAAATTATTCATTACGGTAGCGAATTATGGTATAATTAGCTGAAAAAAGGAACGAGGAGTTCATTCTTACTTGGAGGGATAAGTAAATGGGAGATACTAGGGCGGAGACTAAGGCTGAGGCTAAGAGGGCAAGACTTGCCAATGAGGACATTCACGGCAGGACACCTTTTATGAAGTCTCTGGGACTTAAGATAGCAGTACTTGTGGTGGTAAGCTCTTTGATCGCCACCATCATATCCATTCTGCTGTATTCGGGCCTGACCAAGACAGAGGTTAAGACCTCGGTTGAGAATAATGTGGGAGATCTTGCAACCGCATATGCGGCTTTGGTCAATGAAGATATAGCCATTAAGGGCACTCTTACCTATGATGATTACAATGCACTTCTTTCTCATGTGAAGATCAAGGGTATGGACAGCTCGTATGCTTATTTGGTAACATCGGACGGGATCATGCAGTACCATCCGACACAGGATAAGGTAGGCAATCCGGTAGAGAATGAGGTGGTCAAGGGTATTGTGGCAGAGCTTGCAGCCGGAAGGACACCGGCCGATGCTGTTGTAACCTATGAATTCAAGGGAGCCAATAAGATAGCGGGCTACAGTATCCTCTCTGACCGAAGCATTCTGGTGGTGACGGCAGATGAAAAGGATGCGTTCTCATTCATGTCGGATGTGCAGAAGCTTGCCGCCATACTGATAGTCGGCATCATCATCATCTGCGGAGCGGCAGGCATAGTATTCTCCATGATGCTTACAAAGCCTATGGCTTACATTAAGGAAATGATAGTTGAGACAGCGGAATTCAACTTCGTATCCAAGGGACGTATGCAGAACCTGCAGCTTAGAGGTGACGAGCTGGGCAGCATGGCAAGAGCCCTTAAGATGATGAGAGACAGCTTAAGAGGCATAGTGGGAGAGATCAATCATGCCAGTGACACTCTTGATACAAGAGTAGGCAGGGTATCGGATTCAAGCGTAGAGATAGATTCCATGTGTACGGATGCTTCATCCACCACAGAAGAGCTTGCGGCAGGTATGCAGGAGACATCCGCATCGGCAGACAATATACAGGCCAATATCCAAGAGATGAAGGAGGATGCGGATCTCATAAAAGAGCTGTCACGCAGCGGACAAAAGCAGGCTGAGGAGATCATGGGCAGAGCCTCTAAGTTAAGCGATGATACGGATGAGGCTACCAGACGCACCACATCCTTGTATGAGGATATGAAGCGTAAGACTGAGAAGGCAATAGCGGATTCTCAGGCAGTATCAAGGATCAACGATCTTACGGAGGCGATCATGGCCATATCAAGCCAGACCTCATTGCTTGCGCTTAATGCCAATATCGAGGCGGCGAGAGCCGGTGAGGCAGGAAGAGGCTTCGCTGTAGTCGCTACGGAGATAGGCGCGTTAGCCAATCAGACTTCTGATACCGTGGGTGGCATCAATGAGATAGTGGCCGAGGTCAATGAGGTGGTCGCAAGGATGACTGCTTCTCTTACGGAATCCACGGATTTTCTGGAGAATGTTGTCATCAAGGATTATGAGACCTTCTCGGAGGTCAGTGTCAGATACAGGGATGACGCATGCAGCTTCGAAGAGAATATGGGCAATATAGATTCAGCCGTAGCCAAGCTGACGGAAGAGATATCCATTGTGGCTGATGCTCTTCAGAAGATAGCCGGTATAGTGGGAGAGTCCACCTTCGGCGTGACGGATATAGCAGGCAAGACACAGGATATAACAGAGCTGACTATAGACAATAAGGAATCCGTTACGGAGTGCCTGCAGGCGGTGAAGGCTTTGAGAGAGATCGCTGCCAGATTCAAGATGAACTAGTTATTAAATGAAATATATTAACAACAGGAGGGCTTTATGTTAGCCACATTGATTCCATTATTTGACCGTGACATGAAGGTTAAGGCATATTCACTCTACGGTCAGAAGAAAAACTTTTTGCTGGATGTAAGATATCTCGGAACGGCAGTTCAGTATGATGCCGTCAATATTCCGAGTTTCGAGGTGATCGACAGCTTGGGTATTGATACGCTTCCGGAGGATGTGGAGATATTCATTCCCATCACCAATATATCTATATTCAGTGATATCAACGAGCAGTGCCACGCTCCCCACAATCGTATAGTACTCCTTATGGACAATTCCATCACTCCCACCGAAGGGTATGTGAAGCGTATAAAGGAGCTTAAGAGCGAGGGGTATAAGCTTGCCATACGCAAGCTTGGAGTGCAGGATTTCGAACCCTACAAGGAAATCCTGAATCTGGTCAATTATGTGATACTCAATCACCAGAAGATCGTTATCTCCAAAGCGAAGATATACTTCAAGGCACAGTATCCGGGAGTAAGTCTGGTAGCAGGTAATCTGCAGTCGCAGGAGATATTCGAGGCTCTTAAGGAAGAGGGCGGATATGAGTACTTCGAGGGTGAGTTCTACAGAATGCCTGTCAATAAGGGCGAGACGGAGGTCACACCCTTAAAGCTTAACTACATAGAGCTTTTAAATGTGGTCAATGACAGTAATTTCGACTTAACGGATGCGGCAGATGTCATCGGAAGAGATACAGCACTTGTAATGTCCCTTCTTGAGATCGTCAACAGAATGGCCCGTAACTCCGAGATCACATCGATCAGACATGCGGCAGCGATGCTGGGACAGAAGGAGCTGCGCAAGTGGATCACCACGGCTATCACCAAGGAACTCTGTGCCGATAAGCCTAATGAAGTATCCAGACTTTCACTTCTTCGTGCGAAGTTCGCTGAAGAGCTTGCTCCGCTTTTTGAGATGAGCATACAGTCGCAGGAGCTTTTCCTTATGGGTCTGTTCTCGATCATAGACCTTATCCTGGAGAAGCCCATGGCAGAGGCGCTTGATCTTATGAACGTGTCGAAGAATATAAGAGCAGCCCTTGTAGACCATACAGGACCGTACATCAAGATATTAACCTTCATAGAGGCATATGAGGCGGGTAACTGGCAGGAGGTATCAAGGATCATGGTGATCGACAGCATCGCAATGGATGATGTGTATAAGGCATATATAAGCAGCCTTGAGTGGTATCGCGACCTTTTCAAGTAATATGCACGACATAAGCCGATATAATAACTGCACCGTATTCATGACGAACTGCGGTGCAGTTTTTTTGTCTTATATGTTGTGGCAAGAAATACTCCTGTGAGGCTGCCGGAATTTATGATATACTGATAGATAACGGGTTGGCTTGGTGGAATAAGATGCAGCAGTTGTTGAATGATATTAAAAATGAATCCTATAAGTCAGTGTATCTTCTGTATGGGGAGGAGGCATATCTCAGACTTCAGTATAAGCAGAAGCTTAAGGAGGCTATACTGCCCGAAGATGATGCGATGAATTATTCCTATTATCAGGGTAAGGATGTGAACGTCGGAGAGGTGATAGACCTGTCGGAAACAATGCCGTTTCTGGCTGACAAGCGTGTCATAATACTGGAAAATACAGGGTTTGCCAAGGACGGCAATGATGCATTAGCTGAGTATATAGCCGGAGGAGTATCTGACAGTAGTGTCATTATCATGGTAGAGCAGTCTGCGGATAAGCGTACAAAGCTTTTTAAGGCGATAGACAAGGCCGGCAGGTGCGTAAACTTCGAGACTCAGAATGATGATACACTTAAGCGCTGGATACTGGGAAGGCTTAAGAGAGAGGGAAAGCAGATAACCGGACACACACTGGACATATTCTTAGAGACCGTGGGTACGGATATGTACTCAATATCAATGGAGCTTGAGAAGCTTATCGCCTATACCATGGGAAGGGATGTCATATCCGAGGCGGATATAGGCGCTGTGTGCTGTGTACGCTTATCTAACAGGATATTCGATATGATAGCCAAGATCGGGCTTAAGAAGGGGTCTGAGGCCATCAAGATGTATCATGAGCTTCTTGCCATGAAGGAATCGCCCTTTGGCATCTTAGCTCTTATTGAGAGACAGTTCACCCAGATGCTTCAGATAGATGATATGCTCAAGTCGCGGCTTAACCAGAAGGAGATAGCGTCTAAGATGGGTATGAGCCCGTATATAGTGGGTAAATATATCCCGCAGGTGAAGCAATTCACCTACAAGGAGATGCGGGATATCTTAGAGGCATGTGCCGAGACGGATCATAATGTTAAAAGGGGTATAATGGGAGCCGAGCTTGGAGTGGAGCTTCTTATAATAGAGATAAGCAGATAATAAAGGTACTTGGAACGGAGACGGATATGAGCATTGAGACAGGTAAGATATACAGACATTTTAAGGGCAATGAATACAAGGTGATCGCCGTTGCGACGCATACGGAGACAGGCGAGGACATGGTCATATATCAGGATATGTACGGTGAGCATAAGATATATGCAAGACCAAGGGATATGTTCGAATCGCCGGTTGATAAGGAGAAGTACCCCGATGCGACACAGGAGATGAGATTTGAGCTTCTGACAGAGGATGAAGCGCAGGAAAGCGGTCTTAATCCTCTTGTGGAGGAGTTCCTTGACAGCGACAGCGCATCCGACAGGATCGAGATATTAAGGCGTCTTGCGGACAGCGTGACAGAGGACGATATCAATATCATGGCAGGAGTGATGGATATAGAGCTTGACCGTGATGCCGATATTGCTTCCAAGTATAAGACACTCATGAGCAATCTGAGCATGAGAGATAAATTCGAGGCCAACCGCCTCAGATAGTTACACTAGTTATGTCAACCGGTATGGATAAGGAGACGGGATAAGATGAAATTACTCACAGTTGCGATACCCTGCTTTAATTCGGCGGCTTATATGGGGAAATGCATAGAATCCCTGTTAGTCGGCGGCGAGGATGTGGAGATCATAGTGGTCAATGACGGTTCAACGGATGATACATCTAAGATCGGACACAGATATGCGGAGAGATTCCCTTCTATTGTGAAGGTCATAGATAAGGAGAACGGCGGCCATGGTTCGGCAGTCAATGCAGGACTTGATGCAGCTACCGGCATGTACTATAAGGTTGTGGACAGCGACGACTGGGTCAAGGAGAGCGCTTATACGGCAATACTTGATAAGTTAAGAGAGCTTTCGGGCACGGATAAGGTGCTTGATATGCTCATAAGCAACTTCGTATATGAGAAGGAGGGCGCGGAGAAGAAGAAGGTGATGCGCTTCGGACACGCGCTTCCTAAGGATGAGATATTCACATGGGAACAGGTAGGACACTTCCATAAGGGACAGTATATACTTATGCATTCCGTGATCTTCAGGACCAAGCTGCTTAAGGAGGCAGGGATAAGACTTCCGGAGCATACGTTCTATGTGGATAATGTGTTCGTCTTCGAACCGCTGCCGTATGTGAAGAATATGTACTATATGGACGTGAATTTTTATCGGTATTATATAGGCAGGGAAGACCAGTCCGTCAATGAGAAGGTAATGATAGGCCGTGTAGACCAGCAGATTCGTGTCAATAAGATCATGATCGACTATATGGTGCAGAATAAGAAGAGGATATTCGCCAATAAGCGCCTTAAGAATTACATGATCAATTATCTGGACATAATCACTACGATCAGCTCCATTATGCTCATACTGTCTGAGACTGAGGAGAATCTTGAGAAAAAGAAGGAGCTCTGGAAGTATCTTAAGGACAAGGACAGCTATCTATTCTATAAGCTTCGTCTGGGGCTTTTGGGCAATACCATGAACCTGCCGGGTAAGGGCGGAAGAAAGGTGTCTGCTACAGGCTATCGCTTGGCCCAGAGATTCTTCAAGTTCAACTGACTTATTAAGAATATCATGCATAGTAAAACGGAGCCGTATGATCACGGCTCCGTTATTGTTAAAGCTATGGGCGTATCGTCCGAGACGAAACGCAGGACTGTTGCATATTCTCAGCCTACTGTACCAGAGGATACTTGGCTGTGAGCGAATCGACTATGGCACGAGCTCCTGCAACTCCGTCAGCGCCCTTAAGTACCACAAGGGAGATAGCCTCGGCGATCTTATCCATATCCTCGGTGTTCATACCGCGGCTTGTGACTGCGGGAGTACCGAGCCGGATACCGGATGTAACGAAAGCCTTCTGGGGATCGTTGGGAACCGTATTCTTATTGGCTGTGATGTGTGCTTCATCAAGTAGCTTCTCGATCTCCTTACCCGTAAGTCCCTGAGGACGAAGGTCTAAGAGCATAAGGTGATTGTCAGTACCGCCCGATACGATGCTTAAGCCTCTCTTAAGAAGACCTGAGGCAAGAGCCTGAGCGTTGTCCACAATATTCTTGCCGTAGAGCTTGAATTCCGGAGAAAGTGCCTCCTTGAAGCATACGGCCTTGGCTGCTATCACATGCATAAGGGGACCGCCCTGTATGCCGGGGAAGATAGCCTTATTGAAATTGTACTTATCGGCTGCTTCCTGATTGCACATGATCATTCCGCCTCTGGGACCTCTTAAGGTCTTATGCGTGGTAGTGGTCACAACATCTGCATAGGGGAAGGGACTCTCATGCTGTCCGCTTGCTACAAGTCCCGCTATGTGGGCGATATCCACCATCATAACCGCACCGACTTCATCACATATCTCCCTGAAACGCTTGAAATCAATCTTCCTTGCATATGCGGAAGCACCGGATACGATCATCTTGGGCTTACACTCCTTGGCGATCCTGAGTACTTCGTCATAATCTATAAAGCCGTCATCATTGACACCGTAAGGTACGCAGTTGAAGTACTTGCCGGACATATTGACCGGTGAACCGTGGGAAAGGTGTCCGCCGTGGTCGAGGTTCATACCCATGAAGGTATCTCCGGGCTCCATTACAGCGAAGAATACAGCCATGTTAGCCTGAGCTCCCGAATGGGGCTGTACATTGACATAGTCACAGTTAAAGAGCTTCTTGGCACGTTCTCTTGCAAGATCCTCCACAACATCCACACATTCGCATCCGCCGTAGTATCTCTTGCCGGGATAGCCCTCGGCATATTTATTGGTAAGAGGGCTTCCCATTGCAGCCATAACTGCCTTGCTCACCCAGTTCTCCGATGCGATGAGTTCTATATGGCTGTTCTGCCTGTTCTGCTCCGCAACTATGGCGTCCGCTATCTCAGGGTCAACAGCTCTTACTTCGTCCAGTGAATACATATCGTCTCTCCTTCTTATCCTTGTCCGATCCTCTGTACGGATCTTAGTTTCCAACGCAACATTTTAGCATATAATCTGCGGTCTATCAATAAGGCAATATTGCATTATGATAGCAAATATAGGACAAATTACTTATTATTTATGCAAAAACACTATTTACTTGCATAAGTGCATTTGCTAGAATGTGATATGCAATTGGGATGATATGTGGCTTAAAGTGTTATGAGGGTTACAAATGTATGAGATTATAGTCAATCCCGGAGCAAAATCGGGAAGGGGCGTGAAGCTTTGGAGTAAGGTTGAGCCGCTCTTTATTGACGCCGGTGTTAAGTATAATGTGCATTTCACGGAGAGGTTCGAGGAAGGCGGAAGCATTGTACAGGATATATATGCGGGCTATAGGGAGAGGGAGGAGCATCTTCATCTGGTCATAATGGGCGGAGACGGAACGGTCAACGGTGTCCTGCAGAAGATCGATGATTACAGGAATGTCGCTCTTACCGTAGTGCCTATAGGATCAAGCAACGATCTGGCCAGAGATATCGGTATATCGAGAGATCCGGTAGAGGCCGTCAGGCATATGCTCCATGAACCTGTCACCATGCTGGTTGATCTGGGTCATGTACACTGCGAGAATACACTGGTCAGAGCAGGGTCCATGGATATACCGGACAGAAGGTTCATCGTAAGCACCGGAATAGGATATGATGCGGCCATATGCGAAGAGGCTATGAGCTCAGGCATCAAGAATTTCTTCAACAGAATAGGACTCGGTAAGCTCACATATCTGGGCGTAGCTCTTAAGCAGTTGATGGGAGCCGAGTATATAACCGGCGAGCTTACACTTAATAACGGAGAGAATATCATACAGCTTGACAGACTTCTGTTCCTGGCAGGTATGAATCATAAGTATGAAGGCGGAGGATTCATGTTCGGACCCGAAGCCAACGATCATGACGGACAGCTTGAGCTGTGCGCGGTTACGAAGCTTTCTAAGTGGAAGATACTTTTTGCTTTGCCCAAGGCTTATAAGGGCAGGCATTTTGGGATAGACGGTATAGAGCATTACAGAGTAAGGTCTTATACGGTAAGGACATCTAAGCCTCTGTGGGTTCATGCCGACGGAGAAGTTGATACCAAGGCCGATTTCATATCGGTATATGCGGAGCAGGAGGCTCTGCAACTGGTGTACTGACACCGGCAGATGATAAGTCCGGGAACTGGAGATTAGTGTAAAAAATATGATTGATATCATATTTTTTACACAGCGATTTGTGCCGAGCCCAAATCGCCTTGTCGCATCGGCGAATCCGAAATTCGCCTCGCGAGCCTCGCACAATGTGCTCGGCATGGAGATTATTATGAGAAAATTGTATGAAAGGATTCGTCCCGCACTTCCGGTCATAGTATATTTTACCGTATACATGACATGGTTTAATTACATCGAGCGCAATAAGGCAGCCAAGTATACGGTCATTCACATGAATATTGATGATAAGATACCATTCTGTGAATACTTCATCATTCCGTATATCGCATGGTTTGTGTATGTGGTGGCTGTTGTCGGATATCTGATGATAAAGGACAGGGATGATTTCTACCGTAACTTCATGTTCTTAACCACAGGTATGACGATATTCCTTGTAGTATCGACCTTCTGGCCGAACATACAGCATTTGCGTCCTTACGTGATGCCGAGGGATAATGTATTCACCCGTATGGTAAGTCATCTGTACAGCATAGATACACCGACCAACCTGTGGCCGAGCATACATGTGTATAATTCCATAGGTGCTTACTTCGGGGTTGCGCATAACAGTAAGCTTGGCGGCAATAAGTATATTAAGGGTGGATGCTTTATATTAAGCGTGGCCATAATCCTGTCCACGGTATTCCTTAAGCAGCATTCGATGTTCGATGTGATGACAGCCTTCATAATGGCAGCGGTGGTATATGTGTTCGTATACAGACTGGATATACTGATGTCTCTTAAGAATTCCTATCTGGAACACAAGCAGGCTAAGGAGAACAAGGCATATCTTATGAAGTGATGACTCACAGATCGTATTGATCTTATAAAGCGCAGAACGTACTGACCGGAGGTTGATGACCTCCGGTTTTTAATTGGTGATATTGTATGATTATCCGGCAAATTCTTGGCAATTTTATACAAAAAGTCCTTGCCTATTATTGTGTATTATGCTAGAATATCCACTGGCTACAGACATATGTACGCTGACTGCGGACTGACACATACAGATGTACGCGGTAAGCGGAATCAGGGTAGGATCACGAGACTATGCGGTGTCTTGCGGAGGAAGTTCATGGATAGTGAGCGTTCGGGATATTATATAGTGAAACAGAAGGCTCTTCCTGAGGTGCTGCTTAAGGTGGTGGAGGCCAAGCAGCTTCTTGACAGGGAGCAGGCACTAAGTGTAGCGGAGGCTACGGAACGTGTAGGGATAAGTCGGAGTTCCTTCTATAAATATAAGGATGACATCTTCAGATTCCATGATGACACTCAGGGTACAACGGTCACTCTCACCTTCAATATGGATGATGAGCCGGGGCTTCTCTCGGATGTACTTAAGACCATCGCTGAGGCAGGCGCCAATATACTTACGATACATCAGAGCATACCTATCGGCGGTGTGGCATCCTTGACGATAAGCATACAGGTGCTTAAGACTACAAGCGATGTATCGGCGATGATAGAACGTATGGAAGGGCAGAAGGGTGTCCATCATGTGCGTATAAGTGCCAAAGGATAGAAGCTAAAAAGATTAGAAGAAATGGAGATTGATATGATCAAGGTAGCGGTACTTGGCTATGGAACTGTAGGAAGCGGAGTGGTAGAGGTGATACAGGACAATAACGCCCTCATATCCTCAAGGCTTGATGATTCCATAGAGGTCAAATATATTCTTGACTTAAGAGAGTTCCCCGGTGATAAGAATGAGAAACTTGTGGTGCATGATGTGAATGTCATCATGGACGACCCGGAGATCAGCGTGGTATGTGAGACCATGGGTGGAGCGGGAGCAGCATATGAGTTCACTAAGGCGGCTCTTAATAAGGGTAAGAGCGTATGTACCTCCAATAAGGAGCTTGTGGAGAAGCATGGGCCTGAGCTTATAGCACTTGCAAGGGAGAATGGCTGCAACTATCTCTTCGAGGCAAGCGTCGGTGGCGGAATACCTATAATACGACCCATGAATACATCGCTTGCTCCTGAGCATATAGACCGGATCATGGGAATACTTAACGGAACCACCAATTATATGCTTACCAGAATGTCTGAGGGCGGAGTGGAATATGATGATGTGCTTAAGGATGCACAGGAGCTCGGATATGCTGAGCGTAACCCGGAGGCCGATGTGGAGGGCCATGATGCGGGACGTAAGATAGCGATACTGGCAAGCCTGATGACGGGTAAGACGGTTCGGTATGAGGATATATATATAGAAGGTATCACGAAGATAGAGGCGGTTGATTTTGCATTCGCCGACAGGCTTGGAAGGAGTATTAAGCTGATTGCTTCTGCACAAGATAAGGATGGCGAGCTTAGCGCAATGGTAGCGCCGAGGATGCTGTCAAAGGATCACCCTCTAAGCGGAGTGTCGGATGTGTTCAATGCCATATACGTGACGGGCAATATGCTGGGAGACGTGATGTTCTACGGCAAGGGCGCAGGTAAGCTTGCGACTGCAAGCGCAGTGGTGTCGGATGTGATGGAGTTGGCCAAGGCAGCAAGGGATAAGGTCACTCTTCCCTGCAGGTGGTCGGCTGAGAGGGTGCAGCTTAAGGATTGTTCGGATAACAGGCTAAGCTTTTTTGTCAGGACAGCTTCGGGAGAGGCCGACAGACTTAAGGGTGCTCTTAAGAATGCAAGGGAGATCGCGCAGATAGACGGACAGACAGGATTCATAACGGATGAGATGTCCGAGAGAGAGTTATCCGATGCCGTTAAGGGCATGGATGTCAGAATGATAAGACTTGACTGAAAGGATTGAATGAGGATTATGAAAAAGGTTGTTAAATTCGGCGGAAGCTCTCTTGCCAGTGCCGAGCAGTTCGAGAAGGTGGGAGAGATAGTCCGAAGCGATAAGGCAAGGGTATATGTGGTTCCCAGCGCACCGGGCAAGAGATATAAGAGCGATACCAAGGTTACGGATATGCTCTATGCCTGCTATGAGATAGCCAAAAGCGATAAGGACTTCTCCAAGCAGCTTAAGGCTATTAAGAGCAGATATGACGAGATCATATCGGGACTTAAGCTTGATATGACACTGGATGATGAATTCAGGATAATAGAGTCAAATTTCAAGAAAAAAGCGGGAAGCGACTATGCCGCCAGCAGGGGAGAGTACCTTAACGGACGCATAATGTCGAGATTCCTCGGATATGAGTTCATAGATGCGGCGGATGTTATCTTCTTTAATGAAGAGGGAGAATTCGACTCCGAGAAGACCAATGATGTGCTTGGCAAGAAACTGTCAGGAATGGCTAATGCGGTTGTTCCCGGCTTCTACGGAAGCATGCCGGACGGAAGCGTCAAGACCTTCTCAAGAGGCGGTTCGGATATCACAGGCTCCATTCTCTCAAGAGCGGCCAAGGTGGATATATATGAGAACTGGACAGATGTATCGGGCTTCCTTGTGGCCGATCCCAGAATTATAGAAGATCCCGTGGGAATAGATACGATCACGTACAGGGAATTAAGAGAGCTTTCCTATATGGGAGCCTCGGTACTGCATGAGGACGCGATCTTCCCTGTCAGACGGGAGGGAATACCCATCAATATCAAGAATACCAATGCGCCTGAGGAGGGCGGTACATGGATCGTCGAGAGTACGGCACAGAAGTCCAAGTATATCATCACCGGTATCGCCGGTAAGAAGGGCTTCTGCTCGGTGAATATAGATAAGGCCAAGATGAACAATGAGATAGGCTTCGGTCGCAAGGTTCTGCAGGTATTCGAGGATAACGGAATAAGCTTCGAGCATATGCCCTCAGGAATAGATACCATGACTATCTTCGTGCATCAGGATGAATTCATGGATAAGGAGCAGCAGGTAGTATCGGGTATACACCGTCTGGCAAGACCTGACAGCGTGGAGATCGAAGCTGATCTGGCGCTTGTGGCTGTCGTGGGACGCGGCATGAAGTCCACAAGAGGTACTGCCGGAAGGATATTTTCGGCATTGGCTCATGCGGATGTCAATGTCAAGATGATAGATCAGGGCTCATCGGAGCTTAACATCATAATCGGTGTAGCCAATGATGACTTCGAGACAGCCATTAAGGCCATATATGACATATTCGTAACAGCAAGCATCTGAAGCCGTAGCGTGATAGTGTGAAAAATATGTTCAATATCATATTTTTCACACAGCGATTTGTGCCGAGCCCAAATCGCCTTATGGCATCGCCGAATCTGATATTCGGCTCGCCGCCTCGCACAGAGTGCTCGGCATGGTGGATTAATATGGA
>ODAI011556960.1_pt1 | contig 25782 bp, 25 predicted proteins | sample 1539321 | NCBI WGS metagenome assembly ODAI01 (sample SAMN02144231, study PRJEB22623) | gut metagenome | biome: sheep rumen | host: Ovis aries | place: New Zealand
CGAGATGTTGCTCTATCAAAATCTGGCCGGCATCTTCTCCGTACGTTTGTGCATCACATGGCTTTTGTCTATCAAAGGCAAAATCCCTGATATTCACTAAATCGTAGGCAATAATTCCCTTTTCAACCGCTTTCGCCATGATTGAGGCTTCAAAAAAAGCGCGCGGAATCTCAGGAAATAAGGTCAGCACAGTAAATTTCATGGAGTTACTCCAGAATCCAGAGGTGCATCAACTGGATTATCTTGTTTTTGACATCAACCTTTCCGATGAACTGATCCTTGAACGGCACATAGACCGTGCGGATTTTGCCATTGGAATCGTATTTGACATCGCTGCTAAGACAATCACAATTCTCGGCCAGACAAACCTCCAAGAGGTTTCCAGAACCGCCTTCCATTACGTCTGTGATTGTACCCACCTGTATGGGCGCAGAATTTTCTGCCAATCCGTCTTTACCCTCGTAAACGAGAGCACAATTTTTTAAGTCTTCGACATACCACTCGTTCTTACGCAAAGGACAAGCGTATTTTCGCGGTACGACAATTTCCCATTTGCTGTACTTTTGCACAGCTTCGGGGGAATCGATTCCCGCAAGTTTTAAATACAAGTCACGGCCGCCGACTTCCGCGTATTCCACCGAAAAGGGCTTTTGCTCCCCGGTTTTGCCGTTTCTCAAAGCAACTTCTTTCATCGAAGCGAAATGCTCGTATTCTCCAGAAGTGCTCTCTACTTTAAATTCGCCCGAAATGCCATGTGAGGCTCGAACGAAGCCAACGATAAAGTTGTCGTTCTTATTAGATTGTTCCACAGTTTCTTAGTCCAGTATGTCGAGGCTATAACGCTTGCCATCTCTACTGGCTGATGCACTCAATACTGTGCGCAACGCTTTAGCAATTCGGCCGTATTTGCCGATTACCTTACCAATGTCACCCTGGGCTACGCGAAGTTCAAGGACTGGACCTCGTTCACCTTCGGTTTCATTTACCGAGACTGCACTGGGATCATCGACCAATGATTTTGCAATGTATTCAATCAGGTCTTTTTCCATTCCCCGTTACTCCCGCTAAACTATTTGTTAAGGCCGTTCTTGCTAAGAATCTTTTTGACTGTGTCCGTTGGCTGTGCACCAACGCTAATCCAATACTTTGCACGCTCCATGTCAATCGTAACCTGATTGCCGTCTTTCTGTGTAACTGGCTGGTAGGTACCGATCTCTTCGATGGTCACGCCGTCTCGCGGCTTGCGTGAATCCTGAATGACAATTCGGTAGCAAGGTCTTTTTGCTGCACCGAACTTCTTGAGTCTGATTTTGACCACAATATTCCTCCAATTATAGAATAGTGAGATAATACTATATCTTTTTTAGAAATAATAATCAATCGGTTTGCGAGGCAAACGCAACCTTTATAAAGGTTTCTTTTTCCCCGCGCCCCTTATTTTTCCAAATTCTGAGCAAAAACTTTCTCGCCAGGACATTCAATCGTCATCATTTCGCCCGTAATCGGATGGGGAAAAGTAAGGCTCTCGGCATGAAGCATAATCCTCTCGTAGTCACAGCCGCCGTAAAGACAATCCCCTAGAATCGGAAGGCCTTGCGAGGCAAGATGCACTCGAATTTGGTGAGTCCGTCCAGTAAGCGGGCGACATTCTAATAGAAGAAAGTGACTTTGGCTGGTTTTCTCTTTTTTGCCCGGCGATATTTCTTTTAAGACAGTGAATTCCGTTTTTGCAGGCAAGCCGCCGTCCTTTTCGCTCACACTGCCCCACTTTGCCGCCTGACCTTTCGGGCTGATTCTCCCCAAAGGAAAATCCACGGTAAAGCTTTTTCCCTCAGGAAAGGACTCGATTTTCGAAGAAGGCAGGCAAACCACCGCATTGTAGACTTTTTTTGCCGTGTGATTCTCAAACATTTCATGGCAAGCGGCATTGACGGCGCGGGATTTCGTAAAAAGAATCACTCCGCTGGTGTCCCGGTCAAGGCGGTGCATTATTCCCACATAAGGGGGATTTTTTGCGTTCGGCTTTTCGATTTTCTGCCGCTCGAACAAAAAACGCACGATTGCCGCGTGAAGATTGTCCCGGCTTCCCACCATGCCGGCTTCCGTGGGAAAGTGAGATGGCTTATTTACCACGATAATGCTCTCATCCTCAAAGAGAATGTCTTTTTCAGTCAGCTCAAAGGCGATATCGTCAGGCTGTTTTTCAAAAAAAAGTTTTTCCTCTTCGATTTGAACCTTAACCACAGACGAAGGCTTGACTGAAAAAGCAGGAAGCCGAACCTGTCTGCCGTTAACGCTCACGCAGCCCGCCACAATAAGACGGCGAATCTTAGAATTCGACACTGCCAAGCCTAAAAAACGAGGCAATTCCGCCCGAAGCAAGTCATTGAGAGAAACCGATGAAGATACATGCAGAGTGAAAGATTTAATTTTAATATCCCAAATTTTCGCCAACTAGGATGATTTTGATTCTGCCCTTTGTTTTACAGATTCTTGTTTTTGAGAAAATAGCACAGATGTCTCTTTCATCACTGAGCTTAAGCCTTTTTGCGTTTAAGGGAGCGGCGATTTTAAGGGCTCGCTCTTCCAAATCTGCCTCGCTGGGAACGATTTTGTTGATTCCCACCAGAGCCACCACTGATTTTGGGCCAAAAGTGATTGCAGCCACCCGGTTTCCGTTTCCGTCAATGTTAAAAAGAACTCCGTCCTCACTCACCGCATTGAAACTTGTGAGGAAAGTGTCGGCAGTTAAGCCCTGTCGCATGATTTCGGCCCGTTCCTCAGGGGATTTTGCCGTGTCACGGTCAATCAGCTTGTAATTCCCGGCTTTTACCTTGGCCAGCAAGCCTGATTCCTCGATGGAAACAGAGCCGCCCCAAGCTACAGACGAGCCATGGGAAATGAAAGAAAGTGCCTTTTCCACAGCCTCGGCCTTGTTTGCGGCAAAGACAGCCTCAAAGCCTCTTTTTTTGAGATTCTCGATGATTTTATTTGTGTCCATGATTTTCCCTTATTTAATTTTCTTTTTTAAAACAATCAAAGTTCCGAGCAAAGCGACTGCCCCGACAATCCATGAGATAATTCCGCTGGCTACGATTCCCAAGCCCTGAGCAAAGCCCGCTACGATGTAGGTGACGAAAGAAATTGTCGCAACTGTAATAGCATAGGGAAGCTGGGTTGAGACATGATTCACATGCTCACACTGGGCACCCGCGCTTGCCATAATCGTGGTGTCGCTGATTGGAGAACAATGGTCACCGGCAACAGCCCCCGCCATACAAGCAGAAATGGAGATAATTCGCAAGGGATTATCCACGGCCGGGAAGACTGCGATACAAATTGGAATAAGGATTCCGAATGTTCCCCAGCTGGTGCCTGTGGCAAAAGCAAGGAAGGCAGCGATTACGAAGATGATAGCGGGCAGGAAATTCTGCAGCCCCTGGGCGCTGTTTTCAACAAGACCGGCTACATACTTTGACGCCTCAAGCGAATCGGTCATGGCTTTGAGAGTCCAGGCCAGAGTAAGAATCAGAATGGCCGGAACCATGGCCTTAAAGCCGTCTGGAATACAGCCCATGCAGTCCTTAAAAGGAAGGACGCGGCGAATCAAAAAGACGATGATTGTCAGGACAAGAGCCGCAAAAGAGCCGAGAACAAGTCCTACTGATGCGTCGGAAGCTGCGAATGCGTCCACGAAATTTTTGTGTTCTTCGCCGCTGGCAAAAAATCCGCCTGTGTAAATCATGCCAATCGTACAAAGAAGAATCAAAGCCACAATCGGGAAAACAAGGTCGAATACTCCGCCACGACTGCTTACCTCTTCGTACTCCTCATCAGGCAGATTGAGGCGGGAGTCCTCGTACCTTGCCATAGGACCGAATTCAAATTTCATGAAAACGAGAAGGAACATCATTCCGATTGTGAAGAAAGCGTAGAAATTGAAAGGAATTGCCTTGCAGAAAAGAGCAAGACCGTTCTCTCCTTCACTGACAAAGCCCGCCACAGCCGCCGCCCAAGAAGAAATCGGCGCGATGATACAAACAGGAGCCGCAGTCGCGTCAATAAGATAGGCCAGTTTTTCCCGTGAAACCTTGTATTTTTTGGTAATTGGGCGCATGACCGAGCCGACAGTGAGACAGTTGAAGTAGTCATCTATAAAAATTAGGATTCCGAGACAAATCGTTGCCACCTGAGCGCCTGCACGGCTTTTAATGTGCTTTTTAGCCCATTCGCCGAAAGCCGCAGAACCGCCAGCCTTGTTCATAAGGGCAACCATGGTTCCGAGAACTACCAGGAAGACAAGGATACCCACATTCCAGCTGTCTGAAAGCTGCTTAATCATACCGTCATTAAAGACATGAGTAAAAAAGCCTGTGAATCCGCTTGATGCATCAACTGCAAAAAAAGCACCACCGATTAAAATTCCGACAAAAAGTGAAGAATAGACTTCCTTTGTGATGAGAGCCAGGGCGATTGCGACAATCGGTGGCAGAAGAGACCAAAAAGTTCCTGTCATTTTATTTTCCTTTATTTAAAAGTTTTGAAAAATCTGTTTTTAGGGGATTTTCTATACCATCATTATCAAGTTTTTCAATGACAGCAATTGCATAGTTCAATTTGTCCAGTGAATCAGCCGCGCAATAGGTTTTAATCTGCCTGAGCGCTTCCAGAACCTCTTTATTTGTCATGGCAAACTCCTTTTTTATTTCAGATTAACACAGTTTAACAGAGATTACAACGAACTTTGTGACCCGCACTGATTTCCTTCCATTCAGGGATTTCTGAACGGCATTTTTCGCTTGCATGGGGGCAACGATGGGCGAAGGGGCAGCCGTGCAAGCTTTCAAGAGTGGTTTTAACTTCGCCCTTTGACTCACCGCCAGAACTTTCGCTTCCCTGAAAGAGAAGTTTCGTGTAAGGATGGGCGGCTGTCTGGTACAAATCACGAGCAGGGGCTTCTTCCACAAGAAGCCCGCGGTACATTACGCCGATTGTGTCGCAGAAATAGCAGGAAACCCGTAAATCATGGGCTATAAAAAGAAAGGAAATGCCTCTTTTCTGGCGAATATCCTGCAAAAGATTGAGAATCTGGCTCTGGACGGAAACATCCAGCGCACTCACCACCTCGTCACAGAACATGACTTCGGGCTTCATGATAAGGGCGCGGGCAATAGAGATTCTCTGCCTCTGGCCGCCGGAAAATTCGCTGGGTCGTTTTTCCAAGTCCAAGGGATCAAGGCCAACTTCTTCCATGATTTTGGCAGCTTCCTCCCAGGCGGCTTTTTTACCCGGCCAAATTGAAGAATATTTGTAGCTGGCGGTAAGGATATTGAAAACCGTCATGCGGGGATTTAAGGAGCGGGACGGATCTTGAAAGACATATTTGATTTTTTCCCGGTAAGAGCGGAGCTGCTTGCGATTAAAGAGAAGGACATTCTGTCTTGACGCGCTAGGGATAGGAGCGGCGCCAGTTGCCGCAGGCAATGGAGCGTCAGCGGAAGGGCGGATAGCCCGACTGCCGCTTGTCGGCAGGAGCGCCCTGTTTTCGCTGGAACTGTACCAGATTGCCCCGCCATCAGCCTTGTACATGCGAACTAACATTCTCGCCGTGGTGGTTTTGCCACAGCCGGATTCACCAACCAGACCGTAAGTTTTCCCTCGCTCTATTCCGAAAGAGACATCGTTGACCGCGTAGACAAACCGGTCTTGCTTGGCGAAAAAGCCCGCGTCCAGAGTGAAGCGTTTTGTTAAGTGGTCAGCTTGAATGATAAAATCAGACATTTTATTAATTCTCTCCGCTCTTTTTATATAAATCAAGCATTTCCTTAATTCGTTTTGCAGGACGGACAAGCTCTGTCATTGACTCTCCCTTATTCATTGTATCAATGATTGCCGCCACATAAAGGTTCACATTCACAGAGTAATACCAGACTTTTTCTTTCAGTTCAGACCTCTGATGAATGAGATTTGTCGTGAAAAGCCGGTCAAAAAGACCTTCCTCATAGGCCTTGTCGAATTTCTCGAAACCGTTGGTAAAAAGTCCGAAAGTCGCAAAAACAAGAACTCTCTTTGCACCCCGCGCTTTCAGTTGCTGCGCCACATCAATCATGCTGCCGCCCGAAGAAATCATGTCATCGATGACGATACAATCCTTTCCTTCGACAGACTCGCCGCAAAAATCATGGGCGATAATGGGATTCATGCCATTGACGACCACGCTATAATCCCGTCGCTTGTAAAACATGCCGATATTTACGCCGAAAATTGATGCCATAAAGACAACCCTGTCCATGGCCCCTTCGTCCGGGGAAATAAACATCATGTGCTCGCTGTCAATTTTTAAGTCTTCATATTCTGTAAGCAGACTTTGGGTAAATTGCAGGGCCGGGGAGACATTCTCAAATCCGCTCAAAGGAATTGCGCTCTGCATTCGGGGGTCATGGGCATCAAAAGTGATGATTTCATGGACTCCCATATTCTCAAGTTCCCGCAGCATGACAGCGCAGTCAAGGGATTCCCTCAAAACCCGGCGGTGCTGGCGGCTCTCATACAAAAATGGCATGATTACGGTGATTCGCTCGGCCTTTCCGTTACAGGCTGCAATCACCCTCTTTAAATCCTGAAAATGATCGTCCGGGGACATGCGGTTAAGCTGACCGTCCATTTTGTAAGTGATTGAGGAATTACAGACATCCACGAGAATGTATAAATCACGGTCCCGCACGGACTCTTTGACGATTCCCTTAGCCTCGCCGGTTCCGAATCGGGGACATTGGGCTGGAATCAAAAAATGCTCGCCCCCCCGCCATTCAGAAAGGATGGAATCGATTTTGTTTCCTGCGTTTTGGGCAGACTCCAGCGCGATAATTCCAAGTTTTCGTGTCATGATTCCCCCATTTTGTAACAAATCCCGCTTTTTTTACATTCATCTTTTGCGTATTGGCATCTTGGCGCGAAAGGACAGCCCGGCTCCGGGTGAGCGGGATCCGTGACGCGGCCGGGAATTGAGACTAATTTTTCTGTGCTGTAGTGGCTGCCGAATTTCGGCGAAGAGGCAAGGAGAGCCTGGGTGTAAGGGTGCTTTGCATGGCGCATGATTTCTTCGCTACTTCCCTTCTCCATAATGAGACCGCCGTACATGACGATGATATTGTCGCAAAGGCCTGCCACCAAATCTATGTTGTGGCTGATGAATATAATAGAAAGATTTCGCGTTTTTCGAAGATTTGCCAGCAAAGAGACAATCTGAGCCTGAATCGTAACGTCAAGGGCGGTGGTTGGCTCGTCTGCAATCAGAAGCTGGCAGCCCTGGGCAAGGGAAAGGGCGATGGAGATTCGCTGGAGCTGCCCCCCTGAGAACTGGTGGGGGTAATTTTTAAGGCGGCTTTTGGGGTCCGGCAGGCCCACTTCGTCAAGAAGAGTCACGGCTTTTTCGTCTGCCTCGCCGCGACTGATTTCAGGCTGGCTGTTTCGGAAAGTCTCGAAGAAGACCGAGCCTATGTTCTGCAGGGGGTCAAAGCTTCTGCCCGGCTCCTGAAAAATCAGGCCGATTTTTTTGCCCCGGTATGAGCGCATCTCTTTTTGGCTCAGGGAAGTAAGCTCCACGCCGTCAAAAAAGATTTTTCCCTCAACTGTGGCGTTAGAGGGATGCAGGGCAGGAATCGCCGTAGTTGTGACAGATTTTCCGCTTCCCGACTCGCCCACGATTCCCAGTATTTCGCCACGATTCATCTGGAAAGAGACTCCCCGCACGGACTGAATAATCGTGTGGGAAGAGCCTCGCAAGACAGTGAATGAAATCCTGAGATTCTCCACGGAAAGGAAAGAAGCAGACGCGGATTCACGCGGATTCTCGCTGATTTCATCCTGACTGTTTTTTATAATCTGTGTTAATCTGTGTGAATCTGTGGATTTTTTCTTCCATGTAGGGAAAATCACATGATAGGGGTCGAAATAGTCCCGGAGAGCGTCGCCTAAAAAGTTGAAGGCCAGGGTGACTAAAAGCAAAAGCCAGACCGGGCTAAGAAGCCATGGGAAATTCTTGAGGTTTGAAAGAGTGGAGATGTCACGGTTTATGAGGCTGCCCCAGCTTACGGCAGGATCGGAAATGCCAAGCCCCAGATAAGAAAGAGTGGTCTCGCTCATGATAAAGCCCGGAATGGCCAGCGTGGTAGAGACGATTAAGAGACTGGTAATCTGGGGGATGATGTGGACGAAAATAATCACCGTGGAAGGGATTCCTTCAAGGCCCGCGTCAAGGACGAATTCATCCCGTTTGATTGAGTGAACCATGCCCCGGAGAGTGCGGGCAGTTCCAGGCCAGCCGACCAGGGAAAGAATCACCGTGATTATCATGTAGGCCGTGCCGGAATCCATTTTCGTGTTTAAAATAGAACGCAAGAAAAGGATAAGGTATAAACTCGGTATGAGCATGAGGAATTCACAGACACGCATGACAAACCAGTCAGGTTTTCCGCCGTAGTAGCCTGCAATTCCGCCAAAGAGAATCGCCAGAATCAGGGAAATGGCGCTGGCAACAAAGCCGATTGTAAGGGAGATTCGACTTCCGTAGACCATGCGGGAAAAAAGGTCACGACCGAGATTGTCCGCTCCGAAAAGAAAGACCGGGTAGACTTCGCCGGTGCTTTCGTCCGGCAGGGTGCCGAAAAGGTGACGGCTCACTGGAATGAGGCCGAAGAGGCGGTATTCCTCGCCTTTTACGAAAAAGCGGATTTTGTGGTGGAATTCGCTACCCTTCACTTTCGCATACCGCCATGTAATGGGGCTCAAGACCCGGTATTCTCTGGCGACCAAGCCTTTTGCGCTAAGTTCGATGTTTGAGGGATGAAAAGTGTCTTCCTCAAATGAGCGGGTGGGCGTATAGGGCGAGATGAATTCAGCAAAAATCATGAAAAGATAGAGAAGAGCAAGCAGAGCCAAAGAGACAAGCGCAAGAGGTCTGCTTTTGAGGTATTGAATCAAGCGCACCACAAGCATCCCGCCTTATTTTGAAATTCCAAAATTAGACAAGGGAACTTCTTTTGAATAGGCAAGAGGAATATTAGGAGCATAAGAAAGCTCCGTAAAGGACAATCCGCTGTCAAAAGTAAATGTCGGATTTCCACCCTTTTTATTGAGAAGTTGAACTATGAATTTTCCTGCCGTAAGCGTATTGAGTTTTGCCGTCACAGGAATTGTTCCGCTTGAAGAGGTAATTTCATTATTTGAGCCAGCATCAAGCTGAATTGCGTTGCCAGACGAAGTTGTGAGAGAGCAAGAATTAAGGACATACTTCCATGGAGCTGAACCAGAATTTGCGACATTTAAATTAAACGAAACCTTAAAATCAAGGTCAATTCCGTCAAAAACGCTGTCAGCAACTGACTGACCGCCAATAATCGCAGCCGCAACAGTCGCAGCCTTTACAATATTCATGCCCCCGGAAACAAAAGAATCTTTAAGTTCTGTCAGACTGGGAAGTTGCACTTTTGGATTAGAGAGAGAAAGCGAAGGTTTAAAAACAGGAACATCAAAATCCACAGAAAAGGGCAAATCAGAGGCAAGAGATTCGGCAAGAGCTGCGCCATTAAAATCAAGAGAAACTTTTCCGTTTATTTTAAATGGTAGAGATGTTTTTGAAGATGACTTTGAAGAAGAGGCAAATGAGAGAATCGTATCATAAGGAACTTTGAAAGACAATTTATTTGTCTGCGAACCGAGAGCCTTGACTTTAACACCTTCATCGGCAGTAAGGCTTGTAAATGTATTTGACTCATAGACAACATCTGCGGCGACTTTTTTTATTGAGATGCCCACTGGAAGCGGATTTGAAATCGAATAATCACAGTTGAATGTAATTCCGTCAAAATCTACAGAAGCAAGCGAAACGGCTTTTAAGGAGACTGACGGAGCTAGCCCCAATTCTTTCAATGTAGAACATGAGAACAGGACAAAAAGTGCAAGCGCAGCGGCAAGCAGAGAAACAACATAATTTTTTTTCATATTAACCTTCCTTTCCATAACGGATCCGCGGATCTACGACCGCAAGTAAAATATCTGAAATTGTTATACCAATCAAATCAAGGGCAGCAATAAGCATGGTGCAGGCAAGGACAAGATTCACATCCTGCTGCATGACCGCATCATAAGAAAGCCGTCCGATTCCAGGGTATGAGAAAATAATTTCCAAAACAAGGGAGCCTGAAAAAAGAGAGGCCAGAAGATTTGCACTTCCCGTGATGTAGGGGTTGAGAGTGTTTCTGAAAGCGTGATTGAGATAAACCCGCCGCTCGCTGATTCCCCTTGAGCGAAGAGCCATGATGTAAGGCATGCCCATCTGATCCAGCATGGTTGAGCGAATCATGCGCATGGTTCCACCGATTCCGCCTAAAAATGAAGCAAACAGAGGCAGAAAAACATGATAATTGTAGCTGAAAATGAATTTAATCGGATTTTCTGAAAGAGGAAAATCTGGATATGCCGTCACAGGGAAAAGCCCCGTAATCGAAGCGAAAAGTTGCAAGAGAATCAGAAGAAGGATTCCGGGGAAGGCATGAAAGAAAAGGGCAAAGAAAGTAGCCGCCACATCCACACGGGTGCCAGCCTTGCTTGAAAAATAAACGCCCAGCAAAAAAGAGAAAACCGTGATAAAAACCAGGGAGATAATATTCAGAACAAGGGAATTAACGATACGGCTTTTAATAAGGAAAGAAACCGGTGCCTTTGAAATCAGCGATACGCCCAAATCGTGATGTATGACAACCCGCTCCAGCCAGCGGAAATACTGAATCGTAAAGGGCTTGTCCAAGCCCAGCTCAGAACGCATTTTGGCCATCTGCTCTTCGCTAAGAACATTGTCCCTATTTGAGCCGCCCTTTGACTCTGTCTGGCTCATAAGCTGCTGCTGCATCATCTGGTCAACGATATCTCCGGGAGCCAGTGCCATTAAGCCGAAAAGAGCCCAGCCAAAAACAAAAAGCACGACAAGCATAGTGACAAGCCGGGAAGTGATGAATGAAAGGAGAGGATACTTGGACCTCCATGTCCTGACAAGAATTTTCAGTCCGACAAGCGGCTGACTAGACTGTGAAGGGGTGGCGCCCGACTGATTATTATGCATTACTGCTTCCTGCCTGCTCATTTAAGGGCTCGCATACGATTTGCTCCACTTTTTCGTGGATTTTTGACTGCTCTTCTTTTGAAAGCCCTGCCGTTTCAATCGGGTCGTGAATTATGAGCTTAACATGCTGGCCTTTTTTGACTTTTTTTTGCCCCTCGTAGATTCTCCAGGTGCCGTCGATGGTAACGGGAACGATGGGTGCACCAGACATAAAGGCAAGCTTGAAACTTCCGGCCTTGAATTCGTGGTGGGGTCCGCCCTTGCTTCGCGTTCCCTCCGGGAAAATGACCTGAGAATAGCCCTTTTTTACGCCCTCAGCCGCATCATGAATGGCCTGAATTGACTTGCGGGGGCTTTTCCGCTCGATGAAAGTGCACTGCAAGAGCTTCATCCAGTCAGAAAGAAGGGGAATTTTACCCAACTCGGCTTTTGCTACGAAAGTCATGGGCTTGTTGATGTAGCCGAACAAAAGGGGAATATCCATGTTTCCCTGATGATTTCCGATGAAAACCACGGCCCTGTCCTGAGGAATTTTCTCAAGGCCTGTAACTTCTACCGTAGACCGAGTGACTTTTTCAAAAACGAAGCGCGCCCACTTGGGAACGATTCCGAAAACAACTTTATCGCGATTGGCAATGTCGCCAGCCTTGTCATATTTGAGGGCGAGACGGCGGACTTTATTTTTTGAGAGCATGTAAAATGCGACTCGAATAAAAGAAATAATCGTTGTAAACATTTTTCTATTTTACTCCTGATTTTATTTTAAATAAAGATAATTCGTTTCCGCGCCGTTTAGATTGTCGTAGTAAACATTGGTCATGTCCCAGCGATTTTGCAGGCCGTAGAAAGAGCGGCGGCGCATGAGATAGATAATCGGGCACTGCTCAAGGAAAATCGACTGATACTCATCCCAGAGAGGCTTGGCTTCCTCATAATCCACGATGCACTTGGCCTTGTGGTAAAGCTCGTCCACCCGCGCTTCCCAGTCAGTGGCGGGGGATTTTTGCAATGGGTACCAGAGATGCAGGTTTCCGTCGCTAACCCAGACATTGCTTCCCTGAGTGGGGAAAAGAGAGCCGCCACCAAAACCGATGATAATACTCTGCCAGTCGTAGCTTGTCATCAGCTGGTCAACGAGTTTCTGAAAGTCCGTGGCTCGTGGCGTAACCGTGATTCCTTCTTTTTTGCACTCGTCCACGATAATCTGGGCAATATCTGAAGAAATCGTGTCGTTTCCGTTAATGGTCAAATCAAATTCGACTTTGTTTCCCTCTGAGTCATACAAAAATCCATCGTCTTTCTTGGAAAATCCCGCCGCCTCAAGCAATTTTTTCGCGTGGGCATGGGAATAGCGGTATTGAAGGATAATATCTTCATTATAATAGCGGTTGACTTCGGGGAAGAAAGAGTAAGTCGGCTCGGCGAGGCCCCGGTAAGTCTGGGAAATGATTCTCTCCCGGTTCAAAAGGCAGCTCATTGCCTGACGAAATTCTTTTTTGCAGAACCATTTGTAAAAAGCCTCACCTTGATTTTTAGGATTTTGATTGAAAGACCAGAATGAAGCGTTCATGGAGCCGTCCGCATTAAAGACCGTGTAGCCCTCTGTTTTTTCTGCATTTTCAGGAATAAACTGGCCGTCGGGAGTAAGGACATTTTCTGCGTCCCTGACGGCTTCCTCCAGCTGCTCCGGCTGAAAAGAATAGTCCTCGATTTTGCCCTGTTTGAACAAAAGATAGGCCGTATTCGCATCTCCAACCACCTGATAGACCAACTCTTCCGGGTAATGATGGCTTTCGCCCTTCGCGTCCTTGTCCCAGAATTCAGGATTCCGCTTGTACAAAAGCCTCTGCCCCGGAACATATTCGGTAAGGAAATAAGGTCCGCAGGAAGGAAGCTCCTTGGGGTCTGCGGCAACAGTGAAGAGTTTTTTTACAGCATCCGCCCCGCCCTTGTCCTTTGCGGCCTTGTACAAAAAGCGGGGACCGAAATCCATATTCGTCTGCAGAATCGGCTCAGCGACAATCTGCGGAAAATGAAAAACAAAGCTCGCATCATCAATTTTTTCGATTGTAATCCGCGCCTCACTGCCGTCATCCATGGGCATAAACTGGGAATTATAGGCCGAAGAACCGCATTCTTCATCCCCCTGAATCTCATCGTACCAGAAAATCACATCGTCGCTGGTCACTTTTACCTTTGGCCTGGCGTTTCCGTAGAAAGACCAGTAGACATCGCTCTTAATCGTATATATCACATCGAGTTTATTATTTTCCTCATCGATTTTTATCTCAAAGTCCGCGATACGCCCCTTCCATTCCCGCTTGATAATGTCATAGTCGGCCAGATACTGAACCAGAGGAGCCACCACACCCGCCGTAGTACCGTCTTTTTCGGCCACCAGCATGTTAAAACTCTTGGGCTCCCCCATAATGATGTCATTGTAAGTGCCGCCGACCTTTCCAGTCTCAAAATGATTGGTCAAATTCGGGCGGTGAACAGTCTTCTCAATCAGTTCGTTAGCCCCGCTGGCCCTGGCCGCCTCAATCTCTGAAAGAGTCATTTCGGGGGAACGGGAACAAGAAGCGAGGAAAATCCACAGATTACAAAGATTTGCACAGATAAAAAATGTTTTTTTGGAAAAGTACCTTGAAAAGGAAGCGTGATGTTTCATAGCGAAATTATAGCAAAAAATAAAGGGGGAAGTCACCGCTTATTGCATAAAAGAGCATAAAAGAGCATAATTTTACATTATGTTCAAACCACAGCTCATCAATTCGCTTAAAGGATACAATTCTCGCACCTTTATTTCCGACCTCATCGCAGGTATTATCGTCGGCATTGTCGCTCTTCCGCTGGCAATCGCATTCGCCATCGCTTCGGGAGTGAACCCGGCGGCAGGCCTCTTTACCGCAATCATCGCGGGCTTCTGTATCTCAGCCTTCGGTGGCTCTGCCGTTCAGATTGGCGGCCCCACGGGAGCCTTTGCGGTCATCGTTTACGGCGTCGTCGCCCAGTTCGGACTTTCCGGCCTTGCAACGGCCACGGTCATGGCGGGCATTCTTTTGATTCTTTTGGGCGCATTCAAGATGGGCGGTTTGGTCAAATTCATTCCATATACAATCGTCACAGGATTTACGGCAGGAATCGCAGTCACCATCGCAGCCGGCCAAATCGGAGACTTTTTCGGCCTTGCTCCGGACTTTTCTGAACCAATGCGGATTTTAGGCGAGGAATATTCAAAAATGCCGGGCGACTTTTTGCCAAAAATCATCGTTTATATCAAATCAGCCTCAACGATTAATGTTTATTCATTCATCATGGCTTCGGTTTGCCTCGCTTTTATCTTCATCTGGTCAAAATTTATAAAAAAGATTCCGGGAAGTTTCATCGTCCTGATTCTGGCTACCGTGGCTTCAATCCTTCTGGACAAATTCTGCGGTCTTAAAACAGACACTATCGGCACCTTCGCCGACGGAAGCCGCCATTTCGTAATTCCAAACACCCTTCCCGCTCCCCAGCTGCCAGACTTTTCTTTAAGCACAATCCGAATGCTCTTCCCCACGGCAGTTTCAATCGCTGTCCTTGCGGCAATCGAATCCCTTCTTTCGGCTGTGGTCGCTGACGGTATGACAGGCGGCAAGCATGACTCAAACACAGAGCTTATCGGTCAGGGAATCGCAAACATCGCTTCTCCCCTCTTCGGAGGCATTCCGGCCACTGGAGCAATCGCCCGCACAGCAACAAACATCAAAAACGGCGGGCGCACACCAATAGCGGGCATCGTTCACGCCCTCACCCTGCTTTTGATTCTCCTCTTCTTCGGAAAATACGCGGCTTACATTCCAATGGCGGCTCTTGCGGCAGTTTTAATCAATGTGGCATGGAACATGGCGGGCTTTCCTGCAATCCGCTCCCTTGTCCGCGGTCAAAAATCAGACACAGCCGTCTTTGCAGTCACTTTCTTCATCACAGTCTTCGTAGATTTGACTGTGGCAATCGAAGTTGGTCTGGGGCTTGCGGCCTTCTTCTTCATTAAAAAGATGATAGATTTGTCGGAAGTTCAGAACAAGCGGGAAGCCCTCACTTCGGGAATTCACGCCGCAGACATGCCGGAAGAACGACTCGACCTTCCCCATGGAGCTATGGTTTACGAAATTGAAGGTCCTCTCTTCTTCGGTACCGTGCGAAAATTCGAAGTCGCCGTTGAAAAAGCAGGCGTTGACTACAAGGTGCTTATTCTGCGCATGAGAAACACAATCTACCTTGACGCTGGCGGAATTCGCGCCTTAGAGCAGGCAAAAGCCGCCTGTGACCGAAAAGGCATCACAATTGTAATCTCAGGAATCCACACACAGCCTTACATACTTCTCGAAAAAACCGGCATGGCAGACAAGCTTGGCCGCGAAAATATCCATGACCACATCTCAGGAGCCCTGGAAAGGGCAAGAGAGATTTTAAAGTAGGAACCGCAGATTTATAAATTCCTCACAGAGCGCACAGAGCTCCGTGAGGAATTTTCAACTTTCAGTTTTCAGCTTTCAACTTACCTAGCTCCGTAAGTCTCGTAGTACTTGTCAATCTCAGCCTTAATTTCGTCAGTAATCAGCTTTTTATCGCCATTAGTGTACAGGGCATCGACCACTTCACTCATGCTTACGATTGCTCTGGCAGGGAAGCCGTATTTTTCGCTGATTACATCCAGCGCGGCTTTTTCTGAGTCGGGGGCTTTTTCCATGCGGTTAAGAGAAACGATTTCGCCCACGATTTTGATTCCGCCCTCTTTTTCTTCCTGGGCCTTGATTTTGGGATAGGTCTCTTCGATGGACTTTCCGCTGGTGGTTACATCCTCGATGATTACAACCCGGTCTCCGTCCTTGATTTTGTAGCCCAAAAGGTCGCCCTTATCGGCTCCGTGGTCTTTGGCTTCCTTTCGGTCAGAGCAATATTTTACTTCCTTTCCGTAAAGCTCAGAATAAGCCACTGCCGTCACCACGGCCAAAGGGATTCCCTTGTAAGCCGGGCCAAAGAAAACATCAAAATCATCGCCGAAATTGTCGTGAATGGCCTTTGCGTAAAATTCTCCCAGTCGCTTGAGTTGGCTTCCCGTTACATAGGCTCCAGCGTTCATAAAGAAGGGAGACTGTCGCCCGCTCTTCAATGTGAAGCTTCCGAATTTAAGCACATTGCACTCAACCATAAAGTCGATGAATTCTTTCTTATAATCTTCCATAAAAATTCTCCTTGAATAAAAATCCCAAAACAAATTTATTGTATCAAAAATCACCAAAAGAAAAAACTGACTTCGCCGCAAGAATATTCCGTTCCGTCGTCTTTTCGTCAAAACTCAATCCGTCCGTTTTTGAATCCCACCGCTCAAGTTCACAGGGAATTTTAAGAAGCGCGCAGAGAATTGCAACATGCATTCTGTATGAGAAAACATTCCGACAATGCGACAAAAGATTTTCCAAATCAGCCGGATTTCTCGGACGGGGGGCAAACAGGAATTCTTTATGAGGGTATTTTTTCCGAATCTTTTTAACAAGCAATTTCGCAAAGAAATAATCCTCAGGATTTCCATTGCAGAAAATGAGGATTTTCTGCTCACCCGCAATTTTCTCTTCTACTGCTTCAAGAATTCTTTTTGAGATGATTTTCGCTGATTTTTTCCAACTTTCTCTTCCATAGTATAAAATCGTACGCGGTGATGTCACGCAAATACCAAAAAAATCACCGCTTTCCGCATGATTCTTAAAACCAAGCGCAAAGGCAAGGTCGGGAGCAAAAGAAAAATTCCCCGTGATTCCGTTTTTTTGAAGAATCTGAATCGAATTCTCATCGCGAAAAATGCTCTTTTTGTTCAAATGACTTTCAAAAATCCGCTTGAAGACTTTTTTTGCGTAAGGACTCAAAAATCCAGACACACCACATCCAAGAACGAAGAAAGGTTTTTCATATTTTTGAATCGCACGAAAGAGAGAATCTAAGGCACAAGGCATATAAGAATCATTGTCACGAAAAAGCTGACCGCCCCCGATGACGACAAAATCAGAAGCACGAACGGAAGAAGTATAGAACGCAGACTTTATAATCCTGAATTTGAAAAAAGCACAGAAGCGAACCAGAAAGTGCCTGAAAAAGCGAGGAAGAATCGGAACGATGAACGCAGAAAACCGCCGCCGAACAGAGTAAAATCCAGAGTCAGACTGATTTCCAAGAATATCTCGGCTTAGTACCGAAAATTTCGTCTCAAAATGACTCTTAAGACTTTGTGCAATAATCTTGTCTCCACAATTACTGCTGTTAACAAGATTGAAAACCACGACTTTCTGCATCCAAAGTTTTTCCTTAGAATTTTATTTGTTTTTAATCGCAAGCCCGTCTTTAAAAGCATTTCCCACGACTTCACCGATTACTCGGTAAACATGGAAAGAAGCGTCGTACATAATCGGCTGGAGTTTTCCCAAATCGACCTTACCGTCAGTAAGGATTGACTCATCCGCCTGCTGGGCGACTATTTTTCCCCTAAGCATTTCCCGCTTTTCGTCCCATTCAGTAACCTCACACTCAAGAACCAAAGGATATTCCTCGATAATCGGTGCATTTACATTCGCGCTCTTGTGCACATGAACCCCGGCCTTTTCGATTTTATTCACGTTTGAACCGCTCTCAACGCCGAAATAGTCAGAAATCTGAACCGTATTTTTTGTAGCAAAAGCAACCGTAAAGGCTCCCGTCTTTTTAAGATTTTCGGTGGTTTTGTGCTGGGCAAGGAAAAGAGCGATTTCCTCATAATCAGACTGAATTCCCCAGGCCGCATTCATGGCATTGGGAACGCCGTTCTCATCATAAGTTCCGATAATAAAAACTCCCTCAGGCACAATCACTGCATTCTTTGAATCAATTTCCATAAAAACTCCTATGTAATAAATATAATAAGGAATAAGACTTTTTGACAATGCAAAAAATTCACTACCATATTAAAAATATGTACGCGCTTCAGGCATAGCCTTCAGCGAGACTCGTCTACAAACTCACCTCGTGAGTTTGTTCGCGATGCGCGACCGACTCCCTACACTTTACGCAATTACCCTGCATCACTATAATAAAATCCGTAATTAAGATGCCGAGTCATTTCGGCTGACAATAAATCAAGAGGAACAAAAATGGAAAAAACAATCGCTTTGATTCCCGGTGACGGAATCGGTCCTGATGTTGTTGCAGAGGCTGTCAATGTTCTTGACGCTGTCGCAAAAAAATACGGCCACAAATGGACATACAAAAATGTAATCGCTGGTGGAGCTGCCATCGACAAATGGGGAAAACCACTCCCGCAGGATCAGCTTGACATCTGTCTCAACAGCGACGCAACTCTTCTCGGAGCCGTCGGCGGTCCAAAATGGGACAATGTTGCTCCGGAAATCCGCCCGGAAAAGGCACTTCTTGGTCTTCGCGGCGGCATGAAGGTTTTCGCTAACCTCCGCCCGGCTGTTATGTGGAAGCAGCTTAAAGACGCCTGCCCTCTCAAAGACGAAATCGTCGGCGAGGGTCTTGATATTCTCGTTGTCCGCGAGCTTACAGGCGGCATCTACTTCGGTGAGCGCGGAACTAGCGCAGACGGAAAAACAGCCTGGGACACAGAAAAATACACATGGGCAGAAATCGAGCGAATCGTCCGCATGGGCTTTGAATTCGCGAAGAACCGCAAAAAGCATCTCACTGTAGTTGACAAGGCAAACATCCTCAACTCAAGCCGACTCTGGCGGGCTGTGGCAGAGAAAGTCCACGAGGAATACAAGGACATCACCCTTGACTTTCTCTACATCGACAATGCCGCAATGCAGATGGTTCGTGCGCCACGCCAGTTCGATGTCATCGCCACAAGCAACATGTTCGGCGACATCCTCACTGACGAGGCAAGTCAGGTAACAGGCTCAATCGGTATGCTGGCCTCAGCTTCTTTGGGCGATGGAACAGGCCCAGGTCTTTACGAGCCAATCCACGGTTCAGCCCCGGACATCGCAGGAAAAGACATCGCTAACCCCTTGGCAACAATCCTTTCTGCCGCAATGCTTCTCCGCTACTCATTCAAGCTTGAGACAGAAGCAAAGGCAATCGAAGACGCCGTAAACGCAGTTCTCGACGCAGGCTGGCGAACAGGCGACATCGCAGGAAGCCACATGGCTGAAGTCAAGGCTCAGGGCAAACTCGTCGGAACAAAAAAGATGGGCGAGCTTGTCGTAGCAGAACTCAACAAATAATTTCAATAGAGCCGCCTTCGGGCGGTTTTTTCTTGTTATAAGCAGAGTTTTTCTATAAAATATTCTTCATGGAAAAACAAGATTCTTTTGAGCGCATGGCGACAGGAATTTCTGACGAGGAAAGGCAGCAAATTCTCGATAAAATGCACGATTCCGTCACAAATGATGCAGCCCCCCTTCATCCCGCCGAAGAAAAACTCGACGATACAAACGAGCCTTTTGAAATCAAAATAAAAAACGAATCCGTCTTTCTCCGCTTTTTTATTTGGATAAAGTCAATTCTCTCAAATACAACCCAAAATGCGATTTATAACGAATACAAACTTTCTGAAATATGCCGCAACATCGAGAAAAACTTTCCCGGTATAATAAATTCAAAAAATGAACTTTTTCTCTCGCCTTTCTACGACCGTCTCACAGAACTAAAATCCTGTGCGGCTTTTTTCAAGCCTTACCTGACTTCAATAGCCGAAGAAAATGAAGGAATGTTTTATGTTTTTCTCAGCACCATCATTTTGCCTGAAGTCACAGCAGATATCGAAACAAATGTTGACCCCTATTCTATCCCGATTTCACCCGATATTCGCCCAGATTTAAGAAGTTCACTTTTACGCAAACTTGAAGAAATATTCGACTCCATCCCATCTGATGATAAGTCACGAATGTATGAAGCAGCAAAAGCATCTGAATGGCTCAGACAATTTGTCCATCTTCCATTCGCTCGTTTTCTCGCACAGTTTACTTCTTCAAACGAAAATGGATTTACTTGTCAGTTCAATCAAGTTGAAAGCGAAGTAGATTCATTTGCCAGAATTCTTTGTAGTTCACTCTCGATTCCAGATGAATTCCTAGAATCCCTTTATCTTTTCGCCGTAAGAAATACAAAGCATATTTCTGAAGAAGAAAATGGTCGTGATGCTGGTGATTTTTTAGGAAAGGCACACTCAAGCCTCGGTCTCCTGCAAATGTTCATGTCAAGCGTCCCAATCCGCTCTATTGGTTGCGTCGTTCACAGAGATTATCAATGGAAAACAGCTTTGTATTCAGCTGGAGAAGATTGGTTCGTTAAGTATAAAAATGCATGGAAACGAATTTTCGACCAAAAATGGACGGCATGGGAAGCAGACTGCAAGCGAGAAGCTCTTTTATCTAGGCTCAAGTTGCACTTTGCCATCGATTTTTTCCCAAAATTTCCTGAAACTCCATGGGAAGACTTGTGGGATGGCGGAGTCCGATTTACTTATGAAGCAACACTTGGATTCCTCAACTGGTTTATGCGAGAAAAATTCTCAATCTGCGAGCTAGACTTGAAAACCCTGCTCGTACAAGGCTCTTTCAACAAAAAAGAAAATCATGATACCCTCTCAGAGTCCTTCAATAACATGATTCAGCTTTCAATCTCTTTTCAGGAACTTACCCGTCGGCTTTCAATTCACGGAGAGACAGGGGCGATGTTCAACAAGATCCATGAAGACAAATCTCGCACCCTTCAGGCACAAAGCAAAGTCGATCAGATGATGCGCTCCCTTGAGTCCGATGTTTCTACGCTTATTCACCGTTTCGGGGACTCGGCCCGCTCTATCCTGAAAATTCTCTACGGAGTTCTGGGGCTTTCAAAAGACACGCGATTCGACACGGTAAAAAATCTTAATTCCATGAAGGATAAAAACAACGAGCCTTTTGTCAAAAAAATCGAGCTTTCAAAAAATCTGATAGAAAATGCCCTCAACATTGTAATTGAACTGGAAAATTTGGATAAACAGCGCGCAAAATGATAAACACGATTTCTGTCAAAAATGAACTTGAGACAGCCTTTTCTCAAAGCGCAAGCTACATCACTCTTCCCTTTTACAAAAACGGCGCTCCCCTTTGCTCCACCGAATCCGAAAAATATGCCCGCTGGGGAATGACGCTTTTAAAAGCCGGCTCCATGCGCTTCCGCTGGAATGAGAGCAACGAAAATCGAACGGCCACCCTCAAAAAAATCCTCTCAGAAATAAAAAAGCCAGTCTGCTCAGGAAAGTGCTCAAGCGCCGAGGGAATCTGCGACTGTAAGCTGCGCCTTGCCCCCATTGAGCTCATTCACTCAAAAGATGTTTATGTAACAAAGTTTGAAGGCGACACAAAAGATTTAAGGGGCGACGGACTCATCACAAAAAATCCCCTTTTAGTTCCTGCCGTCACCGTTGCCGACTGTCTTCCCCTTTTCCTCTACGACCGCAAAAACAAAGCAATCGGAGCCTTTCACTCAGGCTGGAAAGGCACGGGAATCGCGGGAAATGGCGTAAAAAAAATGCAGGAAGAATTCGGCTCAAAGCCTGAAGATATTCTGGCGGCAATCGGCCCGCACATAGGAAACTGCTGCTATTTCGTGGACAAGGAACGCTCTGATTATTTCACCCAAAACTTCGGAAAAAAATGCATAGAAAAGGCCGAAAATCCCGCCAGCGAAGAAGAAGCCGACTTAATCAAAAGATTTCCTTACCGACTCTCTCTCACAGAGGCAAATCTTTTCGTTTTAAAACAAGCGGGCATAAAAGAAGAAAACATAGTGGTGGCGGAAGACTGCACCTGCTGTACGAAATTTGCGGACGGCAAGAACATTTTCGGCTCATTCCGCAGGCAAGCCGCCTTTCTTCCGCCCCAAATCGACGCCAACACCAGAAGCCGCTCAATGACAGTGCAAGCCGCTTTTGTAATGATGAATTAATTTATATTCATTATACGCGAGGATAAAGGGACCGACTCCTTTCGCATCGTCCTGGACGATTGGCTCGCTTAAGTAATAAGCAACGGTTCCATCTCGGCGCTTGTTCTTTTCGGGGCCCAAGCCTGCCACGAGACAGATTCCGCCCAAAGAAAGCACGCCATTGTCCGTTTTGAGATATTTCTCGCAGATTCCTTCAAAAGCCTTGATTCCGGCCGCCTTGTACTTGGCCTCATTTGGAGTGCCGGTCAAGATACCAGTGCGCAAACCTTTCAAAAGTGAGTAAGCGAAGATAGAAGAGCCAGAAGTCTCAAGATAATTGCCCTCAACCTCAGGAAGAGCCGGAAGCTGATACCACATGCCGCTTTCGTCCTGCACGCGGAGCATTGCGTCCTGCAAGTTGATGAACATTGTCTTCAAATGATTCCAGTTATCGCTGCCACGGTCTGGAGCATGATTCAAGCTGTCCAGCATGGCCATTGAAAACCAGCCCAAGGCGCGCAGCCAGTAATTCTGACAGAGACCTGTGTTTTTATCACACCAGAAGGATGTTTTTGAGCTGTCGAAACAATGGAAATACAAGCCGTCTGCCGGATTTTTCATAAGCTTCTCAACATTAAAGAACTGATTGTAAATATCATCCTTGTTTTTGCCGTCTTCAAAAGTTGCCGTGTATTCCATGTAGAAAGGCAAGCCCATATAAAGACCATCCAGCCAAACCTGATTCGGATAAATCGCCTTGTGCCAGAAATTTCCTTCTTTTGTGCGTGGCTGGTCTTTTACCTGCTCATAAAGCTTTTCAAGGGCTTTCTTGTATTTTTCTTTTTTAGTGAGAGCATAGAGGGGAAAGAGATTCTTTCCGCCGTTGATTTCATCGATATTCCATGCTTCTTTTGAGTAGCCGTCAATTGTTCCGTCTTCGTGAATGCGGTAATCCTCGTAGTAATCAGCGAATTTAAGGAATTTCTCGTTTTTGCTTGTATCATAAAGCTCAAGAAGAGCCATAATCATACAGCCGTCAATGTAATCCCAACCTGATTTTGACCCGGCACGCGCCTTTTCGATATTCCACACAGGAATTTCGGCAGTTGATTTGGTCATCAAATCATCAATGTACTGGTCAATAACTTTTGTATCCACGGTAAATCTCCTAACGCTTTTTTCTCTCGCCACTCAGTCGTCAGCAGTCGAGAGTCCCCCACAAAGCAAAACTAAATAATAAAACTTTCCGATTTTCAATACTTTTATTTTACAAAAAATTCAATAATAAGTGAAGTGAGATTTTGAATTTTTGTTGAAGGACAACGAGACTGTCATTCTATGCAAGTCTGATGTATTATATTTATGTAAAAATTAGGTTGAGGAGAATAATTTATGGAAGAAAACAAAGAATTCAAAAAATCACAAAGAAAGAAACGAGAAGCACAGGTCGAACTATGGCGAGGATATACAATTGACCGCTTGATAGCATCAGGAGCATATCCGAATGTTCCGTTTTTGATGAAAAAATTTGAAGTCTCCGAGGCAACGATTTTGCGTGACATCGAACGCCTGAAAAGCGACTTCAAGGCACCAATTGCATACGACCGCTTCAAAAAAGGCTATTTTTACACGCATCCGGCTTTCCGAATACCAGCGAATCTCTCCACCGAAAAGCAAATTGTCGCAGCCCGACTAATGGCGAACCTTCTTGAAACGCTCCACGGAACACCGATTTATTCTCAGGCAATAGAAGTCTTCAGCACGCTCGCAACCGACATCGACGACGACAGCGAAACAGGTCTCGCCAAACGACTCTCAAACCGAATCGTATTTTTGGGAATCAGCCCGGTTCCGATTTCCGACAAAGTATGGTCAGCCCTCGAAGACGCGCTCGCAAAAAATCACTACATCACATTCAACTACGCATATTACGACGGAGGCCAGCCAAGCCAAATCACAGTAGAGCCATGGCAGCTCTTGTTTTCTGGCGGAATGTGGACACTCTACGCAAAGGAAACGGCGACAAAGAAAATCAAGTTTTACAATGTCTGGCTGATAAGCAATGTCCGCTCGCACGAAGAAACCTTCACTCTTCCAGAAGACTTTGAGTACACAAATCGGGTAAAGGGCAATTTCGGAAGATACATAGGCGACGAAACCTACGAGTTCAAAATCCGAATCGAAAGCCCCATCACACTGAACTGGGTACGCACCTACAAATGGGCAGAAGATCAGACCTTCGCCCCTCAAGCCGACGGAAGCACGATTATGACATTCACAAGCAACCAGTATCACCCGGTCCTAAACTGGGTGATGAGCCAGGGGCAATGGCTGACACCGCTCGCCCCAGAACGGCTTGTAAACGACTGGCAGGACCATGTTCAGGCAATGGCAGAAAAAATGAAAGTGGAAAAATGAAAGCGGAAAGCAAGAATTTGGCGCGAATCAACTACATCCGGGCTATTCCGCGGTTCCGCTACCGCTCCATTCCTCACTCCATTCGGAACGCTCCGCGCCGCTACTATCCCGCGCGGGCATTTGTCGGAAAAGTGAAGGATGGGATTACATTGATAAGCAAGGTGGGTGTGGTATAATTGGAGATATGGAGGAAAATGAGATGAAAATTGTTAGTTGGAATTGTCATTATGGATTAGATAAGACAAAATTCGAACAAATTATGAAGGACAAAACTTTTGGCGATGCTGATATTTATGCATTCCAAGAAGTCTTGGAAAATGAATTTATAAATATTGAAGATTATGAAAATTCTCAAAAGTATAAATACCGGCATTGGTATGGGGACCATCAAGAATATGGTAATTGCCACATTCCTCGTGGTACAGAAGGCGATTTGGGAATTGTTTTAATGTCAAAAAATTATAGAATTCAAAGATTTGATCAAGGTTTGATTCGATTTCGCTATGTTGTTCCATATATCGTTTCTGCTGGAAATGAAAAATTTATTCTTATTCATGTTTGGACAAAAGCTTTCCCAGATGGATATATTGAACCAATTTATAAAGCACTGGAATACTATAAAGAACAATTTGAAATTGAAGATATAAATAAAATTATTATGTTGGGTGATTTTAATTTGGGTATTGATTTTAAAAATCCTCAACATAAAAAAAATTTGGAGAAAATCGAAGGTAGAATAAATGAAATCTACGGATTAATTCGTTCTAAAAGTTTTGATTCTTGCGAAACATTTAAATATGCTCGTAATAAAAAGTATTATTTCAATGATTGCATTTATACAAAAAATATTTCTAAAATTGAGATTAGTATAGGTAATAAAAAAGACTGGGTTGAGGAAAAAGAATTCTCTGACCATTGCCCAATTATGGCAAAACTTGAATTAAAATAATATTTCCATTCCAAACATTTTGCATAGCAAAATCCAATCCGTGTGGCAATACAAGAGATACCGCACGAATTTTTTCTGCCTGAAAAACAACAAAACCAACAGATTTAACCTATATAATTCGAGAAATTTATGCTAAAATTTCTCCACTAAAGAAACTTGCTGTAAAAAAGCAGGATTTATTCGCAATTGATCCGTTGCGTTAAAAAAAATGCCTAATTCCATTGATTTTTATCTTTCAAAAGGTTTTGACTCAAAAATGGCAAAATATTTTGCTTCTGGCCGGAAGAAAATCATTGCCGTAAAACCGAATGAAGATTTTACATTGCTGCTCACTTTTGACAACTCGGAA
>ODAI012086092.1_pt1 | contig 25771 bp, 16 predicted proteins | sample 1539321 | NCBI WGS metagenome assembly ODAI01 (sample SAMN02144231, study PRJEB22623) | gut metagenome | biome: sheep rumen | host: Ovis aries | place: New Zealand
CAGGAAAAGGCCGTAGAAGCCGAACTCGCCTGCGGTCATGCCGATGAAAGGGAAGCCGGCCACTGCTGCTGCCACCACAAGGAAGAGGAAGCCGAACACTGCTGCTGTCATCACGAGGAAGAGGAAGCCGGGCACTGCTGCTGTCACCACGAAGCCGATGCTAAGCAAACGACGTTTTTTGGGAAATGCCTGGTGGCTTTGCGCTACGCTTTTGTTGACATGATAGCCGACATCGGCAAATGGCTGGTGCTGGGTCTCGTCATTGCCGCACTCATTACCGTACTGGTGCCCGACACGTTTTTTGCCGTCTTTGCAGACAACACATGGCTGTCCATCCTGCTCGTGCTGGCCATCAGTATTCCCATGTATATCTGCGCCACAGGTTCCATACCCATTGCCGTAGCTCTCATGCTCAAGGGGCTGACACCGGGGGCTGCCCTCGTGTTGCTCATGGCCGGACCGGCTGCCAACTTTGCCAGCATATTGGTCATCCGCAAACAGTTGGGTCTGCGCACCCTCATGGCTTACCTTGCAGCCATCGTGGGCGGAGCCATCGGCGGCGCTCTGGTCATAGACTACCTGTTGCCGCGCGCCTGGTTTACCGACCATCTGGTCCAGATGTCGGCCCACTGCGTGGAAGGGGCATCGTGGTTCCAGTGGACATGCACCGCAGTGCTGCTTCTGCTCTTGGGCTATGCTTTCTATAAAAACAGAAAAAAGAAATCATGCACTTGCCATTGAGCGACGAACAGACACTGCTGAACGCCGGCATCCGCCTTACGGCCGTGCGGCTGATGGTATGGCAACAGATCCGCCACGCCTTTACCGATGCGTTCAGCCTGGCCGACCTGGAAGCAGCGTTGTCCACCGTGGACCGCTCCACGCTGTTCCGCACCCTCACGCTCTTCACCGAGTCGCATCTGTTGCACGAAATAGACGACGGCAGCGGGGCACAGAAGTACTGTGTTTGCCACCTCGATGACACGCGCCAGTGCCAAGGCCACGTCCACCTGACCTGCCGCATCTGCCACCGCACCTATTGCCTGACCAACGTGAGCATACCACAGGTGGCTCTGCCAAAAGGCTTCGAGCCGGAGGAGACGGAATACGTGGTCAAAGGGCTGTGTCCACGGTGTGCCGCAGCCAAAGGGAAATAGCTCAAAAAAGCGCGCTGCCCAATAATTATTTCCACAAAAGGAAGGCTTGTTACAGAATAAAATTGTAACTTCGCAATCGTAAAATCAGAATAAAACGTATGGATATCACAGGTAAAATCATTGCCGTTCTCGAGCCCCGCGGCGGCGTGTCCAAGAGCTCTGGAAACCCTTGGAAAGTACAGGAATATGTTATTGAGACGCACGATCAATATCCCCGCAAATGCGCTTTTGAAGTATTTGGTGAGGAGCGCATCAAGCAATTCAACATTCAGGTCGGCCAGGAACTGACCGTTTCGTTCGACGTTGACGCCCACGAATACAACGGCCGCTGGTTCAACCAGCTGCGCGCTTGGCGTGTTATGCCCGTCCAGACGGGAGCCCAGGATGCGGCACCCGTACCTCCGGTCCAGGAATTTAAGCCGACCGACGACGCACCGGTAGAAACCGACGACCTGCCCTTCTGAACATAACACGGCACAAGAGTTGTTGACATATGATTTTAGGCATCTCGCAGGAGATGCCTAAGATTTTTCGCTAAAAGTTTTGCCGTAGAGGAAATTTATTATACCTTTGCATCCGCAAAGCGCGAAAGTGCAATCATGGTACCTTGACCGAGTGGCTAGGTAGCGGTCTGCAAAACCGCGTACAGCAGTTCGAATCTGCTAGGTACCTCTCCCCATCCCCGATCGCCCCGTTATGGCCGTCTGCCGCGGGGCGATTTTTGTATCTTGTCGTTAAGGGAAGTCAGATAAGTTTCATTTCTTTGGCCTTCTGCATCATGAAGGCAAAAGCCGCATCGTGCTCGTTGGGTATGATGCCGTCGAGAATGGCGTCCTTGATAGCCGTCTTCAGTTCGCCCACAGCACGGCAGGGCGTCAGGGAGAAGGTGCGCATGATTTCCTCGCCGTCAACGGGCGGCTGGAAATTGCGGATGCGGTCTTTCTCCTCGATATCCTTGAGTTTCTGGCGCACGGCATGGAAATTGTCGGTGAACCGTTGCTTGCGCAGTTCGTTACGGCTGGTGATGTCGCTTTCGCAGAGCGTCATGAGGTCGTCAATGTCGTTGCCGGCGTCGAAGAGCAGGCGGCGCACGGCGCTGTCGGTCACTTCGTCGTCGGCAATGGCGATGGGCCGCATGTGGAGCGCCACGAGTTTCTGCACATACTTCATGCGTTCGTCAACGGGCAACTTCAGACGCCGGAAGATGCGCGGCACCATACGTTCGCCGACAATGTTGTGATTGTAGAACGTCCATCCGGCCTGCGGGCTGAAGGCCTTGCAGGCGGGTTTCCCCACGTCGTGGAGCAGGGCCGCCCAGCGCAGCCAGAGGTTGTCGGAGCGGCGGGCCACATTGTCGAGCACTTCGAGCGTGTGGTAGAAGATATCCTTGTGGCTTTGGCCGTTACACGTGGAACGGCCTTCGAGGGCAGCCACTTCGGGCAGGACGAGCTTCAGGAGGCCACAGCGTTGCAGATCGACGAAACCCTTGGAGGGCACGGGTGAGGCCATGATTTTGTTAAGCTCAGTGGCGATACGCTCGCCGCTGATTATTTTTATACGCTCGCAGTTGCGTTCCAGAGCGTTGAAGGTTTCGTCGTCAATAAAGAAATTGAGCTGTGTGGCAAAGCGGATGCACCGCAACATGCGCAGGGGGTCGTCGCTGAAAGTGATGGCCCGGTCGAGCGGCGGGCGAATGATGCCGTCTTCAAGGTCATAGAGACCGTCGAAGACATCGATGAGTTCACCGAAGCGGCTTTCATTGAGGCAAAGGCCCATGGCATTGATGGTGAAGTCGCGCCGGTTGAGGTCGTCCTCAAGGGTGCCGTCTTCCACGATGGGCTTGCGCGAGTCGCGTTGGTAGCTCTCGCGCCGTGCGCCGACAAATTCTATCTCCATGCCCTGCCACTTCACCTGGGCCGTGCCGAAGTTGGCATAGACGGCCACGTGCCTGTGGCCGACAGCCTCGGCAAAACGCCGGCCCATCTCCACGCCGCTGCCCACGACGACGACGTCAACATCGTTGGAAGAGCGCTCCAGAAAGAGGTCACGCACGAAGCCACCGATGACATAGCACTCGTAACCCAGCGCGTCGGCCGTTTGGCCCAGCGTGTGGAAGAGCGGCGTGTCGATTTTGGCCACCAATTCGTCGTGAGAAAGTATTTTCATTGCCTGACACTCGATATTTCTCATACAAAAGTACAACTTTCAACGCATAAATTTGTACTTTTGCCCGACAACATTAAGAAAACAGCCATGAATAAACTGATTTCACTGCTATTGGGCTCTCTCCTGCTCCTTGCCTGCAGCAACCGTGAGCAAGCGCCTGAAGCCGAGGGGCAGCAATGCCTTGCCCGGGCCCGTGTGGCTCTGATGAACAACGACTATGCCTCGGCCAAGGCTCAAATCGACACCCTCCGCAACCGTTATCCCCGTGCCCTCCGTGCCAGAGCCGAAGGCATCCTCTTGCTCGACTCCATCTGTCTGGCCGAAGCCCACAGCGAGCTCGACAGCCTGCGCCGCTTCAGCGAGACGGCACAGTTAGACCGCATCGGCCGCGACTCGGTGGACTACAACCTGGACGTGCTGACACAGAAGGTGCGGTTCTTCGAGAAGAAACTCTCCATTGACAAAGAAAAGCGCTAACGCCGACAGCAAAGTGCCACACCCGGGCGACGCCAGCCCGGATTTGGTGCGGACAAAATCGGATATAAACATGCCGAAAACGGATATAGGCCAAACTATATCCGTCTAATGACACGCAGGGCGGCATCTCACCCGTGAGATGCCGCCCTGCACAATGTTCTTGGCCCGTTACCGTCAGAAGAGGTCCTTCAGCAGGAACCGGAAGATGTCGTTGCCCACGGCATAAATCATCAGGGCAATGAGAATCCACATGCCGGCAAGCTGGGCACGCTCCATGAACTTCTCCGAAGGTTTGCGGCGCGTCACGATTTCGCACAACAGGAAGAACACGTGGCCGCCGTCCAGAGCGGGGATGGGCAGGATGTTCATGAAAGCCAGGATGAGACTGATAAAGGCGGTGAGTTCCCAGAAACGCTTCCAGCTCCACACGTCGGGAAACATGCTGCCGATGGTGCCGAAGGAACCGATGCTCTTGGCACCGTCCTTGGTGAAGAGATATTTCAGGTCGTTCACATAGCCGGCAAAGACCTTCCAGCCGTAACGCACGCCGGCAGGAACGGGCTCGAGGATGCCGTATTTCTTGGTGGTGTGCGGATAGATGGCATAGGCGTTGCTCTGGCCTATGCCCATGAGGAGGGCGGAGTTGAGCATGAGGGGCACGGTGTCAACCTGTCCGGTGGCAGGACGTTCCACCCAGAGGGTAACATGGCGCGCGGCCAGGCTGTCGTCTGTGGGAGCATCCTTCAGACTCTCGTGCAAGCGGGCCATGAGCACATTGTATTCGTTCCACGACTTCAGCGGCGTACCGTTGAAGCCCACCAGGAAGTCGCCCTTGCGGATGCCGGCCTTGTAGGCAATGCCTTCGGGCACCACACTGTCAATGCGTGAGGGGATGTAGGGCATGACGAATGGCGGCACGGAGCGGAACATGTCGAGCATATTCATGCCTTCGGCGGGCAAGGCGATGTCCATCTTACGGCCGGCGCGGATGACATGGGCCGTCTGACCGTTGGAGAGGTCGCGGTAGATGTTCTGCAGGGTCGTGTTGTCAAAGCTGCGGAATGTCTTGTCGTCCACGCCCAGCAGGATGTCGCCGTCGCGGAAGCCCAGAGCCTTGGCCTGTTCGCTGAAGGCCATGCCCTGTTTCATGCTTGCCATAGGTACATAAGTCTCGCCCCAGACAAAGAGCACCATGGCATAGATGAACAGCGCCAGCAGGAAATTGACCAGCACGCCACCTATCATGATGAGCAACCGTTGCCATGCCGGCTTTGTGCGGAACTCCCAAGGCTGGGGCGGCTGTTTCATCTGTTCGCGGTCCATCGACTCGTCAATCATGCCGGATATCTTGACATAGCCGCCCAAGGGGAGCCAGCCAAGACAATATTCGGTGTCGGAGTTTTTCGGCTTAAATTTAAACAGCGTCTTCCACGGGTCGAAGAACAGGCAGAATTTCTCCACACGCACTTTAAAGAGTTTGGCGAAGAAGAAGTGGCCGCCCTCGTGGAGCAAAATAAGGATGGAGAAACAGAGTATCAGTTGCAGGGCTTTTATGAGAAATGCATCCATTGGAGTTGAAAGTTATGAATTATGAACTCTAAATTGTGAATTATGAATTGTGAATTCTAAATTAAATCTTCCGCCACGCGCTGCGCCTCGGCATCGGTGGCAATGTAGGTTTCAAAGGTCGGTGCGGCTTCAAAGGGCACACGGTCCATGGTGCGCTCGATGTTGCGGAAAATATCGTTGTAGCCGATGCGTCCCTGGCGGAAGGCGAGGTTCATCACCTCGTTGGCCCGGTTCATGACACAGGCGGCATTGCCTCCGCGGCGTAAGGCCTCGAAGGCCAATTCCAGGCAGGGGAACTTGTCGCGGTCAGGCCGCTCGAAGGTAAGCTGTCCGAGACCGAAGAGGTCTATCCGTTCGCCTGAGAGAGGCATGCGGTCGGGATAGGTCAGCGCGTACTGGATGGGCAGACGCATGTCGGGCACGCCGAGCTGTGCCTTGACGGCTCCGTCGCAAAACTGCACTGCGCTGTGGACGATGGACTGCGGGTGGACCAGCACTTCTATCTGTTCGGGCTTCACGCCAAAGAGCCAACGGGCCTCTATGACTTCAAAGCCTTTGTTCATCATCGTGGCCGAGTCGATCGTGATTTTGGCGCCCATGTCCCAATTTGGGTGACGCAAAGCTTGTTCGGGTGTGACATCACGGAGCTGTTCCTTCGTGAACGTACGGAACGGGCCGCCGGAAGCCGTGAGAAGTATTTTGTCTATTTTATTGTTTCCTTCGCCAGCCAGACACTGGAAAATGGCCGAGTGCTCACTGTCAACGGGCAGGATGGGTGCGCGGAAGGTCTGGGCCAGCTGCGTGACCAGTTCGCCGGCCACTACGAGCGTTTCCTTGTTGGCCAGGGCAATGAGTTTGCGGGCACGTATGGCATGTATGGTGGGCAACAGGCCGGCAAAACCGACCAGCGCCGTCAGCACGACGTCCACCTCTTGGCTTTCGACCACCTGACACAGGGCGTCACTGCCGCTGTAAACTTTAATGGGCTGGTCGGCCAGGGCTTCACGCAGTTCCGGATATTTGCTCTCGTTGGCGATGACCACGGCATTGGGCTGGAACTGGCGGGCCTGGGCAACGAGCAAATCCACGCGGTTGTTGGCTGTCAGCACCTCCGCCTCAAACAGGTCGGGATGCTCGGCTATCACTTGCAGAGCCTGCGTTCCTATCGAGCCCGTGGAACCCAATATGGCTATTCGTTTCTTTTTTCTTTCCATCTTGTTGCGTCAGTTGTTCAAATTGAGAAGGCCTTCGGGCAGTTTCAAAGTTATCCGGCGCGCTTTCTCATCAATCGCGGCCAGAAAATCCTCATGGAAGGGCAAGAGCACCTCTCCCCCATCCTCGCGCCTGACACTCAGCAGCAGGTTGGCATTGCGGTCGTCCACATAGTCCACCGTGCCTATCATGCCAGTCGCCACATCTTCCACGAGAAAACCGGTCAGATAGTTCCATGTCAGCGGAGCCTCGTCGCGCTCCGGTACATCGGCCAAGGGGAAATACACGTCAGCGCCGCAAAGCGTCTGGGCGCGCTCCACTGTGTCTATCTCATCAAACTTCATGATGGCCGTGGAACCGTTTTTGAAACGGTAAGAGTCAATAAAGAAAGGTACGGGCAAACCGTCAAGCATCAAAAAGAGGCAGTCGGTCTCAGCACGGTCGAACACGTCGTCGGTAAAGACAAAGTCCACCTCGCCGGCCAAGCCATGCACGCGGGCCACATATCCTATCTTGAATATTTCGTCGGGGCGTATCATGTCTGTGTGTGCCTACTCACGTTTTATGTTTGCACCAAGCGCATTGAGACGCTGGTCTATATGTTCATAGCCGCGGTCTATCTGCTCCACATTGTCTATACGGCTTACCCCTTCGGCACTCAGGGCCGCAATGAGCAGGGCAATGCCGGCACGAATATCGGGCGAAACCATGCGGCGGGCACGGAGACGCACTGCCTGGTCGTGTCCCACGACAACGGCGCGGTGAGGGTCGCACAGGATGATTTGTGCGCCCATGTCGATGAGGCGGTCCACAAAGAACAGACGGCTCTCGAACATTTTCTGATGAAAGAGCACGGACCCCTTGGCTTGTGTGGCCACAACGATGAGCACGCTCAGCAAGTCGGGAGTGAGACCCGGCCACGGGGCATCATCGATGGTCATGAACGAGCCGTCCATGAAGGTTTCTATCTCGTAGTGATCCTGTCGCGGCACCACGATGTCGTCGCCTCGAACTTCAAGGCGGATACCCAGGCGCTGGAACGAGCGGGGGATGTTGCCCAGGTTATACACCGAGGTATTCTGAATGGTAAGTCCGCCGCCGAGCATGGCCGACATGCCGATGAAACTGCCCACTTCGATCATATCGGGCAGGATGACTTGTTGTGCGCCGTGGAGTGACGACACGCCTTCGATGGTCAGCAGGTTGCTCGCCACGCCTTCAATGTGTGCTCCCATGCGGTTGAGCAGGCGGCAGAGCTGTTGCACGTAAGGTTCGCAGGCGGCATTGTATATCGTTGTCGTACCTTTGGCCAAGGCAGCGGCCATCACGATGTTGGCCGTACCGGTGACAGAGGCCTCGTCAAGCAGCATGTAGTCTCCCTGCAGGCGCTCGGCCCGGAGGGTGTAGCGGGTGTGGTCGGCATCGACGTCGAGCGAAGCGCCCAGCCGCTGCATACCGCTCAGATGGGTGTCCACACGCCGGCGGCCTATCTTGTCACCACCGGGCTTAGCCAACACGGCTTCGCCGAAACGCGCCAGCAGCGGCCCCACAAGCATGACTGAACCGCGCAGGGCGGCACACTCCTTCATGAAGTCGTCGCTCCGGGCATACGACAGGTCCACCCGGTCGGCACGGAAGGTATAGTCGCCGGCAGCGAGGCGGTTCACCTCTACCCCCAGATGGCGGAGCAGACCGATGAGGTGCTGCACGTCCAATATTTCGGGTACATTGGTGATGCGCACTTCCTCTGCCGTCAGCAGGGTGGCACAGATGACCTCGAGCGCCTCGTTCTTGGCGCCCTGCGGCACGATGGTGCCTTCCAGACGGTGTCCACCTTCGATGATAAACGATGCCATGGGGTTTGACTCTATCGGATCAGAAATGGTCTTTTACTGTTTGTTGCGACGGCGGCGCATCTGCACCCTTTGCGTCTGGTTGCCGTTGGGCACGGAACCGCTGTAGCGCACCTGGCCCGTTTCCAGTTGGACGTGGCCGTCGGTATAGTGAGCGAAGTCGTCAGCAATTTTTTCTTCGTTGAGCGAGTCTTTGTTCCAATAGTAAAGATCTTTGCGCATCTGGTTGGCCGTCAGTTCCACCAGACGGTCGCGCTCCTGTGAGGGTTCCATGTCGCCGGTACGGCGCATCAGTTCCTCGAGCAGATAACCGTAATGGCGGCGCTCGATGGTCTTCATGGGATAAGGCAGCGGCGACGGCTTCTTGGTAGCCTCGTCTTCGCGAATGATTTCCACGGGATAGTCGATGTCAAGCTCATAGTGCGACAGCCGGGCCAGGTGGTCCCAATAGACGCGGCGGGCGTCGGAGGCATCCATGTCGATGGGAAACATGTGTTGCATGAGGTCCACGATGGTTTCAGCACAACGCTGGCGTTCGCTACGGTCGGTCAGTGTCATGGCATAGTCCACCATGTTCTGCACCGTGCGGCCGTATTCCGGCAAGATAAGCAATTCGCGGTCGGTATTGTAATCCATATATTATTAAAACAGTTTTTTCGGTTGGGTAGCTACAAATTCTTTCAGATAGAAGGGCTCGAAATAGGCCACGTCCTCGGTTTTGCCCCGCAGGTAGTTGCGCTCTGCCAGAGGCATCATGTTTTTGGCCAAAGGCTCTATGCCGTCCACGAAGATGGCGTTGGGGTGATGGCCGAGCAGGGGTTTGCACTTCTCGGCGCCGTTGCCGAAGAAGAGGACGGGGCCGCGGTCGAGATATTCGCCATACGACTGTTCGTCGATGATATCGGCCGACACGGGTTTATACGCTTTCAGGCCACGGTCGTAGATGGCCGAATAGACCTCCATGCGGCGGGCGTCGAGCATGGGGCACAGCAGGGCATTGTCGGGCACATCGGCGCGGTAGAGCAGCAGGGGCACGCAGAGCAACTGCAGCGTGGGCACCGACACCAGCTTCAGGTGACGCCCGTAACACAGGCCCTTGGCGGTGGATACACCGATGCGCAATCCGGTGTAGGAGCCCGGACCGCTGCTCACGGCCACGGCATCGAGGGGGATGGCGTGGCTGTCGGCAAACGACACGGCCTCGTCAACGTAGGGACCCAGCACCACGCCGTGCGACGGTCCCTCGTGGCACTCTCGCGACAGCAGACACTCGCCGTCCAGGCTGAGAGCCACGGAGCAAACTTGGGTTGAAGTTTCTATATGTACGATACAAGCCATACTTCTTTTTTTATTGTTTGACCGGCATTTTACTGGCGTTCAAAGCGGCGGTCGCGCCAGACATAGGTGAGCTGTTCGCAGAACCACTCGCCCAATTCCTTGCGCCGGTCGGGGTCGCCCCCGTCGGCATGGAGCACGAAGCGCAGCGTAGCCCCGTCGGCCGACAGACGGGCTTCCGTCAGGGCGCCCTCGGCGGCTGCCAGGGCGGCACGGCGGTCGGTGTCGGACAGCCCGGGGCGAAGGAAAGCGGAGGCCGCGGGCAGTTTCACGAAACGTTTCGCAGCCAGCGGTTGCCAGCTCAGGCTGTAGAATTGTACCACGCTCATCGGTTCGGGCGTGAGGTAGGTGTGGACCAGACACACCAGCGTGTCCTTGCCGGCACTGAGCAGTTTCAGCTCGGCCCGGCTGGCGGCGGAGAGGTCCCACGCCGCGTAGGTGTCGGTCAGGGCAGTGAGCACGCTGGTCTCGCCCATGCGGTTCTTCACGGCGGCCCGCATACGGCTGTCGTGGAAATCGACGGCATCGAGCACATTCTCGGCCGACAACAGGGGCAACACCTCACGCGGCATCTGCACCAGCACATGCCTCAACGTCCGTCCTCCGGCCCCGATGGAGACCAGGAACAGACACGCCATTAGGATGAAAGCGTTCTTGCGCATTTCAGTGTACAAAAATACGAATATAAATTGAGAGTGGAGAGTTGAGGATTGAGATTTTTCATTTTGAAAGTGCGAGTCTCCCCCTATTCGAGCCTGAAGGGGCCGACCTATGGAAGAAACCGGTCTCATCAGATGCCTGAAAGCCTCTGGAAATGTCAATTTTTTTCGCCAATTTCCCGGCCGTTTTGCAATCCGCTGATTTTCATCGGGCATTGAATATAGTCAAACAGAAGCGGCGCCTCAAAATTCCGAAACGCCGTTTCTGCGCGACGAAGTCCCACTTGTGAACGCCGAAACGGGACCACTTTCGGGGATTTGTCAAGATTTTTTGGAAAACGGTTTGGGTCGCCGGCCGGCTTCACGGGCGGGGCAGCGGGGCGAAGCGCACCGGCCACAAAAAAACGTCCGGCGTACAGGATGCTGTACGCCGGACGCAGTCAGAGAGTGTAAGACGCGCTGCGCTTACTTGCGCGTGGGCAGGGAGAAGTACCAGTTCTTCTCGTCCTGCATCTTGCTGTAGAGCGAAGCGTCGTATTGGTTGGCGTCGTCGGTTACCTTCTTGTTGCGGCGGCCCATCTTCCATCCGAGCCAAGCCTTGCCGTCGGTCTTGTGACCGGCGATGCGGAGGAGGTCGGTGAAGCGGTGGCCTTCGAAAGCAGTTTCGAGGGCGCTCTCGTCGACGATGAGGTCTTCAACGGCATTGATAATTTCGTCCTGATCGGTTACCAGCAGGGTGTCGCCCTTAAAGAGCGTTTCAGCCAGGGCCACCTGGTCGGAATAGCTGAGGCCTTGCAGACGGGCACGGTTCTCTGCCACCTTCTGGGCCACCATGCGGGCGTAGGTGTAAACGGTGTCCTGCAAACCGCCGGTGCTGCCGCAACCGCGGCCGTGGATACCGGCATAGGAACGGCTGCTCTCGGCATCGGTGCGGCTCCATACTTCGCTGGTGGTGAAGTCGAGGAACGGATAGTTCTTCATGCGCTCCATCTCATCGAAGGTGATGTAGTAGATACCACCGGTGATTGACGTGGGACGGCTTACCCAATAGGGGGCGTTGAGCAGGCTGGCGTCGGGCTCGGCGCCGTCGGCATAGTAGAGGGTGTCGAGGAGTTCCTCACCGGTTTCTTCGTCAATGCCGGCGGAAACGACTACACCGACCGTATCAATGCGCATGTCAATCTGCTGACCGGCATCATCGCGGATGGTGTCGTACTTGAGGCAGTAAACATTGGCGTCATGATAGCCCAGCGTGGGGAAGTTCTGACGGAACAGACCGTCCTTCAGCACGGCAAAAGCCAGCTGGGGGAAGCCCATGCGGTTGACGGCCTCGGCATAACGGAGGAGCACCTGCGACTTGCGGTAGAGAGGAATGGTATAGCTCATTGCGAAGCCCCAACTGTCGACGCCCCGCAACGAATTGGGACTGTAAGCAGGAGCGAACTTGGCGATGATGCGCGCACGGTCGTCCTCGGAATTGGAGACAGACCAATAGGGTGCGGTGCCGTAGAGACGGCCGTCGCCTACGCCTACCAGATACTCACGGATGTCGGTGCTTCCCTCACTGCGGTAGTCGCAGAACTTCTGGGCCTCGTTGAGGGTAACATAGCTCTCGGAGGGAAGTATCTCCTGATACTGCTCGTTGGCCGTTACAGTGGTGCTGCCCGCCGTTGCGGCAGAACTGTTATCGTCACCTTCAGTGGCATAGGTGAACACCGAAGACGTGGTCTGGAAACCGAACACGTGCTGCACGGCATTGAGGGTGGTACCGATGGTAGAGTTGGCGGCACCGACGATGATGGCAGCCTGCTCATGGCGGTTGTAATCAGTAAAGGCCCGTACCCACGAAGAGGACGAAACACCCTTGGACTCGATGTTATTACGGTTCATCGTAAGCTTCGAGCAGGAATACTGCAGGTTGTTGTCGTTGGGGCTGAGTCTGAAGAGGTAGTCATAGTAAAGCTCGGCGGCCTTGGCATAGTTGTTGGCCATGAGGTAGGCGTCGCCCATCACCAGCTGAACGGGGATGAAGCAAGCCGACGACTCGTAGGAGCCACTGCCGTAGTTGAGCGGACCATAGTTGGTGGGCATGCCCCACTGGGTCTGCAACTCCCAGGCACGGCCGAGACCGGCCTGAATCAGGTTGTCAATGAGGTTGTCCTTGTTCACACGGGGTGCGGACTTCTCCAGTTCAAGGGCCGTCTGGGCATCGCCGATGGGCTCAGTGACGAAAGGCACGCTGCCGTAGAAGCGAACCAGCTGTATGTATGCCCAGGCGCGGATGGCCTGAATCTGGGCCGTTTCGCGCAGCATCTCGTTCTTGCCGTTCTTCTGCGTTACCGTGTCAACACGGGACAGATAGAAGTTGCAGGAATTGATGATGTGATAGTAGTCGGCCACATTGAGCAGTGCATTGTCACCGTCCTGCGGGTTCTCGAAGTTTGCCAGGGCTTTGATGGAGTCGGTGGTGTAGGTGCCTACCGTGGCCAAGTCGCTGCGGGCTGCATCGAGAATGACGGAACGTTCACCAACGGACTGGATGCTCTTGAGTATTCCGAATGCGGAGAAGACGGAGTCTTGGGCATAACGGTCAACAGTAGCATAACGGTCCAGGTCGGGTGTCAGCATGTCCTCGCAAGAGGAGAACATGCAACTGGCAGCAAGAAGAATGCTCAGTATTGAGAGAATTGTTCTATTTTTCATTGTTATGCAATTTTACAAGTTAATAGTAACACCAAAGTTGAAGGAACGCGACTGCGGCAGCATGCCGGCATCTACGCCCTGGTAGAGCACACCATTGCCCACGGAGACTTCGGGATCGAGGCCTCTGTACTTGGTGAGAGAGAATACATTGTTGGCTTCACCCCAGACGGTGAGTCCCTGCAACCACGAGAGGGAGAGCGGGAGACGGTATGTGAGGCGAACTTTCTTCATCTTCAGGAACGAACCGTCTTCAATCCAACGGTCGGAGAAGCGCTCGTTGTTTACCCACTGGTCGCTGGAGGTAAGGACGGCACGCGGCATGTCGGTAACCTGGCCGTTGTAGGTCCAGCGGTTCAGCACGGCTGTGGTCTGGTTCCAAAGGTTGTTCTCGCCTTCCATCTGGGAAGCCTGATAGTTGAACACATCGTTACCCAAGGAGTACTTGAACAGTACGTCGAGCGTGAAGTTCTTCAAGAAGTTGAAGCTTGTGAAGATGTTACCATAGATATCGGGGTTGGGGTCACCAATCTCTACGAGGTCGGCGTCGGAAATCCAGCCGTCACCGTTCTGGTCAACGAAGTGAACGTCACCAGCGCGGAAGTTGCGGTAGGGGTCGCCCGTGTAGCCCGTAGGATAGCGGAGGTAACCGTACTTGCCGGCATTGGCAGCATCGGCATCGGAGGTGAAGATTCCGGCGGTCTTGTAACCGTAGAATACACCGGCGGCGTTGCCGACACTGGTCAGCACATTGCCTACACCGTAGATGGAGGAGGTGTAACCCTCAACGGTTCTGTAAACACCGGCATTTTCGCCATTGGCATCGAGGTTGTAGTACGTCAGCGTGGACGTCGGCAGCTTCGTGATTTCATTGGTGTAGTGACCGATGCTGAAGCCCAGTTGCCACTTGAAGTTCGGGGTGTTGACGAGAACGCCGTTGGCGTGGATGTCGAGACCCTTGTTGGTCAGCTGACCGTTGTTGCCCCAGATGGAGGGAAGACCGGTGAGGTAGCTCAGCGTTTCTTTCGTGAGCAGGTTGGAGGTCTTGCTCCAATAGAGGTTCAGGCCAAGAGACAAACGGTTGTCGAGCATGCTGGTCTCCAGACCGGCATTGAAACGACGGGTGGTTTCCCACTGGATGGCCGTGTTGGAAATGTTGGCCAGGCGGAGAGCCGTTGCACGCTGGAAGAACTTGGCGTTGGCGAAGTAGGTGCGGGCGGCGTAGTAGTCGATGTTGTCGTTACCCGACTCTTCGTAACCGGCGGAGAGCTTCAAGGAGTTGATGGCCTTGGCGTCGAACCACGGTTCGGAAGATATCAGCCACGATGCACGCAAGGCGGGGAAGATGCCCCACTTCACACCGAAGAGCTTCAGGCCCTCGGAAGCTTTCTTACCAAAGCGTGAGGACGACTCGGCCGATACGGTGGCATCGATGAAGTAGCGGTTCAAGTAGTTGTACTGGGCATCCAGATAGTAGGCCATGTTGAGCCACTTGTCGTTGGTACCGCCATAGGTGAGGTACTGCAGAGCGTAGCTTACGTTAGGCATCTTGTCGTTGTCATTGTTGAAACCGCGCACGTAGCTGTCGGAGTAGCTGTAGGAGTTGAGACGGAAGCCACCGGTAGCTGTAAGCGTGTGGGCACCCATGTGACGGTTGAACTGCAGGTAGAAGTTGTTGTAAATGGTATTTTCTTCACCGAACTGGGAACGTACGGAGCTGTAAACTTCACCGAGACCTTCAACAGACTTGTGAGGGGTACCGTTGACGGGGAGGTAGTAGAGCTCCGAAGTACGGTTGATCAGGTAAGCAAAGCGGTCGCCAACAGAGAGCCACGGCGTGATGTTGTAGTGCGGGTGGATGTTGAGCGCGAACTGGGTTTGCTCCTGATAGTTCTTGTTGTCGCCCTGACCGTTTTCAAGAATCCAGTAGGGATTGGCCAGAGCTGCCGTTCCATAGTTTTCACCGAAGCGGAAGGGGTTGTTGTTGTCGGTATAGTTCTTACCGGCAAGCACCTTGTCGGAGAAGGTGATGGCATTTTGCTTGTTCACGGCATCCCAGTAGAGGAAGTAACCGTATTTGTTAATCATCGGGCTGTTGATGAGACCCAGCACATTGGGCGAAGAGATGTTGGCCTGGCTGTAGTCGGCGGCCCAACCATTGTCACGCAGGTTGTAGTTGACCTGGCTGTAGGCAATGTCGAACGATGTAACAAAGTTCTCAAACATGTTGATGTCCGTATTGAAACGGATGTTCAGACGGCTGAAGTCGTTTTTACGGGCCGTAGCGTCAGACTTGGTGTAACCCAGTGAGAGGGCATACAAGGCGATTTCGTCACCACCCTGTACGTTAACCTTATAGTTCTGGGTGAAAGCCGTACGGTAAAGGTCCTTCTGCCAATCCTGGTTGTTATGATACTGAGGATAGAACGTGTAGCTCTTGTCTTCATTCATAAAGGGCAGGTTGGCAATGCCGTTCAGATAGGACAGCCGGTTGGTAGCATTGGCGGGCACGTATGTGCCGAGTATCTCGGAGAGATAGTTACGATGCTGTTCACCGTTCATTACGTCCAAAGTGTTCGGAGTGGTTTCAAAACCGCCATAGAGGCGCACGCCGATGCGTGTGGCACGGCTCTTACCGCGCTTCGTGGTGATTTCGATGACACCGTTGGCACCTTTGGCTCCGTAGATGGCTGTACCGGTATTGCGAACGCGAACGTTGTCGATGTCTTCTACGTCAATGGTGTTAAGCACATTGTTGAAGAAGCCGTCGTGAAGCGTCGTGCGGTCGTACTGCATGTCCCAGGGCACACCGTCGATGACAATCAGAGGCTGGGCAATGGCGTTGAGCGACGTGAGACCATTGATGAACATGGCTGCGCCTTGGGCGGGAAGCCCACCGCGGCTGATGGTGCGTACGGCTGCGTTCAGCGAATTCTCAATGTCATTTTCAACGGTCAGGGCTGACGTGTTGTCCAGGTCTGCTTCCTGATTGGTGAATGTCACATTGGCGTCCTTATAAAATCCCTTGAATACGGAACTTACCATGTTGGTCGTCTGAGATTCGGGACGAACCGGCAGTTGCACGGCATTGTAGTCGGGAGTGGACAGATACAATGTGGTTACGAATACAGGAACAGAAAGTGTATAACGTCCCTCTTCGTCGGTCATGGCTGACCAGCGGATGTCGTTGAGAGGTTGCACACGCACACCGGCCAGAGGCTGGTGAGTGGCGGCATCGAACACTTGGCCTGTCACTTCCTTCATCTCATACGTCGGTAGCACTGCCTGCTTGCGCTTTTTGACAACTACCTCTTCTTCTTCAGAGGTGTCGTCGTCTTGAGCCATAGCGGGAGTCAGACCGGCGCACAGAAAGAGGCACAAGCCGACACCGAAGGCTCTTCTCAAGAAAAAGTTTCTACTTATATGTTTCATTGTCTTCTTATTTTTTAAGTTAGAAAGAGCCTTATTCATCCTTACCTCTAAGAATGAAACAGTTGATATTGTATGTATTGGTCACCTGACGCTGCTGGAAAGTCTTCTGAGTTGTCAAAGAAATCACAGGATAGCAGTTGGGTACACCTTCGTAACAATAATCAAACTTAAAGTTCTCGAACAACAGGATGGTGTCGATCTTGGTAGGATCGGAGACGAACGGTTCTGTGGACGGGGTGGACACAGTCTTGTTCCATACACCCTTTGTTCCATTCAAATCGTAGTCGTACATCAGAGACGCACTGAACTGATTGTACATGTGCTTGTTGTTGGTCTTGTCAATCATGCACTCGGGTGCCAGCACTACGTAGATGTCGTAGGTTCCTGCCAACACGTTCGGCAGATTGAAAGCTACAATATTCTTTGACGTTGCGTTGAAAGGAGTGAGTTCCTGATAACGGTCGCCATAAAGAATACCTGAAACGGAGTCGTTGCGGTTGGCTTCAGTCACATAGCGCGTCACGCCACGGGGGTTGGTCGTACTCATGAATTTCGACTCATTGGCATTGAAGAGGTTGGAACGGGTGACATCGACGATAATTTCATGTTCCCATGCCTGGTTGGCCTTGAAATTGAAATGGTCGGTGATGAAAGCATAACCGTTACTTGCCACTTCAGGAGTCTTGCCTTCGGTGAGCTGGTTACAGTCGGGGGCGTGCTGATGGTAGCGCTTGTCCGAATTGTAATAGCTCGTGGAAACCAAAGAGTCGCTCGTTTCAAAGAAGTTCTTGACGGTTTCAGGAGTAGCATTCTCTACGTCCGTGAAAGCGGGTTGCTCATACAGACTGTAGAACATATTCTTGAAGAGAGCCTGCATGGTGTAGAGCTCCTTCAGAGAGTCGGTATCGATGGTATCGGTCACGATGGTCTTCGTTTCCTCATCGAGGAATCTGTAGACGCGGTCGGGACGGTACTGATACTGTTGACCTATCTTTTCGACAGCTTCCTGGAAAGCAGCGTTAGAGGGGATGATGGCTCCGCAGAGTGAGTCTTCATTATTGATGACATTGGTCACGTCGTTGGGCATCATCTTGTTTCTCTTGAAGAAGAAGGAGTCCACATATTGGATTTCACCGTCAACGGTTGCACCGATAACAGACAGGCCGGACATGAACATCAATGTGTCGGTCTTTTCCAAATAGTCGCTCAAATCGGTCAATGAAGGATGAGCATCAATCAACTCGCGCAGGTTATATTCGAACGAAGCTGCACCTTCCAAGAGGTGGATGGTACCGTTGGTCGAAGCGATGTTCTTGTAGCGCGGGTCATTGGAGATGGCTACATCTTTAAAGGTATTCTGACCTACATCGTAGGTAGCATACTTGGAGTTATACAGCACCAACTGCTCGGCAACCGGAGTGGCACCAGTATAGTTGAAATTGGCCATGTGGTTGCGAATAAACTGTGTTTCCACCAGTTCGTCCTCGCCCTTCTCCAACAGGTCGAGCCAGTACTTGGCATTATAGGTGCCGTCTTTCGGAGCCCATACGGTCATTACACGACCAGACTGCAGGAGACCTTTATAAGTTAACGTCTTGGGAATGCCATAGGACTTTTTACCCACGATGGTCTTTTCAAGAATCATTGCAAACGAATCCACCTGATGGGTTGCCACCAGATTCTCCCAGACAGAGCCGGAAGCATTCGTTGTGTTTAGATCGAAGTGGTCGTCAGAACAAGAAGCTATACCAAAAACGGCAATCAGTCCTATCAGACCTCCTTTGAACCATTTGTTTTTTATCATTTTCATAAATCTGAATTTTTTAGGTTATGATTTTCTCCGATTGCGGCAAAGCCCTTGCGGGCTGTGCCTGCAACCTTAGCTTCTTTTTAGTTTCTGACTATTGTTTCATCGGTTATCCAAGCCGGATTCTGAACCAATGCCGGATTGACTTTCATTTCTTCTCTGTAAACCGGGTTGTACAAGGAGTTCAACGTGGCCAGCTTGGCCTTGATGGCCGAAGAATTGGACGTGTATTTCTTTGTCAACAGGTTCAGCATACCGTTGGTACTACCTTCACGCATGGCCATACGAACCAGGTCGAACCAGCGCTTGCCTTCAGCGAAGAATTCGCGCTGACGCTCGCGCATCACCAGTTCGAGGATGTCTTTTGCCGTAGCATAGTCAGACTGCTTGATGTCTTCCGTGGTTGAAATCATAGGATTCGAACGGTCGAAGATGGCCTTGACCATATCGAACACTTTCACCAGTTCGAGCGAGTCGGGATTTGCCATTGAGGCGGTAGCTTCGGCACGCATCAGCATGATTTCAGGCATACGGTAGATAATCCAGTTGCAGTTCATTTGTGAGCGGCCAAAGGCAGGAGAATATTCAACATTGTCGAGTTCCTGTGACCAGACATTCTCAGCGTCACGGATATTGATTTGCGTCGGCAAATACTTGAAGATCGGATAAACCGTGATGGCGGAACCGGAACTGTACTGATAACGGATGCTTCCTACCATACGGAGGTCGGTACGGCTGTAGAGATGCTCTTTTGAGTCAGCCTTGTTCTCCACGGTCTGAGCAATGGTCGAGGCGGCCAAGCTACCGATAGTGAAGCTACTACCGCCGGTGCCATAGAATGTGCCTACGATAGGATTATTGTTCGTGCTACCGTCGAATTGCAATTCGAAGAGACTCTCATCTGAATTGCCGTCACCAAAAATTTCGGCATAAGCTTCATTAGAGCCTGAAGAGAAGCGCTTTGAGAGGGCCTCGATGATTGGATAGGGCGTCTTCGCAGGATCGTCTGAACCCCAATAGGGGGTATGATGCTTTTTCAAATCCTGAATGCGGTTGTCTATCAGATAGTCGCAGTACTCAATGCACTTCTGGTAGTCGCTTTCGGCCATGCCGGGATACTTGGCCACGGAGTCGGGCGAAGAGTTCTTGGCAGCACGCCACAGATACATGTCAGCCAACAGGGCATAGATGCCGTTCTTTGTGAAACGGCCGCGATTGTATATTGAGTTACCATAATTGGTCATACCATCGTCCTTGCATCCTTCCAGATCGTTAATCAGATAGGTCAGAATATACTGTGAAGGCATCTGGGGCATCGGGTCCCGGGCACCTTCGCGGGTGTCGGAACTGGTCACGTTGAAAGGCACGTCGCGGAAAGCGCGAACCAGATAGAAATAGTAGAGGGCGCGGAGAGCCTTACATTCGGCGGCGATGGGCAGCCAGTCACCTTCGTTAAAGCTCGGGTCTTTCTCTATCACTTCTTCGCCTTTGGCAAGCACCAGATTGCAGTAGCCTATGCCTTTGTAGAATCCGCTCCAGTCGAACCAGCCGTTCGTGGGGAGCAGGTTGGCGTTCATGATGTTCAAAATGTCTTCATTACTTTCACTATTCAGAATGAAGTTGTCGGAACGTACTTCACCCCATACCAACATACGCTGGGCAACATTGGAGCTCAACATTTGACGGTAACAGGAAGCGAGCACGGCGGTCAAGTCATTCTTGTCCTCCCAGAACTGTTCGCCGGTAATCTGATTGGTCGGATAGACGGTCAGATAGTCGTCGAACATGCTGCAAGAGGAAAACAATCCTACCAGGGCCAGGCAGCCCGGGAGAATGAACTTATTGAATATTCCTATTTTTTTCATAATCTAACTAACTTTCTTTAGAACGAGAAATTCAAACTAAACGTAATCGAACGCGAGCGCGGTGTCTGCGAACTGTCGTAGGCGGGGTTGTAACCGCTGGCGGAGTGTTCGGGGTCAACACCGGAGTACTTCGTGAAGAAGAACAGGTTGTTGGCAGAGCAAGCGAACGACAGGGCTTTCAGACCGAGGCCCATGCGCTTGAGCACCTTGTTGTCGAAGGTGTAGCTCAGCTGCATGTACTGCAAACGGATGAAGTCGCAAGGCTCCACGTAGCGGTCGCTGGCCAGAGCGTTATAGGAAACGCCGGCGTTGGTGTTCATGGCACGCGGGATTTCGGTGAGGTCACCGTTCTTGCGCCAGCGCCAGTTCACGGCGCGACTCTGGTTGTTGTTGGAGCGCATGTTTTCAGCATTCATACGGGCCATGTTAACAATCTTGGCACCGGTACGGATGTTGAAACTGGTCTTCAGTGTCCAGCGGCCGTACATCAGGTCGATACCGAAACCACCGTTGAACTTCGGGTTGGAGTTGCCCAGGTAAACGATATCCAGTTCGTTGATTTGACCGTCGTGGTTGATATCTTCATAGATGGCATCACCACCGGCGAAACGGTAGTTGGTGCCGCCATAGTTGAAGAACATGCGGAGCGGGTTGCCCTCGGCGTCGAAGATAATGTTGCCGTTGGCATCGCGGGCTACAGGAGTGGTGGCCACTTCGCCACGTGCGGCGGCAGCGGCGGCTGTGTTATCGCCGTAAAGGGCATTCTTCGCATCATCAGCGAAGTAACCGCTGTGGTCGTAGTCGTAGCGGTAAACTCCTTTGTAACGGAAACCGTAGATGGAGTACAGGGCATTACCCACCTGAACGCGGCTCAGATAGCCGGGCTTGCCGTTAGCTACACGCTGGTCGGTATTCAGGTAGTCAAAGTCGTCGTTCAGTCCGGAGAGCACGCTGGCGTCCATGGAGGTCACGCGGTTGCGGTTCTGGGCGGCGTTGAACTTAAGTTTCATTGAGAACTTGCCCACCTTCATGATAGGCTTGGTGTAAACGTAAACGTCCCAACCGTCGTTCTTCAGGGTACCTACGTTTTCGTAATCCAACGAGGAGAAACCAACGGATGAAGGAATCTTCACACCGCTCTGCAACAGGTCAGACGTGCGCTTTTCGTACACATTGAAGTTGATGCAGATGAGGTCTTCGAGGAAGTTGAGGTTGAAACCGAGGTTCCATGACTTTGTCTTTTCCCAGCGAACCGTTGTCAGTCGCAGGTTGTTGGGAATGATGGCAGACATGCCGGCGTACTGTTCCCATGCGCTGTACTTGTTGTACATAATGGAGTTGGTGGAGGGGCTGTTACCCGTGATACCCCAACCGGGAGCGAAGGAGAACATGTTGATGACTTTCTTCAACGGACGGAAGAAGATTTCGTCGCTGATATTCCAACGGCCGGAAACACTGGGGAAGTAACCCCAACGGTTGTCCTTACCGAAGGCTGTGCTACCGTCGGCACGCAGTGAGAAGTCAAGCACATACTTGGACTTGAAGGCGTAGTGGGCCGTTGTAGAGAAGTTCAAGCCGTGGCTCTTGGAAGTACTCGTAATGGTGGAGGGACCTTCCAGATAACCGTCCACGGTCGGGTCGGTGATGCCGCCTACCAAACCGGACGAACTCAGGCTCTGTGAATTTCCGTTGTAGGAGGTCAATTCACCGCGGCCGAGCATGGAGAAGGAGTGGTTCTTCGGCATCTTGGGCATGAAGGTCAGATAGTGTGTGGTGGTGAAGGTCAGACCGCGGCTGTTTTCGTTAGCAGCACGGTTGATACCACCGGAAACACTGTACGTTTCGGAAGAAAGTACACCAGGAAAGTAAGCATCGGAATTATAAGAGGTGGCGTTCATGTAAACTTCACCCTTATAGTCGAGCTGGGTCTTACTTTCGTCTTTGCCGAGGAGTTTGTAGGTAAGTTCGAACTGCGGTTCAATCTTGTACTGGCCTACTTTACTCCAGGAGAGGTTGGCGATAGCAACGGGGTTGCCATTGGCTACCATGTCTCTTAAATAATAAGAGGTATAACCGTCAGCAACCTCACCGGCCGACGAAGCGGCGGGATACATCTTATAATATTCGCCCGTGTCGTAGTAGGAGTCCGTTGTCGGGTCGTACTCGTAGCGGGTGACACTCATGTTAGGCATGGCCTTGTATGCGCGTGCCAAGATGTCGGTGTAGTTACGGTTGTTCTTCGTATAAGTCAGAGCGAAGTTCGAGGCGAACTTGATACGGTCAGACACGGTGTAGTCCAAAGTCATACGTGTGCTGAAGCGGTCAAGGCTCTGCTTGATGATGGTACCGGTTTCGTGGTCGTAACCACCGGAGATACGGAACTGAGCCTGTTCACCACCACCCTGCAAGCTGACATAGTACTTGTGGGATTGTCCGAACTGTGTAACGGCGTCAATCCAGTCGGTGTTCTTGTCAAAGTTGGCGTAGTAGGCGGTACGGTTGCGCTTGTAGGAGAGCTCCACGATGTTGGATGCGAGGTCGCTCTGGCGCGGGTTGAAGTAGGCTTCTTTCATCATCATGGTGTAACCGTCACCGTTGAGCATCTTCATGCCAGCGGGCTGCCAGCTGCCGGTGAAGAAGTAGTTACCCGAAATACGGGTCTTACCCTTGGCACCACGGCGGGTGGTAATTTCGATAACACCGTTAGAACCACGGGCACCCCACATGGCGCAGGCACCGGCGTCCTTCTTAACTTCAATGCTCTTGATGTCCTCCACGTTTACGCTCAACAGGTTGGCAAACTGTTCGGTGTTGTCCATGTCCTGGAGGTCAACGTCGGTGGTAGTATAGTTCTCAAGGATGTGTCCGTCAACGACAATCAACGGTTCCTGGCTACCACTGATGGTGGTGACACCACGCAGACGCATGCTCATACCGGAACCGAGGTTACCGGAATTGGCCACGATGTCAAGACCGGCGATTTGTCCCTGCAGAGCCTGGTCGGCCGATTCGAAGGAGAGACCCTTCATTTCGTCCATATCCAATTTCTGGGTGGCTACTGACACCTCACGTTCGGGAATGGAGAGTCCGCTGGATTTTACCATGCGGTGACCCACCTTTTTAACTTCGCCGAGTTGGCGGGTGTTGTCGAGCAACTGTATTTTAAAGGTAGTGGCGGTACCAATCTTGCCCTGCCAAACCTTGTAGCCTACGAAAGCGACTTTCAGGGTGTTGTTGGGGTTTTTGATTGTCATGGAGAAGTTACCGCTCATATCGGTCTGTGAAGAAGAAACGACACGGTTGTTGGCATCGATCTCCAGCACATTGGCCATCATGATAGGACCGTCCTTGGGGCTATAGACGTGTCCCGAAATTCTTTTCTGTGCATAGGTCAGAGAGACGCATCCGCACAGGAGAAGCAACAGAAGATACTTTATCTTATTCATAGCATTCATTATTTATTCGTAAGACGATACCTTGAGACAAATTTCTTTGCTTTGGCAGTCGTACTCCACTCGGAATCATATCTGCCTTTTTCCAAGGGCTTGAAGTTAAGAACACCGTCGATCTGATGCAGCACGGCATAAGAAGACGTTTCTATCAAAGTCTTTTTTCTATCCTGCTGGATATCGCGGGTCATCATGTTGTAGTGACCATCGGCAGTGATGACATTGCGCACGTCGCCGGCCTTGTCTTGTACGGTGAGCGTGTGGTTGCCTTCTGACCAAACTTTCAGGGTAATGTAACGGTTGGTGACCGTGTCGATGCAGGCAGACTCATAGTCTTGGGCCGGCTGCGGCTTCAGGTCGGCAAACACCGAGTTATCCTGGAAGTGATACTTGACAAAGTTCAGCAGGCAGGTAATCATGGCCTGGGCCTTGGTCTTGTATTCTTCGGTGATGGCTGTAATCTCTTCATCGGAGAGGTAGGCTTCGTTCTCTGCCAGATATTCCTGACGTTCGGTGAGGTAAGCTGAAATGGTATTCCAAGTAGGAAGACCATTCTTAGTGATAGCCTCCTGCACGCTGGCGTTGGTCGGGATGTAAACCGTGTAGCGGTAGGTATTGAAGAAGCGGACATTCTGGTCGATGGGATAGTTGTCGGAGGTAAAGATGGCATACTTACCCAATGCCTTCGTAATCTCATTCTCGCTCTTCTTCTGAGCAATCAGGTCGTCAACAAAACCGGCTGTTCTCAGCACGTCGAGGTCAACCAGACAGAGATCCATGAACTGGCGGTAGGGCGATTCTTCGTCACCGTTGTCGTTCATGATGGTGTAAACTGACTTGTTGGTCGATTGGATGGGTTTGTCGAGAGCATAGGTCATACCGTTACCATAACCATTGGTCTTTTCAGACTGGTCGTAGATGTCCTGAACGGTGCAATAATCGTTTTTCTCAATCTGGTAGGCACCTTGTACCTTGAAACCAATACCCGTTTCGGGCTTGATGACGCGGAAGGGCGCACCGGACTTTGAAATAAAGAATTCATTGCCCGTGTAGATACCGGTCTTTTCATCGGTGGGATCTACGTATACGTGGTCGTTCAACATATCCTTCAAACGGTTGGCAACCGTTTTCTTATCCTTTTTACGTCCCTTATCCTGGGGCTCGGTGGAAATTTCACCAGTAACGGGGTCATAGTCGTAACCGATGGCCGACACCTGGTTAATCGTCGACAGAGAACCGTCAAATTCAAATTCGAACACGGTAGCAGACAGCGGATCGAAGTATTTTCTCAAGGCGCGGTCAGTCGGAAGGAAGAGTCCGAAGTTGGAGCTCATGGCCTGCAGATAGGTCTGCATGTACTGGCACGGACGCTTGTCTGTATCGAGGTTCGGGTCACTGATGTATTTGCTTTCGTTATCAATACGGATGGCCCAGTTGAAGATGTGGAAACTGTCGCCCACCAGAGCGGGAGCGGCAACGCAGGCGTAGTCGGCCGGCGAATACACATCATTCATTATATATACAACACCGTTACAGCCGATAAGGCAGGTGTCAATCTTTGCGGTGAAGTCTTCCACGGTCTCACAGTTGGAGAACATCGGGTCGCGGGCGTCGTTCATGATGGAGATGTACTTGCTCGGAACGGACTCAATGAATGAAGGCTTCATAAAGTTCTTCACCATAGGCTGGATGATGCTCAGAGGAATCTGGTCGAGATTGCGCATCAGGTTGTCCTTCGTCACCGGTTTTTCGGTTGCAAAGGCGTCCATCAGGAAGCGACCGCCACCGTCTTCATCCAAGAAATATTTGTAGAGGGCTTCGTCGGAAGGAATGAACATGGCAGCCATGTCAACCTGCACGCCGTGTCCTGTACTATAATAGGTATTCCATCCCGGGTCGTACGGAAGAACGGAGAAACCGACGTCTGCACCCATGCCGCCGTGATTGTTCGGCGCTTTGGTCAACTCGGTGCCGCCCTGCGAGCGGGCAGAGAGATAACGCTTCTCGAACACGGAGTCAACGCCGGGCACCAGTTGCTGATAGGCACGGGTAAGGGAGGCGTTGTAGTAAGGTGCGCTGAAGCGGTCGAG
>ODAI013619417.1_pt1 | contig 25770 bp, 20 predicted proteins | sample 1539321 | NCBI WGS metagenome assembly ODAI01 (sample SAMN02144231, study PRJEB22623) | gut metagenome | biome: sheep rumen | host: Ovis aries | place: New Zealand
CTCATGACGAACACGCTCTCCAGATCGGGCGCGAGGGGCGGGTTGGGGTGCGGGTTGGGGCCGGCCCCAAGCCAGCCGATGCCGCCTTCGTAGGCGTAGCGCACCACGTTCTCGACGGCCTCCTCCACCGAAAGCTCTATCTTGAAACGCAGCGCCGCGTCCGTGGGCATGTCGGGCGAAGCCATCAAAAACGCGATGATTTCGCTGCTTTTGTCCTTGATCGGGTTGAATCTCTTCTTTGTCATTTTTCCAACATCTTTTGATATTTCATTTATGATTGTCAATTATCACTTGTGCTGCCGCCCCTACACTTCCAAACTTTTAACTTCTAACTCCAAACTTCAAGCTAACAATCGTGATGTCATCGTTTTGCGGGTTGTCGCCGGCGAAGTGCTTCACCGATTCGTACAAACTTTCCACAACCGCCTTTTCGCCGCCTTCCTCGTCGGTCTTCAAGTCGCGGGCCCACTGCAACAACCGTTCCACACCGTATTGGGCGAGGTCGGGGCGCTCGGCCTCTGTCACGCCGTCGGTGTAGGCCACGATGCGCGTTCCGGGCTTCAGGTCGATGCTTTCTGCCTCGTAGCCAAAGCCTTCCATCAGGCCGATGGCGAGGTTGGGCTTGGCCTTCAGCAGATAGGGGGCAGCGTCGGGCGGCATGACGAGGATGGGGTTGTGGCCTGCGTTGCAGTATTCCATGTGGCCGGTCGAAAGGTCGAGGCGGCCCACAAACAGGGTGACGAACATTCCGTGGCTGTTGCTTTCGCTGACGCCGTCGTTGATGCGTTCCAGGGACTGGTTCAGGGGCAGGTTGAGCCCCGAGACGAAACGCAATGATGCACTCGTGATGGCCATCATCAGCGAAGCCGGCACCCCTTTGCCCGACACGTCGCCGATAGCGAAATACAATGCGCCGTCTTTCAGGACGTAGTCGTACAAGTCGCCGCCGACTTCTTTTGCGGGGATCAGCAAGGCGTGAAGCATGGCTGGAAAGTCATTGCGCAACATGCCCATCTGAATATTACGGGCCACGTTGAGTTCCGACTCCATGCGCTCGTTGGCAGTGGTGGTGGCCTTCAGTTCCTCAATGTAGTCGGCGATGGAATTTTGCAGGAACACGAAACTGTCGTGCAAGGTCAGCATCTCGTCCTCGCTCTTGATTTCGGGCAGTTGCGCCTTGAAATTGCCTTTCGCCATATTGAGCGCAGAATCAGAGAGTTGGGTGATAGGCTTGGTCATCTTGCGAATCACATGGCGGCAAACGAAATAAAGGACGACCAATCCCAAGATGCCAATAATGATCAGGAATGCATGCATCTGCGACGAGCGATAAAGCACGTCGCGATAAGGGCAAAGGATGCTCAGGTTCCATCCATTGTGAAGCGGGCCATAGACCACAAACGACATGTTACGTCCCTTGCCGACGCGCTTGCGCAAGCTATCCTTGTCTTTCTGGATGTCTTCAACCAACGAGGCAAAGTTCTTGTCGTCGATGAAAGACTTCTTGTATTGCTCGACAAGGGCCGTGTCTTTGAGGCCAATCAGGCAGTTTTCGCCACAGACTATGGTGGTCAACGAATTCTCGTAGGGGCGCAGTTCCTCCACTTTTTGCTCTATCCAGTCCACTGACAGGTCGGCTGCGACAATGGCATAGACGTTGAGGTCAGCGTCCATCAGCGGATAACAGTAAGTGGCGATGAGCGTTTGACGCGAGTCGAAAGCCGGGTAGGGCGCCGTCCAGCCGGGCGTCTTGGTTTCCAAAGTCTTCTGGGTACAAAACTCGGCCAGCATTTGCAACTGTTGCGCGTCGGGATGGAAATCAAATGCCGCCGTAGAGTCCTTGTAGCTGAAGGCAGGTGTACGGTTGGGGTCGATTTTACCATCCTTGTCGAAGAACAGGATGCCACAGCCATTGATGAGGTCGCTGATCTCAACGGTCCGCCGTGTGATGGTCTGCAACACCTCCGGCTGGTCTGTCATCGACGACATGTAAGCCGCCACGGTCTGGGTCGAAATCTCCACTTCGTTCAGAGGCTTCTCAATGTCGCTTATGGTACCATGAAGGATGTGCTGCACCGAGCGTGTGGCCTCATCAGCAATGATTTGGTGCGACACAACGGCAACCAACAACATGGCTAAAAGGAAAACGGCCGAAACAACACCAATCACAGTCCAACTCAGCCGGTTCGCAAATGACTTCGTACGCATGGATGCATTTTTCAGAATTTCCGCAAAATTACAAAAAAACGCAACTGGCAACCATGTAACTGTGCATTTTTTTCTACCTTTGTCGCAGAAAAAAACGACCACAAATGGAAGCCTTAAGAATTTCGTTGGACGACTACATCCTCAGCGGTGGTGGCGCCAACGGCGAAAGCTACGACCACAAGACCGACCCTTCCATCATGCTCAAACTTTATTTTCCGGGCAAGATACAGCAGCCTTTGGATGAGATGAAACTTGCCCGCAAGGTGTATGACATCGGCATCCCCACCCCAGAGCCGGGCGAATATGTGGTGACCGACGATGGCCGCTATGGCATACGATTCCGCCGCATCAGCGGGAAAGTGTCGTACTCGCGCGCCACGGGCAACCACCCCGAAAACACAAGGCAATACGCCGAGGAATTCGCGCAGATGTGCCTCCAGCTTCACTCGACACACATCGACACAACCCAATTCGAGAACGTGAAAGACCGCTACCATCGGCTTTTGGCCGAGAACCCGTTCTTCACGTCGGATGAGAAAGGCAAAATCGGCCGTTTCATCGACAGCGTCCCCGATACCAACACGGCCATCCACGGCGACCTGCAGTTTTCCAACGCCATTTTCAATGCCGACAAACGCTATTTCATCGACCTCGGCGACTTCTGTTATGGCAACCCGCTCTTCGACGTGGGCATGGTGTATCTCTGTTGCGTACTCAACGGTGAGGACTTCATCCGCGAGACCTTCCACATGGAGAAGGCCACCGCCTTCCGTTTTTGGGAATATTTCGCCCCTGCATATTTCGGAAAAAACCTAACCCTCAACGAGATAGAAACAATCATCAAGCCTTTCGCCGGACTCAAGACGCTCATTATTGAGCGCGACATGCATTGCCCCATGCCTGCGTTTAGGGCGGCATTGGAGGACATTTTGAACTAATCCGATAAAACAACAAAAAACCCGAGAACAACGAATCTCGGGTTTTTCGGGTTTATAGATGTCAAAATGACGATTCCTTACTATTTCGTTCTTCCAGGATACACCCTCAAGGCCTCTTCGAGGCACTTCATGGCAGCCTTCAGGTCGTCGATGCAAAGGCAGTAGGTGATGCGGGCTTGGTGGCGGCCCTTCTCGGGGTCGGCATAGAAGCCCGTGGCAGGAGCCAGCATGACAGTGGCGTTGTTGTAGCTGAAATCGGTGAGCAGCCACTGGCAGAACTTGTCGCTGTCGTCGATGGGCAGGTCGATGACGGTGTAGAAAGCACCCTTGGGCATCGGGCAGAAGCAGCCCGAAATCTTGTTGATGCCTTCGACGATGACGTTGCGACGTGCGATGTACTCGTTATACACACCATCGAAGTACGACTGCGGCGTGTCGACGGCCGCCTCTGCGAAGATCTGGCCGAAGCTCGGTGGCGACAGCCGGGCCTGTGCCAGACGCATGGCGATGGCATAGACCTCGCTGTTGCGCGTCACCATGCAACCCACACGGGCACCGCAGGCGCTGTATCGCTTCGAGACGGAGTCGAACAGAATCACGTTACGCTCCATGCCTTCGAGCTGCATCACGCTGAAGTGCTTGTGGCCATCGTAGCAGAACTCACGATACACCTCATCTGCAAAGAGATACAAGTCATATTTCTTGACCAAACCAGCCACTTTCAGCAGCTCCTCGTGAGTGTATAGATAACCTGTCGGGTTGTTGGGGTTGCAAATCATGATGGCCTTGGTACGCGGCGTGATGACCTTCTCGAATTCCTCGATAGGTGGCAAGGCAAAGCCCGTCTTGATGTCGCTCGGGATAGTGACGATCTTGGCGTCGCACAGCTTGGCGAAGGTGTTATAATTGGTATAATAGGGTTCTGGGATGATGATTTCATCACCTGGATTGAGGCACACGGTGAAGGCCATTTGCAAGGCCTCGCTGCCGCCCGTGGTGACCAGCACCTGATTGGGTGTCACGTCGATGCCGTGGCGGTGGTAGTAGTTGCACAAGGCGCGACGATACGAGGGGATACCCGCCGAATGGCTGTATTCAAGCACTCCGTGGCTTTCCGGTAGATCAAGAGCAATCTCCGACAAGGCTTTCAAGGCGCCTTTGGGCGTCTCGATGTCGGGCTGGCCGATGTTGAGGTGATACACATGGACACCGCGCTCCTTGGCGGCATCGGCAAAAGGAACGAGCTTACGGATGGCCGACTGTGGCAATTCCAAGCCCTTAGTTGATATTTGTGGCATAATGGTTTGTTTGTATTCAATTGTTGTTGTTCACGGGCGAACCGTTGCCCATGGTATTGTTGGCAGGCATGGCTTCCTTTGCTTGTTCAAGCACCGTACCTTTGATACGAAGCACCACGGTCGAATTCTTGACGGCGTTGGAGGTGACGGTAACCGACTTGTTGATTGCTCCAACGCGGTTGGTCTTGTATGTCACCTTGATGACTTCCGACTCGCCAGGAAGAATCGGTTCGTTGGGCCATGTAGGAATAGTGCAACCGCAACTCGACTTGGGCTTCTGGATTAAGAGCGGTTCATTGCCCGTGTTGGTGAAGCGGAATTCACACTCACCATTGCCATTGTAGGGCACATTGCCGTAGTCGTGCACGATTTTCTCAAACTCGATTTCGGGACCGTTCTGTGTCTTTGCGTCTTGCGCCTTGGCCGCTCCAGCCATAAGGAGCATGATACCAAGCAGATAGATAACTTTTTTCATTCTTTTGAAAGGTTTTAAGATTGTGCAAAAGTAGTAATTATTGTCATTTGTTCGTCAAAACTCGGTGTTTTTGAAACAATTTTTCCATTTTCCCAAAAACCGTACCAAAACCGCAGTAACATTACATTTTTTCGCGTTTGAAAATTTTTTCCACATTTTTTGTTGCTCGTATTGAAATTTTGCCTAATTTTGCGCCCCGAAAGACGGCGGGGTAGCTCAGTTGGTTAGAGCGTCGGATTCATAACCCGGAGGTCTCGAGTTCAATTCTCGATCCCGCTACACAAAAAAATGCAAACCAATTGGTTTGCATTTTTTTATTCAAAGCCTAACAACGCTCACCACCCTTCATATCCCACATCCTCAAGGACCAGCGCATGGGCAGGCACGGAGGTCCCGGCCTCGCAACGGTCTTTCCTTTCGATGACAGCGCGAAACGCTTCCATGCTGATTCGCCCCTTCCCCACTTCGAGCAACGTGCCCACAATGGCCCTCACCATGTTGCGCAAGAAACGGTCGGCCTTGATGCGAAACACGAGTAATCCGTCTTGCTCAAACCAACGCGCCTCCATGATTTTGCAAATGTTGGTCTTCACTTGGGTATGGAGCTTCGAGAAACTCGTAAAATCCTCATATTCAAATAGAAGATTGGCAGCTTGCTGCATCTTGTTCACGTCGAGGTCGCCATATATATAATAGGTGTCGTGCGTATGGAATGGGTTTTTCGTGCGCGTGATGTAATAGTGATAGGTACGCGAAACCGCATCGAAACGGGCGTGCAGGTCGGGGCTGACCTGCCAAATGCGATAGACGACAATGTCGTCGGGAAGGAATGTATTCATCTGATTGGCAAGTTTTTCCGCATCAGGAAGCTCGTCTTCGATGTCGAAATGGGCGTAATAGTTGCGAGCATGAACGCCCGTGTCGGTGCGCCCGCAGCCAGTGATGGCGATGGTTTGCCCAAGTTTGAGGCTCAGGCAACGTTCCACCGTAGCCTGCACGCTTTCGCTGTGCGGCTGGATTTGATAACCATGATAGCGGCTTCCGTTGTAGGCCATGTGAATGAAATAGCGTGGCATTATCTTGAAATTGCTGGCACAAAAATACAGAAAAAACATTATTTTTGCGCTTTAATTGACCGAAATGAGTATTCTTTACCAACTCAACGACGACGATTGTTTCTTCCCTCCCGCCGATCGCGCCAACGCCGACGGGCTTTTGGCCTTTGGCGGCGACCTTTCGCCCGAAAGGCTCCTCACGGCCTACGCCAATGGAATCTTCCCTTGGTACAGCGACGATGAGCCCATCCTTTGGTGGTCACTCGATCCCCGTTTGGTCATCAGGCCTGGCGAGATGAGAGTCAGCAAGTCGCTTAGGCGCACACTGAAATCGGGGCGGTTTGAACTGCGAATCGACACCCGTTTTCGCGATGTGATGCTGCATTGCGCCCAAACGCCGCGCGAGGGACAAGATGGCACCTGGATTGTGGACGAGATGGTGGATGCCTACACCCATTTGCACGAACTGGGCATTGCACACTCGTTTGAGACCTATCTCGACGGCGAGCTGGTTGGCGGACTGTATGGCCTCGCCATCGGCAAGGTGTTTTTCGGCGAGTCGATGTTCCACACCGTGAGCGATGCCTCCAAGGTCGCTTTTTTCCATTTGCACCGTTTTTTGCAAAACAACGGATTTCAACTCATTGATTGCCAGCAAGAGACAGACCATCTGATTAGTTTGGGAGCCTACGCCATTCCGCGCAGCGCGTATCTTGCCGAGCTGAAGACCTTATCCCATGAACCTACCCTCGTCGGCAATTGGGGCCATGCCGATTGGAAACGCTCACAGTTCCATTTCGAGATGCCTGAAACGGTGAGATTCAGGTATTACGAGAGATAATTTTCGATTCCAAGTTGCCAATCAAGGAATAATTCTTACCTTTGCCGCGATATTTGGAGCTGGGGTCAAAAAACGCCCAGTTCCCATTGTTTCACCAAACCCTGTTATATGGATTTTACTCCAATCAACGTCAATGTAAGTTCGGAAATTGGCAAATTACAACATGTTCTGGTTCACGCTCCAGGGCTTGAAATCGAGAACATGACACCCGATGATGCACATCTTTATTTGTTTAGCGACATACTCAACCAACAAGTCGCACAAAAAGAGTACAACTATTTCAAGAAAACACTCCAACATTTCACAAAAGTTCACGAAATCAGTGACTTGTTGTCAGATATATTAACACAAGACAACATCAAAATTGCTTTGGTGGATCGCATTTGCAAGGCTGAAGACCGTTTGATGATTGCCGACTATCTGAAGTCGCTGCCTGCCAAAGAGTTGTCGAAGCAACTCATCCAAGGTGTGAAGATGGACAGCATCAAGTCGCTCGACAAGGAGAAATACCTGTTGCGCCCGCTGCCCAACCTCTTTTTCATGCGCGATGCTTCGTTCACCATGTTCGACAGCATCATGATTAGCAACATGGCTTCGCCGGTGCGTGCACGCGAATGTATGATTTTGGAGGCGATTTACAACCTCCACCCGATGTTTGAGGCCAAGGTTGTCAATCCCACGTTAGCTTACGACGTTCACGGCATCGGCACGGTGGAAGGCGGCGACGTGCAAATCATCCGCGACGACGTGGTCATCTGCGGCATGGGTGCCCGAACCAACATGCACGGCGTTGAAGCCCTCGTCGAGCATCTGAAGACCAGACCCGGTGTGAAGCACTTGATTTTCCAAGAGTTGCCTCTCACTCCTGAGTCGTTCATCCATTTAGATATGGTGTTCACCATGCTTGACGTAAACAAGTGCATGGCCTACAGACCCGTCATCATGAACAGCGCGTTCAAGACCTTCCACATCACCATCGACGGGCAGAAGGCCGTGGGCAAAGAGGCCAACAATCTCATCGAGGCACTTGGCAGTATCGGCATCGACTTGGAGCCTGTTTTCTGCGGCAACGGCGACGATGACTTTGCCGCCCGCGAGCAATGGCACAGTGGCTGCAACTTCTTCTGCCTCGAACCCGGCAAGTTCATCGGTTATGGCCGCAACCAACACACTTTGGAAGCCTTGAACAATGCAGGATTCAGCATCCTCACTGCCGCTGACGTAGTGAACAACAAAGTCAATCCCAACAACATCAGCAAGTGCATCATCGCATTCGAGGGCAACGAGCTCTCGCGTGGTGGCGGCGGCGCCCGCTGCATGACGATGCCTGTGCAGCGAATGGCGGTGGAATGGTGAGAAATGAAAAAAAGGCGCTTTCGAGCGCCTTTTTTCATTCTATCACCACCTCGTCCACCATAACCCAAGCCTTCTCGCCTTTGTAGGGATGCCATTCAGGCAGAACGCCTTGGTTCTCCACCTTTATGCGGACAAACTTGGCCTCTTTCATGTTGGCACGGGCACGAGCCTCAATCCGGCCATGACCAGCCATCGGGTCGGGACGGTCGAAGACGGGCAACTCGGCGAATTTCCATTCCGTGTAGTTCGTCCCGTCCTTGGAAAAACTGACCCAAACCGCTTTCGGCCACATCACCCAGTCGTTAGGCTCATGGCATAGGCCAACTTTCACGACGCTAATGTCCGTCGGGACGGCCAATTCGATGGTGGCCTCCATGTCGATGCCCTCGAAGCCGAGCCAGTCGTTGGCATAGTCGCCAGGCGTACCTTTCTTGCCGTCCATCAAGGCGATGTCGGCCTCCTTGCCGTAGCGCTCCGCAGGTGGATTGACGAAGGTTGTCGTATGGATATTCAATCGGTTGTATTGCTTCAAAGCCACAAACGACGGCAACAATCCTTTCTTAAATGCCTTGGCTTTAACCATAGTGGACTTCGTAATGTTGAACGAGGATTTGTAAAGTGCCGACTTCACCGTTGGCTCGCTGCCGTCGGTGGTGTAATGGATTTCGGCATCGGGATCGGCGCAAGTCATGGAGATGGTCAGCGGACGGTTGAACATGCGGAAGTCCTCCTTCCCTGCCATCATCGCCTTGATTTCGGGCATCGGGACCATTATTGAATCTGCATTCGGCAGTTGATAACGGCTCAACTCTATCGGGTCTTGCGACTTGTCGAAGGCGCGAAGCATCACCGTGTATTCATATACTTGGTTGCCAAGCACATACTTCTCATCCACACCTGGGCCACAAGTAGCCGTGCCGATGGGAGCTTGCTTGTAGTCGATGTTTACCGTGAGGAACTCCTTGGGTTCCAGCTGGTTGATGCGGCGAGCGGCAGTAAGGTTGTCATCATCGTAATTGTAAATGCTGAAATTGAACGGTTCGGGCATCGTGACAAACAACCCGACATCGCTCTTGTCGCTTTTCAAAGTCATCCAGCGGGTATCGCTGTGATTGCCATTATCCTGTGGCACAATGTGTTGCTCAAAAAATTCCAAGGCATTGACCTCATAAAGTCCCATTTTGCCCGAAGCGTTACGGTCGGGATAACTCTCGACATCTTTACCAAAATAGCCCAAATAATTGTAATCCAACGGCATGGAGAACTGCATTCCAATCTTTGGCAAGGAAGTCACCGTTTCCATCGGCTCCACGCGGTTGGTAATGCTGATGTTGCCTTCTCCGTCAATGAGATACACCTTGTTAACCACGATTTGAAGCTTGTCGGAAGCATCATAATACTCAATAGCTGCGGTAACTGCAACCGTTTTATCGTCGAGACGTTCAAAATGCAAACCTGTGTGTTTAGCGGTCAGGTATTGCAAACCTGCTTTTGTCCAACGTGGCAAGGCCCAGCCGTCCACCTCGTCGTTCAAGGTCGGCGCACGCCAAAAATTGTCTTTCAACTCGCCTTTCAAAAGTTCCTGCCCCTTAACGATATATGAATTAATGGCACCAGTTGCCTTATCGAAAGTCGCTGTGAAATCCTCATTGTAAACAGAGCCATCACCCGAATTGAATTGCACCTGTTTTTCCTTTACCAAAGACTCCAATGGCGCCGAAGGCCACTCCAACTTGAACTCATCGTAGGCGATTTCTGTTCCAGCAATCATTAAAGGCTGGTCTTCTTTGGTTTTCACCGAAAAACGTATAAAGAATTCCTCGCCAGGATTGCCATAGATGCGCAAACGCTCAATATTAATCTCCTGTGTGCCAAAGGGTTTAATATCAAGTTCTATCTTGCCTCTCATCAGCGTTTTTTCAGCTGAAAAGATGGTATAATCACAATCGAAAGCAGAGGCGTTGGTGAACGAAAGCCAGTTTTTGGCCTCAAACTTGCCCCAAGTCAAGTCTTTGGCTGTGAACTTGATGGGCTGATACACCTTTTTCACCTCGGCGGCGTGATGATGCGGTCTCCTATCGCTGCTCACCACACCATTGCCACAGAAAGCGTCATCGTCGCCCACGCCGTAGGCATGACCAAAGTCGCCGCCAACTGCAAGCCAATCGACATCCTTGTCCTTGTCATGGACGATGAAACTCTGGTCCACCCAGTCCCAAATGCAGCCGCCTTGCAGTTGCTCGTTGGCTTCAATCACATCCCAATAATCTTTCAGACCGCCCATGCTGTTGCCCATGGCGTGGCAGTATTCCACCATGATGAAAGGCCTTCCTTCCTCGTCAAGACCTTCATCCACAAACTTTTGCAGATATTTCGGACTGGCATACATCAGGCCAATGACATCGGTATTGCGGTCGTAGATGGCTCTTTCATAGGTCACAGGGCGGGTTTTGTCGCGGTTTTTCATCCAATCGTAGGTGTACTCGAAGTTGACACCGTTGCCACACTCGTTGCCCATCGACCACATGATGACTGAAGGATGGTTTTTGTCGCGTTCAAGCATGTTGCGGTTGCGCTGCCACACCATTCCTTGATACTGCGGGTCTTTGGCGAGGCTCTTTTCGCCGTAGCCTTGCGCATGGGATTCGCAGTTGGCCTCGTCCCAAACGTAAAGACCATATTTGTCGCAGAGTTCGTACCAATACGGGTCGTCGGGATAGTGGCAAGTGCGCACCGTATTGATATTCAACTGTTTCATCAAGGCAATGTCGCGTTCCATCGACTCGCGCGAAATCACATGGCCCGTGTAAGGGTCGTGCTCGTGGCGGTTCACACCTTTTATTAATACGTACTGCCCGTTGATGAGCAACTTGCCGTCTTTGATTTCGGAGATTCGGAAACCAAAAGGCGAAGTAAGCCTTTCTATGGTTTTGGCCTTTTTGTCCATCAGCGACATCCTCAATTGGTACAAGTCAGGGTGTTCTGCCGACCATGGCTTCACCTTGCCTATCTCCTTGCTGTCGACAGACAGTTCCACATCGGCATAATAATAGCCATCATCAGCTTGGACAAAGGTCAACTCATTGAGCGCCTTTGTGAGCGAGAAAAGGATATGTTCTGGGAAGCCTTCTACTTCTTCTCCTTCGTAGGCACCAACGATCAAAGTACTGTTTTTCAGTATCTTATTTGTATTGCTTTGCAGTTTAACCTTGATGGAGAAAGTGCCGTTTTGGTAGTTCTTGTCCAATCCGGCATGGATTTCATAGTCGTAGACATTCAGCGTAGGTTTGGAATAGAGCATCACATCACGCTCGATGCCACTGATGCGCCAGAAATCCTGGCACTCGAAATAGGAACCATTGGAGAAACGGTAGACCTTCACCGCCAAAGTGTTCTTCCCCACTTTGACGTATGGCGTAAGGTCAAACTCAGCGTTGGTCTTGGCATCCTCGGTATAGCCCACAAACTGGCCGTTCACCCAAACATAGTAGGCCGACTTCACCGCACCAAAGTTGATGAAAGTCAAACGGTCTTTCCATGTTTCTGGGATGTTGAATTCGGTCAGATAGCAACCTACGGGATTGTCCACCGTTGGGACAAAAGGCGGTTCGTTGGGCCGAAACTCGTTGTCCACGTTGACATAGATAGGCGTGCCGTAGCCGTTCAATTCCCAGTTGGCCGGCACTTTGATAGTCTTCCAATTGGATGCATCGTAATCCGTCTTGTAGAAATCGGCAGGGGCTTTCGAAGGCGAGTCCACCCAATGGAACTTCCAGTCGCCATTGAGGCATTGCGACCATTGTTCTCCTGTAGGAACGACATTCGTCCGAGGATACAGGCGGTTGATTTCATGGATTTTAACATCGTTCCAAGCATTCAGCTCGGTTTCGGTTTGGGCGTTTAGGTTCGCCATGATGAGGCACAGGGCCAGTAGGATTGGTATTCTTTTCATAGGTCGTTTGTTTGCCCCTACACTGCGCTGCGCTTGTGCAGGGTTAATGAAGTGTCGTGCCTTCGGCACGAGGTGGTTACTCATTTTTCAGTCAGCATTCATCATCTTCTCCCTGTCGGCATCGGGAATACGTTCAGCCTTGTTTGCTTCGCAATCGAAATAGACCACAACAGCGTGACACAACGTCTTGATTTCGTTTGTCTTGACATCACGCAGGCATTGCTCCATCTTGAAGCTGGAGTTGCCCAATTCGGTGACACGGCTCTCGCACACAATGTCGTCATGGAAATGCACGGGATGACGGAAATCAAGGTCGACGTGGACGAGAACATATTTGAATGTAAGCCAATCGATTGGCGTTTGGAAGACATGCTCGAAATAGCGGCTTCGACCCATGTCGAAGAAGTTGCATTGCGCCCCGTTGTTGACGTGATTATACGGATCGAGGTCGCTCATGCGGATTTGGATGGGACAGGAGAACATATTTCATACGATTTGAAAGCGCAAATGTACGAATTATTAGTCGAAATACAAGGTTATTTGGTCCTCCAGAAACTTGGAGAGAAGAGAAGCAGGATGGTGAAGATTTCCAAACGGCCTACCAACATGTCGAAAGAAAGCAGCCATTTGGCGAAATCGGGGATGTTGTCGAAAGTGCCGCTCGGGCCAGTGATTCCGGATCCAGGGCCGTAGTTGCTGAAACAAGTAAGGAAAGAAACCGTGGCATCTTCGAATTCCATACCAGCGGCCGTCAGCAGCACCACATTGACCACGAACAACAAGATGACAAGGGAGAAAAACGACAGCACACGGCGCACTGAAACTTCCTCGACGGTTTGACCCGAAATCTTGATAGTGTACATGCTTGACGAGTGCATCAACTCATTGATAGTCTTTTTGATATACTTGAACAACACCATAACCCGAACCATCTTGATACCTCCGCTGGTGGAACCTGCGCAACCGCCTACCACCATCATCAGCACTGTCGGGATAAGGAAAAGACGACCCCAAAGGTCGTAGTCGTAATTGCTACCTTGGAAGCCTGTGTTAGAGAGCAAGGCCGTCACATGGAACAGGGAAGTGCGGATGCGGTCGGTCCACGTCTGAGGATGCGATGCCAATTGTGATTCGGTGGAAAAGCTGTAACGCGGCGCGAAATAGAAACGCGCCATAAACAGCAGCGTAAAACCCAGAATGGCGATCAGATACCAACGCAATTCCTCATTGCGCCGAATCACGTCGAAGCGACGGTTGAACAAGAAATAGTACATCGCGAAATTGATGCCGGAAAGCAGCATGAAAAACACGCAAACATATTCGACATAACCCGACTGGAAATGGCCGATGCTGGCTTGATGTGTGCTGAATCCGCCAGTGGCAATGGTCGTAAGAGCATGACAAACAGCGTCAAACCGATCCATTGGGCCGATGTGGTAAGCAATGGCACACAGCAAGGTCAGGGCGATGTATATGGTCCAAAGGAGACGCGACGTGGCCCCCATCGTAGGAGCGAGCTTTTCCACGCTCAAGCCAGGAGCTTCGGCGGCAAAAAGCGACATCTTCTTTGAGCCTTTGGCCACCGACGGGATAAACGCCAAGGTGAACACCACGATTCCCAAACCACCAAGCCACTGCATCAGACTGCGCCAAAAAAGAATGGCGTGAGGCTGATGGTCGATGTTATCGAGGATGGTGGCACCTGTGGTGGAAAACCCCGACATGGTCTCGAAGAAGGCATCCGTAACGTTATCGACAGTGCCGCAGATCAGGAAAGGAAGCATCCCGAAAGCCGAAAACAGCACCCATGCCAATGCAACTACCAGAAACGAATCCTTGATTTGCAGCGGATCGTGATTGTTACGCCCGATGTTGTATAGCAAGAGTCCAATGGCACCCGTCAAAGCTGCGGTAAGAAGGAATGCATTGGTGCCAGTTTCCCCGGTCATGCGCTGATAATGCCATGCCACCGCTGCCGTCAGCAGCAAGGCCGCAGCCTCAATCAGCAAAAGGGCTCCGAATAGTTTGCTTTTCATTTATGTTTGTTTTTTGACTTCGACGCACGCAAACTCGGGACGTAATTACCTAAAACAACTCCCAACTATCAACTCCTAACTCCTAACTATCAACTCCCAACTATCTCCACGGTTGCGCCCACCCGTCTCCATAGTCGAAATCATCGTCGTCGTTGTCGTCGTCTTGTTCCTTGTAGGAATGGTCGTCGTAAGGTTTCAGCCATATCCTAAACTTGTGTGAAGGGATGGCAGTGATTTCGCCGTCGGTTTCTGGCGCGATGGCGATGTCGATTTGGTCGGTGGCAAGTTCCTTAAGCCATTTGACCAGTTCGGAGAAGCCCATGGTAGTCACCGTGTAGCCTTCCCAGTCGCCTTGTGCCGACTTCAGCGCGGCATCCTCGGAAGCCCACAGCGGCACATACGACTCGCCGTCGCTGTCTTCAAGCATGGCGAAGAAGCCTTCCTTGGCTTCAAGCAGCCACACTTTGCGCGTTTCGAGGATGGCGTTCAGAAAATGTTCTAGTTTTTCCATGGTTTAGCGTCTTTTTTGTTGTTGTTGCAACTTGGCCTGCTGTTTTTGGGCTTCCTCAAGGCGTTTCTGGAAGTTCGACTTTTTCTGAGGCTTCTTCTTGTTCTCCTCGATGGTGGCACGCACCTTGTCCTCGTCAATCATTCGACGGAAGATGAACATCTGGATGAAAGTGATGATATTGACGAGCATGTAATAATAGCTCAATCCCGATGAGTAGTTGTTGAAGATGGCGAAGAACATGATGGGCATGAGATACATCATCCATTTCATGGGCTTCATTTGCGGGTTGCTCGAATAGTCCATCTGCTTGTTGTTCACCCATGTGTAGATGAGCGTCGTGATGGTCATGAGGATGGTGAATAGGCTCAAGTGGTCCATGCCGAGAAACTTCGGGAAGGTGACGATGGCATCGTAGGTCGAGAGGTCGTCGGCCCAAAGGAAGGGTTGCTGGCGCAACTCAATGCTGGCCGGGAAGAAACGGAAGATGGCGATAAGGATGGGGAATTGCAGCAATGCCGGAAGGCATCCCGAGGCGGGACTTGCTCCTGCCTGCCTTTGCAGGTTCATGATGGCCTGCTGCTTCTTCATGGCATCTTCCTCTTTGGGGTATTTCGCGTTGATAGCCTCCATCTCCGGCTTCAACACTCGGGTGATGGCCGACGACTTGTAGCTCTTGAACGCCAAGGGGAACAGCAAAGTCTTGATGAGGATGGTCAGAATGAGGATGACGATTCCGTAGTTCCATTTCTCGCCGAGTGGCTGCAACCAGTTGAACACTTTGATAACGCCATAGTTAATCCATCTGATCAAGAAGAAGCTGCCGAGGTTGATTTGGTCTTGCAGGCCCAGGCCATAGCTACGCAGGGTCTTGAAGTGGTTGGGGCCGAAATAGAGTTGCATCGGCACATGGTTGTTCTCGGCGTTCACGTTGATGGGCACCTCGATGTTGGCCGACATGCTCTTGAAATAGCGCGGGTTGCTCGACTTGCGGGTTTGGACAGCCATCTTGGCGTTTTCAAACGAATCCTTGGCCACAATCACATTACAGAAGAAGCGTTGCTTGAACGAAATCCATTTCAGCTTGGTATGAACGATTTGTTCGCTGTCTTTCTGCTCATTCAGATGGTCCACATCCCTGTCGGTCAGCGATCGGTAATACACTGTCTCACCGGCGAAACGGTCGGCGCTTTTTTCTTGTTTCATCAAATCGACGTCCCAGTCGATGGTCATATAGTTGGCATTGGTGGCCAAAAGGTCTTTCAAGCCCACCGTAAGAATGTCGAAACCAAGCATGTAGTTGTCGTCGTGGATGGTATAGACGAAGTCCATGTGCTTGTTGGCATCGTCGGTGGCGAGGCGCATGGTGAGCACGAGGCTGTCGCCTTCGCGCACGGTGATGTCGCCGCCCGAATAGGGTTGGCCGTTCAGGTAAGGTTGGAAATAGAACTGCGAGGTGTTCACGATGCGGTTTTGCGCAAAAAAAGAAAGGTCGAACAGCGCCGTTTCGGGATCGAATGAAACCAACGGCAGCGAATCGTAGGTCTTGTAGTCTTTCAGTTCCACTTGCTTCAGGAAACCGCCTTTGGTGCTGAAGGTGAGCCTTTGCAGCTTGTTCTCGACGGTGAAAGTCTGTTCCTGCCCTTCCGAAGCATTGGCGAAAACGCCGTACTTGTCGCGCATGATGGCCTGTTTTTGTTGGGCAATGGTAGTCGAATCCTTGTCGGCAACGGCCATTGAATCCGCAAGTTGGGCCAAAGCAGCGGTTTGCTGCTGCTTTTGCATTTGCCGGAGCGAGTCCATGGCCATCTCTTCCATGCGCGCACGGCGGATGGAGTCTTGGATGCGCTGTTGTTCAGCCAGTTGCTCTTTCGATGGGGTCATGAAATACATCCAGCCGAAAAGGATGGCCGCGATGAGGATGAAACCGATTAAAGTGTTCTTGTTATTCATTGATGTTGTATTGATTCAAATAAAGCGGCAAAGATACGAAAAAAGTGGGTTGGGGAAACAAATCTTCCACAAATCTAGAACAAATTACTTGGACGGCCAAGTCCCATAGGGATGACAGAGTCATAGGCAGGAGGCGTATGTCCCGATGCAAAAAAGACGCGGAACCCGAAAGCTCCGCGTCTTGCGTCACGCAGTCCCGCGTCATTAATAATAACGGTAGCTCTTCACCTGTCCGATGTGACGGGCGAGGCGGACCACTTGGTTGCTGTAGCCAAACTCGTTGTCGTACCACAGGTAGAGGATCACCGTCTTGCCGTCGGCGCTGACCTTCGTTGCCGGTGCGTCAAAGATGCAGGCGCACGAGTCGCCGATGCCGTCGCTGCTGACGAACTCGGTGTTGTTGCTGAAACGGATCTGCTCGATGAGGTTGCCTTCGAGGCAGGCCTTGCGGAAGGCCTCGTTCACTTCCTCGACGGTGGTCTCGCGCTCGAGGTCGAGGGCGAGCACTGCCAACGAGACGTCGGGTGTGGGCACACGCACGGCGTTGCTCGTCAGCTTGCCTTTCAGCTCGGGCAGGGCCTTGGCGGCGGCTTTGCCGGCTCCCGTCTCGGTGATGACCATGTTCAGGGCTGCCGAGCGGCCACGGCGTTCCTTCTTGTGGTAGTTGTCCAAGAGGTTCTGGTCGTTGGTGTAGCTGTGGATGGTCTCAATGTGGCCTTTGACGATGCCGAAGTGGTTCTGCATGACCTGCAGGCCGGGCACGATGGCGTTGGTGGTGCAGGAAGCTGCCGAAAACACCGTTTCATGCTCAAGGTCGAGCGTGTCTTGGTTGACGCCGTAGACCACATTCGGGATGTCACCCTTGCCGGGAGCGGTGAGCAGCACCTTGCTGACGCCCTTGGCTTGGAGGTGGCGCGACAGGTTTTCGCGGTCGCGGAAAGCGCCCGTATTGTCAATAAGCAGGGCATCGTTGATGCCGTAGGCAGTGTAATCGAGGTCTTCGGGGTTCTTGGCTTCAAGGAAGAGGATCTTTTGGCCGTTCACCATCATGGCGTTCTCTTCAATCAGCGGGCGGCACACGCCGTGGAAATAGCGGTGCACCGAGTCGGTACGGAACAGGTTGATACGCTTTGCGATGTCCTCGGGCGAGTTCTTGCGGGTGACGATGGCACGCACGCGCAAGGCCGAGCCATTGCCGGCCATTTCGGTCATTTCGCGGCAGAGGATACGTCCGATGCGGCCAAAGCCGAACAGTATCACATCCTGTACTTTGTTGCTGCGCGGGTTGGCATCGATGATATAATTGAGCTTGTCGCGCACGAAATCGGTCACGCTGTTGTTGTACTTCTCCTTCTCATCCGTCCATTCCGAGTTGAGGCGACCAATGTCGATGCGTGCTGGGGCAAGGTTCTCGGCGAGGAGGGCTTTGGCGATGAGCAGCGAATCCTGCACACGCACGGGCTTGCCCAAAACGGCTTCGGCGCGAAGGTGCTTGTTGAGGATCTTGCCCGAGCCACGATTCACCAAAAGAGAACGTAACATGATGAGTTCCACCGACTTGTCATACCAAAGTCTTCCGACAATGTTGATCAGTTCGTTGGCGGCTTTTTCATTTTCATTCCACAGCTTCAATGAAGCTTCGAAGTTGTCGTTGTTCATGATCATTGATTTTTGTTATACTTAAAGATGAATATTCGTTGCAAAGTTAGTGAATATTTCCATTTTCAAAAGGAAAACGCCGAAAATGTTTCAAAACAGTTCCGTAGGAACGCTGACGGGCACTTGATGCGAGGCTGGGGTCGGTTCTTCCACCGTCAGCACGCTGTCCACCACATACTTGGTCATGCCACGCCATGGTAGTCTTCCAAGGTATTCCTTATAGTGCAGCTCCACAATCTTTCCAGCGCTTCGTTCCAATTGCTGGGCCACTTTTTTGTCGGTGACCGAGAAATTGAACTCGTTTGACTGTATGGTGGAATTGCTACTCTTGTAGCCCGCCTGGATGAGTCGCCCTTCGTACGTCTTGAAAACGTAGCCCTTGTAAACGAACAAGTTAAGCTCGCCGGCCTTGACCCCGCTACCGAACACAAAATAGAATTTGAAGAAAAACCATACGGCTAAGGCCGCCAAGGCCACGATGCCGATGCCCAAGAAAACTTTACCTGCTTTTTTCATAGTATTATATAGGTGTTGTTGAAAGTGCAAAGTTATGGCTTTTTTCATCTCGAAAGCAAAAAAAATCAAAATTATGTGCCCACACCCCTATCAACAGCGTCTTTTTCCCTACTTTTGCAACGCAAACGGAGGATTCGATGCACTACCAAACCCGGAAAAGGATCAGAAAAGAATGGCTTGTGGCACCTGTTGTGTTGTTGATTTACAGGCTCTTGGCGATACTTTTGGCACTAAGTATCAGCAGGTGGCTGGTTTATCTGTTCAACCTTCAGTTTTTCCACCAACTCTCTCTGTTCGAGTCGTTTGGCCTGTATTTCAAGGGAATGCGCTTCGATTTGTCTGTCATCATGGCACTCAACCTGCCACTCATCATTTACTATTGCTTCCCTTCACGGAAAATCATCAACAAGGTGCCGCAGCGCATCATCGACCTGATTTACAACATCACCAACAGCATCGCCATCTTCCTGAATTTCATCGACATAGTATGCTTCCATTTTTTCGGCAAGCACATGACACTGGGTTTTTTCGGGCAAATCGGTCGCTCTGAGGAGCTCTCGTGGGGCATTATCGGCCAAGTGGTGTTCGACTATTGGTATCTCATCCTTTTATTTGCACTTTTTGTGTTGGTTATCAACGTAGTAACACAAAACACACGATTGCGGCAACCTATCAAGGAAGCCGAGCCGCTATGGATGCCTCGGCAAACCGTCAGCCTTGTGGTGATGCTGCTACTCAGTCTTGTGTCGTGGCGCGGAGGTGTGCAAGCCAAGCCCATCAACATGGAAACCGCCAGGAAATACACCGACCCGCAAAACGCGCCCATCCTGCTCAACACGCCGTTTTGCCTTTTGCATGGTAGCGACACTCAGCTTGTCGAGCTTCACCAGTTCCCCAACGACAGCACAGCGTTTACACACTACAACCTGAAAGCCAATCGTTTCATCAACGACACTTTGCCTAACGACACCCTGCCTGCCAACCTTGTGCTCATCATCATGAAAACCGTCGGGCAAGAGATGATGGGCTACTACAACCCCTCGCATCGCTACAATCTAACCCCGTTTTTGGACTCTCTTTTGGCGCAGAGCCTCACCTTCGACGGCCGCTCCAACAGCCGCCGCAGCCTGGAGGCCTTCCCTGCCCTATTGGCCAGCATACCTTCACTGATGAACACCTCTTTCATAAGTTCGCCATACGCTGAAAACGACTTCGACGCCTTCGCACAACACCTTAAAAAACACGGTTATAACACTATTTTCATGCATGGCGGCGACAATGGCGTGATGGGTTACGACCAATTCTCGCGTAGGGCAGGGTTCAAGAACTATTTCGGGCGCAACGAATACGGCGACGACAACGACTACGACGGTCGTTGGGGCATTTACGACGGTCCTTTCCTTCAATATGCCGCCCTTGCCCTCAACCGACAGCACGAGCCGTTTGCCTCTGCCGTTTACATGCTCTCGTCGCGCTATCCCTACAAAGTGCCGAAAGGCTTCGTATTCCCTGAAGAAAGCTACTATTGGACCGGCTTCGAGAAGACCGTATATTATTCCGACTGTGCCTTGCGCGACTTCTTCGCCACCGCTTCAAGCATGCCTTGGTTCGACAACACGCTGTTTGTCATCACCTCCGACTTCTCCAACAGCGAGCATTTCCAGCCCGAATACTGCAACGTTTGGGGAATGTATGCCATCCCTGTGGCGTTCTACTGGCCAAAGAGAATCGAGGCGCAACGTTGCACCGAAATCGCACAGCAAGTCGATCTCGGGCCCTCGATACTCTCCGCGATGCACATCGACGACACGCTTTTCGCCTTCGGGCGCAACTTGTTCGACACAATCGGCGAATCGGCCTTCATCAGCTATTACAACCTCACCTACCAATATTGCGACGGAACCTACCTGGTGCAGTCAGACGGTGAAAAATCCTTCGGCATCTATAAGCCCCAAACCGACCCCCTGCTCACCGACAACCTCATCGACCGCCTGCAATGCCCCGACATTTTCGAAAAGCTTCACCGATTCACACAAGTATACAACAACAAAATGATTCACAACGAATTGAAACCCATCATTTCAAACGACACCTTAACAAAATCACAAGACCATGATTGAGAAATACATACATCTTTTGAAATCGGCGGGCGATGCCATGCACCTCGAAAACAACACTTCGCTCGCCTTCGCCGAAGCCATCGCCACGCTAAGCATAGTCGTGGTCAGTGTGCTGCTCTACTATTTGGTCCGCTTTGTAGTGAAAAAAACGGTTTACAAAATCATCCAGCTTTCGACTAACAAATACGACGACCTGCTCATCAAGAACAAGGTCGTCTCGAGGCTTTGCCTGCTCGTACCTTCCCTGCTCCTGGGTGCCTTGCTGTCAAAAACCCTCCCCGATTACCCTGAAACCGCCGCACTTCTCTTGAAAATGAACAACATTTTCCAGATTTTCATTTTCACTTTTGTGGTCAGCGCGATAGTCACCACTGTCGAGGATGCCTACAACACTCTCGACATGTCGAAGCAGAAGCCCATCACCGGCCTTATCCAAGTCATCAAAATCGTGCTTTACCTTGTTTGCGGAATCGTTGTCATCGCCTACCTGATGGGCACCAAAATCAGCAACATCCTCATCAGCTTGGGCACGGTTTCGGCGGTCATCATGCCCATCTTCCAAGCCACCAGCAAGGGCTTTGTGGGAGGCATCCAGCTCTCTTCCAACGATATGCTCCGCATCGGCGACTGGATTGTGATGGGTCCTGCCGACGGCACCGTATTGGAAATCAAGCTGACAACGGTGAAGGTGCAGAATTGGGACAACACCATCACCACCATCCCGACCTACAACCTCGTTTCAAACCCCTTCACCAACTGGCGAGGCATGTCGGAATCGGGCGGACGGCGCATCGCCCGAACCATCAACATCGACGTGAACACCATCCGCTTCTGCACGCCAGAGATGATCGAGAAATACAAGCATTACAGCCTCATCAAGGACTACCTAAGCCAAAAAGAGGAAGACATCCTCGAATACAACAAGGCCAACCGCATCGACACGAGCGAGATCATGAACGGCAGGCAGCAGACCAACCTCGGCGTTTTCCGAGCCTACATCAAGGCCTACATCGACAACAACCCGAAACTGAACCACCACCTGACGATGATGGTGCGCCAGATGCAGCCCACCGAGTTTGGCGTGCCGCTGCAAATCTATGCTTTCAGCAGCGACAAACGATGGATAAATTACGAAGAGATTCAGAGCGACATCTTCGACCACATCATCGCCGCCGCACCCATGTTCGACCTGAAAATCTACCAAAAACATTGAAAAAACGACGTTTTCGATGACCACAGGAACCGCTTTCACGGAAAAATACTTGAATCTGATGTTCAAGCAGTTGCGCGATGCCACGCCCGAACAGGTGCAGGAGGAATTGGAGCATTGCCGCCGCGAGAACCGACGCACGGTGCGAGTGCCACGCTATTTCAGGCACTATTTCACACCCGAAACCTACACGGCTTCAACAGGTTATGAGATGCAATACTTCAAGCATGAACGACCTTCGCGCAAGCTCATCCTCTACCTCCACGGCGGGGCTTTCATCTATCCGCCCGTGTTTTTCCATTGGCGTTTCATGCACGACCTCGGACTGCGCACCCATTGCGACCTCATCATGCCGATTTACCCGAAAGCACCCGAATACAACTGCGAGTTTTGCATCAACACCTTGCTCGATTTTTATCAGCATTGCATTGAGAACCAAGACTATGATGAAATCCATTTTGTGGGCGACTCGGCGGGGGGGTGCTTATGTTTGGTCATCGCACAAGAAACAGCGAAAAAGGGGTGGAGAAGACCAAAAGACCTCTCCCTCCTCTCCCCTTGCGTCGATTTGAGCCATAGCAAAGCGCAGCAAATGAGGGCCTTGCAAGACCTCGACCCTATGCTCCAACTCGACCGCGTCATCTTCCTCAACGCGGTGTGGCAAGACAGCTTGCCCGCCACGCATCCGTGGGTCAGCCCCGTGTTTGGCGACATGAACGGCATCGACAACCTGAACGTGTATTTCGGCTCCAACGAAATCCTCAAGCCCGACTCCCTCTTCCTAAAAGAGATTTACGAAAACAGCGGAAAATCAGGGCATTTCATCGAATACGAAGGAATGTTCCACACCTTCCCGATGTTTCCGATTCCTAAAGGTTTTGAGGTAGTGAAAATGATTGTGAAAACCATAACCAAGAACCAAGCATCACTCAAATGAAAGAAAACCAACAAAATACAAAATCAATCGGAGCCTTGTCTGTGGCACTTTCGGCCATGCTTTGGGGCACGGACGGCATATTGCTCACGCCGCAACTCTACAACCTCAACACGGCCTTCGTGGTGTTCGTCATCCACCTCTGCCCTTTCGCGTTGATGAACGTGTTCTTTTTCAGGGAATACCGTCTCTTGAAAACCATGTCGCGCTCCGACTTGCTCTATTTCACGCTGATTGCACTCTTTGGCGGCGCATTGGGCACCTTGGCCATCGTCAAGTCGCTGTTTTTGTTGCATTTCAACCACCTTTCCGTGGTCGTCTTGCTGCAAAAGCTCCAGCCCATCTTTGCTGTCATTTTGGCGCGTATCATCCTGAAAGAAAGAATCAAAAGGCATTTCGCGCTGTGGGCCGCCATCGCATTGGTTGGCGGTTATTTCCTGACCTTCGGCTGGTCGCTCCCCGACTTCAGCACAGAAGGCATCACCACGGTCTATGCCGCCTTGCTGTCGCTGTTGGCCGCCTTCTCCTTCGGCAGTTCGACGGTGTTCTCCAAGAAAATCTTGGGCAACTATTCCTTCGTCACTTCCACGTTTTTCCGCTACGGCTTCACGACGGCCATCATGTTTGTCATCGTGCTGATTGCGGGGCATCTCGGCGACTTCTCGCAGGTGACGCCGCGCAACTGGCTCTTCATCGCCCTCATCGGCCTGACCACGGGTTCGGGAGCCATCTTCCTGTATTACTACGGCTTGCGCCATGTGAAAGCCTCGCTGTCCACCTTCCTCGAACTGATGTATCCCATCACCGCCGTGGTGCTCGACTATTTCGTCAACGACACGCATTATTCGCCGGTTCAATGGATTGCCGCCGCAGTGATGCTGTTTGCGATTGTGATGCTGAATGTGAGCGGGAAAAAGGAAAATGCGTAATTTTGCCGCAAAATAACCAATATGATTCAAGCGACAGACATACATAAAACCTACGGCAGCCTCGAAGTGTTGAAAGGTATCGACCTGCACATCGGCAAGCAGGAAATCGTCAGCATCGTGGGCGCGTCGGGCGCGGGCAAAACCACCCTGCTCCACATCATCGGCACGTTGGACAAGGCCGACCGTGGGCAACTCCTCATCAACGGAACTGAGGTCAACAAACTGAACGACACGGCCTTGGCCGCCTTCCGCAACCAGAAAATCGGCTTCGTGTTCCAGTTCCACCACCTGCTGCCCGAGTTCACCGCCATCGAGAACATCTGCATCCCGGCCTTCATCGGCGGCATGGGCAAGAAAGAAGCCGTCGAAAAAGCCGAAAAACTACTTGATTACCTGAACCTTACTGAACGAAAAGACCACAAGCCCTCTCAACTTTCGGGAGGCGAGCAACAGCGCATCGCCGTTGCCCGCGCCTTGATTAACGAACCTGCCGTAGTGCTTGCCGACGAGCCATCGGGCAACCTCGACTCGAAATCGGCGCAGGAACTGCACAAGCTCTTCTTCCGCCTCCGCGACGAGATGGGGCAAACCTTCGTCATCGTCACCCACAACCCGGAATTGGCCGCCATGTCGGATAGAACCATTACCATCAAAGACGGAAAAATTTAATACCTATTTATAATAAACTTCAACCTTTCCCGTTTTTCATAGATAAAAATGAAAAAAATGAACAAACGTCTTCTATTCTCCATACTTTTCGGTGCTGCACTTACCATTGGAACCGACATCGCAACAGCCCAAACCACAGAGACTTACGAATCTCTGATGAAGAAAGGCAACGACAAATATGCCGCCAAGGACTACATCAGCGCGAAGACCTATTTCGAAATGGCCCTCAAGCAAAAGGCCAACGATGCCACCGCCAAGCAGAAGTTGGGCGAGACAGTGAAGAAGATCCAAGAAGACGGTGCCCGACAAGAAGTGTTTTACTATCACTTGGACGAAGGCGACCGTCTCAACGGACAGCAGAAGTATGAAGAGGCATTGACAGAATATGAAGCTGCATTGGCTGTGTTTCCCAACGACAAATACGTCACCGCGCAAGCCGATGCAGTCCGAGCCATCCTGCAAGAACGCAAAGACAAGCAAGACGCTTTCGACTTAGCCATGAGCCAAGGCGAAACACTCCTGGCGGAGGAAAACTTCGACGCAGCCATCATGCAGTTCGAGGCCGCCGCCGCCATCTTCCCCACCGACAAGCTGCCCAAGGAAAAACTGGCCGATGCCAGACAGAAAAAACAGCTTTACAACGAGAAGATGACCCGTTTCGATAAGTTCATGGAAGAAGCCAACCAATATGGCCTCCGTAAGAATTACGATGCCGCAATCGCTAAAATCGACGAAGCATTGGCACTCTTCCCCAACGACATGAACGCCAATGCCAAACGAAGCGAATACCAAGCCGCCAAGGGCGTTGCCGACCAATACAATGGCATTATCGCCGAGGCCGACAGGCTGTATGAGGCGAAATCCTATCGTGAAGCTAAAGTGCAGTATCAGAGCGCATTGTCAGTCGTCAGTGGCGACCCCTACGCCACCGACATGCTTTCGCGCCTTGACCCGCTCATAGCGCAACAAGACGAAGAAGAAGCCGCACGTCTGGCTGCCGAAGCCGAAGCCGCGCGTCTGGCCGCCGAAGCCGAGGCTGCACGCATAGCTGCCGAACAGGAAGCCGCACGTCTGGCCGCCGAAGCCGAGGCTGCACGCATAGCTGCCGAACAG
>ODAI010855117.1_pt1 | contig 25757 bp, 23 predicted proteins | sample 1539321 | NCBI WGS metagenome assembly ODAI01 (sample SAMN02144231, study PRJEB22623) | gut metagenome | biome: sheep rumen | host: Ovis aries | place: New Zealand
AAAAGACATCGATACGATACAATAAGCCAAACAACAGGCAAAGCTAGCTGCATCAGAAATCCATACAAGCATAGTTCTTCCAAAGAACGGAGCACCAAGAGAAAGAACTCCTATCAGTAACAAGGCATTGACTGGTGTCTTATGTTTTTTGTTTAGTATCGAAAATCTACCAGGAATCATTCTGGATTCTGCCATAGAGAAGATTGCTCTACTCCCACCAATCAAAAACGAATTCCAACTGGTTACAACTCCACATAGTCCTCCAATAATGAGAACTTTTGCCATGACTGTGCTGTTAAACACTTTCTCCATAGCTGATGCTGTCACAAGTCCAGCTCCTTGCATAGCACTGGTGATTTCCCCTGTGTTTAAAGCATAGCCCACAGCTAAGACTACCAAACCATAGAAAGTGACAGCGCAGATAATGGAAAGCAAAAGCACTTTAGCAATTTTCTTGAGAGGTATATTTATTTCTTCTGCCACTTGCGGAATGACATCAAATCCGAACAAGAAGAAAGGTGCAACAACTGCAACAGAAAGAATATTCTTAATGGAACCTATACCATTGCCGATGATGACCTGGCCATCCAAGTTTGCCACATCGCCATTGATTGCAGACGCAACCACCAATATTACACCGACTGCAGCAATTGTAATCGTGAGAATGGTCTGAAATATGGAAGCAGCTTTTATCCCCAGGATATTAATGATTATGATTCCAATCGTACACATGGAAGCAAGAAGCACTCCGGTCAGATACACATCGGAGCCAGCAACAGTATACAAATGGATCTGAGTAAAGGATGGAAAGATATAAGATATTATCGTAGGCAAGGAGACTGCCTCAAAACAAACCACACCAATGTAGCTCAAGATTAATGCCCAAGTGCAAATAAATGATCCCGTCGGGCCAAACGCTTTATAACTAAAAACGTGCTCTCCGCCAACTTTAGGCATTGCGGGCGTGAGTTCCGCATAGGTCATTCCCACGAAATAGATCATTATTCCGCCAATGACAAAGCCAATTACAGTGCCTACAACACCTGCGTTTTGAATCCATCTTCCCGAAGATACTACCCAGCCCCATCCTATCATTGCGCCAAATGCAACGACAAGAATGTCCGTAGCAGACATGACTTTTTTGAACCTGTTATCCATGATAATCCCTCACTTAATTGGTACAGAGATGCCCTGTAAACGACGTTCCTGTCCCCCACAAAGCATCTCTGGATCTATCGAGTCAATGCTGCCACAACCATATTTACATGTGATAAATACTAAACTGCATTGTCTCCTTCGAATGCTTTTGTTTTTGAAGCAGACCCTTTTCTTACCCCATATAGAACTTGATAAATTCCTCCTGGGTCATATTCAGCTTGAAGCAATCTTCTGCTTTCTCTGGCTGAACCTTCTTGTACCACTCCCATATGGTATCCATTGTGGGTGTCGGCACATCAAACAAATCAGCAACCTCAATCATGATTTTAATCCCGTAGGTAAAATCGGATGCGAAATATCTGGAATTGAAATCAGGAACATAACCCATGTCATCCTTCACCACGGGGGAATACAATCCCTTCAGACGATCCAAACTGCAAATCTTCGCTGCCAATTCTTCTGGATTACGGATACCATGACGAGCCTGCATAGATTCAACATCGCGCAGATCCATAGGAATCGCCTTGCAAAGTTGTTGAAGTTCATCGCTGCAATTCAGAAGGATTTCAGCACCGTCAATGGTCCATTTCTCATAGAAAAGCTCATTCGTCGGATAATGGTTTCCAGGAATATAATCCTTGAACATTCCATAAATGCGCGATGTGTGCAGAACTGGGTTTGACGGAGTGAATGCCACAGCCAGGTAGTTGGCTATCGGTCTGCACTTCATGCTGTAGAGGGGCTGGATCTCCTCACAGATTTGTTTTGCATTTCTCGCCGGGATACTGCCAACGAGAAGTTCAGGTGCCGGGCCAAGCAGATAGGAAGATTTACCTGCTTCCTTGAGTCTTGCGATACTGGGAACGCGAGCCAAGCCAAAGAAGCGAGCACCTTTTTCGATGATCTTCTTGAATGCAAATTCTGCAGCTCCAGCTCCTGGAATGATGCCAACCATCTGTCCCTCAGCTACATATGGCTCCATGGCCTTAGCTGTCTCAATGAACATCTGTGGCGGGACAGTGACCCAAACGACATCAGCACCTTCAATGGCATCTTTCCAGCCGCTTGTGATATTGGCTACCGTTCCCTTAAAAACCAGCTTGTCCTGCTTATCGTAGGCTTCAAGCTCCTTAGAGAACTGCTCAGGCTTAGATGTGCGAATGGTAACCTTATGACCTCTGTGAGCAAAAGCTGCCGCCATAAGTGTTCCGAGATTTCCACCGCCAATTATTGTTACTTTCATTAGAATTCCTCCTTGGGTTAATCCATCTCCACGACCTTGGATGGATACTTTCTATATGTCGCCAAGCTCACAGCTACGCACACAATCGCATTCAGCACTACGCCTATGATAGTGGAACCAATTCCGAGCGGGCTGCCAGCCAGTTTCCAAACAATACTTATCACAAAACCTACAGCCATTCCAGCCAGAACGCCTGGGGTTGTAGCCTTCTTCCACACCAAGGCAACCAGACAAGGAACGCCAAGTGTAGCCGCATAGAATGTCCAGCCAAACATAAGAGCATCATAGGCACTGTGGAAGAACATGGCTACAAGGAAAGCGAGAATACCGAACACAATGCTACAAATACGAGAAAGCCAGAGTTCCTTCTTCTCGTCAAGACTCTTACTATTCGGTTTCACTATATCTCCGATGATTGCCTGCGTGGATACCAGCAGATAAGAGTCAGCAGAAGACATCATAACAGACAGAACACCGGCAAGCGTCAAACCAGCAAGACCTGCAGGCAGGATTTTCACAATCATAACGGGGATCGCGTAATCGGCAGTGCCGTAATCCTCTACAAGCGTCGGGAAAAGAAGCGCCGCTGCAAGGCCGATAAACATGGTGATTACAATGGTCACAGCATAAACGGAAGTCCCCCAGAACTGGCCTTTGAACGCAGTCTTACGGTCCTTAGCCGCAAATGCTCTCTGCCAGAATTCAGCACCGGCGATTGTCATTACGAAGTTGGTCACAATCAAGGTGATGATTTCAGGTGAAAAATTCCAGTTCCACTTTGCAGGATCCGTCTTAGCAATCAGTTCACCAAATCCACCAACTTGGTTTGCACCGGCGATCGGAAGGAGGATATACACGAAGAGGATCAAGGCAATAAACTGAATGACATCTGTGTATACAACCCCAAATAGACCGGAGCTGGCTGTATAAGATACAAAGACAATCGTAGCAATCAGAGCACCAAGCAGGTAGCTTACGTTATCTCCACCAATTGTACTGATAATTGTTCCGGTTGCGCTTATCTGCGCACCAACAGTAGACATTGATGTATAAGCAACCATAATAGCTGTGATGTATTTCACCGCTTTACCAAAGCGATAGCCAATCATTTCGGACATTGAGGTAAAGCCATATTTGCGACCTACATGGCTTATCTTTCCACTGAATGCTGAAAAGATGAACATGCCAACCATATAGGGCAATCCAATAGCAATGCAGACAACGCCTCCATTATAGGCATAGCCGCCCTTACCAATCAGTGCACTGCCGCCGATGACGGAAGCGCAAATTGTAGCTACCAGTACGAAGGTCGGCAATGAGCGACCTGCAACATAGTAATCCTTTGTGTCTTTTACTTTTTTCTGGCTAAGAATACCGACTACTGCTATCATAGCCATGTACGCGATGATTATTGCGAGATCCCAGCCTGATACTTGCATTAATGTTCCTCCTTATAATTGTTCCGGGTCGTACTTCGTTGACAGAAGCGATTTCCCGTCCGCATTTGTCACCTGTAACTTCTCGTTCATATAGGCCAACGTCTCCCTCGTTTTCTCCATGTCATCAGCGACCATGAAGAATGACAGGATCGGCTTGTCCACAATTTTATCTTTCTTGATAAAGCAGCCAACGTCTCTCTGCTGAATCAAGGCCACGTAAGTGTCAAGGGATTTAACGTCCTTCACGCCATCAACTTTAGCAACAGTTTCATTTTCACCTTCGAGAAGGTAATTGGCTACCATTGCTACTTTCGGGAAGTCAGCTGATCTGGTACTGACCCGCTCGATGCTGTCCATCATCTTCCCGGTCAAAGCATAGCGCACAATCATCTCAACCGGGTTAAGGCCAAGAACTGCTTGCTCTAAATTAAAGAAGGATCCGCCAAGTCTGCACCCCATCTCGTAGAAGGTAATGTGCTCTCCATCGGTGTGACCTTGTAAGAAAATCAGGCCATCAGTAAATCCGAGTTCCTTGAACATTTTCAGAATCTTCGGGTTTGCTTCTTCATAGTACTGGTCGATGTATTTAGGCGGGCATAGGCAGACGTTGGAGTAGTTAATGGCCGTTCCGCGGTCGGGGCTCATGTAACGATCGAACATAGATAGTAATCGGAACTCACCATCGACGCCAACATAATCCAGGAGGAACTCACGGCCAGTGATGTAATCCTCCACAACAGCATTCCCTGATGCGGAGTACCCAACAGCCTCTGAAAACTGCCGGAGCAATTCCTCCTCGTTTATGCAGGCACCGGCTCCTTTTGATCCGCTCGCATCAAGAGGTTTTACGAACACCGGATACTTTATCGATGTCAATATATCCTCTGATATTTCGCCGCCAATCACATAAGTCTTTGGAACCGGCACTTCAAACTTCTCGCAAGTTTCCTTAAAATCCACTTTGTTTGTGGACATGGAAAGCATCTTAGGAGTAGCATAATATGGAAGCCCGAGCCTTTTACATGCTTCATAGCAAGGCTGCATCAGGATGTCCACAAAGCCCGTTGTTATTCCATCGACTTTTTCTTCCTTACAGAGTTTCACGATGGCATCAACATCTGTTGCGCTAATGAGCGCCAACTTATCTGCGAACTCTTTAGCTGGGCAGTTTGGATCAAAATCTGCAACGATGACATATGCTCCCATAGATTGCGCCATTTTAACTATGTCGCACTCAGTCTTTATTCCTCCCAAAACAAGGAGTTTTTTCCCTTCAAACTCTTTCATTTGATCTCTCCATTTTCCAATAAAGTCTCGCCGGAATTAATGAAACCCCAATCCGGCATTTTGGCCTCTCTTGCAATTACAGCCCCACTAGATACGATACATCCATTCCCTACAGTTGCCCCATTGTTCACAACCGCCCTTGCACATACAACCGTTCCATATCCGACAGAGGATTCCCTCGAAATAACAGCAGTTGTATCGATAAGTGTTGGAATCACGAACCCGGCAGCAACAAGATCACCTATCCATTTTTTACGAAGATCTGCATTACCTACGGCTGGAAAAGCCAGTGGGTATTCATTGATATACTGATCCGCATTCTGACATTTTCCTATGATCCCTTCTCCCTTCAGATTGTCGTCCAGGAAAGATATCTTGTTAAATGCCCTTAAGCCCAGTGCCACTTCATAAACTTCTCTGCCATGACTTCCGGCTCCCAGTATAAGCAAATTCATCAATTTAGGCATTCGGTTTCGCCTCAGTATTTCCAATTGCCACTCACGCTTTTCCTTGGCTTCCTCATAGGTTTTCCCGTAAGCATAGCCGTACTGAATTTTCCCGTCCTCTGAGCGCCCTTTGATAAATCTCGCTTCGTATCTTCCGTCAGATCGTTGACGGATATTATCTCCAGTCCTCATCCTTCCGCCTCTTTTAAGTGGTCATATAGTGGTCAATTATCCGTATCATGCCGGAAAACATATAAATTATAGCTGATTTCAGTCAATAGAGCAATAAAAAAGGCAGAGATAGACCACTTAATGTAATGGTCATTTCCGCCCTGTGATTCACCATGTGAACTTCTTCATGACCTTTAAATAATCATTCAGCTCTTTTTTTAAGCCTCTTCCACTGATAAGTTGTGCGCCGACAAATTGGCCAACCTCGTTTACTTCTATAACCTTCCATCCTTCCTCCGTATGAGCCATGTCCCAAGATAGATAACCCATTCGAGGATTTTCTTCCGCTCCACGGATGCAGATGTTTCTTAATCCATTCCAATCTGGTAACTGGTATCCTATAAATTGAACATGACTATCAGGATGCTCCGCATATTCTTCACCAAACTCGTCATCACCATTCGTATTTATAACTCCCGTTTTGGTATCGACGCCTATCAGTAAGCCTCCCGCACCACCATTGTCTACAAAAGAACCCTGTCGTCCAGTTCTCAAATTACAGTACTGCAAGTCAACCCCATTATTTGTATTGAACGTTCTGACTCGAACTGTGTTCACGCTTGTCACATTGAATGCAGCCATTATACTGCTCTGTTTCACTTGATCTTCAAGCAGCCAAGTGCCTTCTTTTATAATCCTATCAAAGTATTCTTTAGCAGATAGCCCGGTCTCGGAAATACTAACAAGCTCAACACCTTTTCCTTTGCATGAGAAAGTCTTCTTTTTGACAAAAATCGGATGCTTTCCCACAAATACTTCAAAGGCTTTGTAGTCTTCAGCGGAGGAAATCAATAATACATCCCGCTTTAAATATGCTGAGAACTTCTTTACCATCCTGGCTTTATCAAGTATTTTCTGAACTTCCACAATGTCATTGACTGTGTATCCAAAAACGCTTATATCCAGATCCGACACATATTTCTTCCGTTCATCTGGGCTTTTTGTTTCAAAGGCAAAACCAGTATATTCGGAAGGAATAAAGCCATATGCAAGACGACAGAAAAGCATATCGTCTTTAATGCGCTTTTTCTCCTGATCTACCAGATCGGAGTACTTGGGCGCTCTTTCAATCAGATAATCTGCCTCTTCAACGGTAGGCGACAAGTACCCCCCCCATTTTTCCAGACAGGGCTTAATGATATCCTTGATCTTAGCAGGGTCCTGTTCACACTCAGATACTTCTTGACCAAGAAGTTTATAGCGCATAATTCTCTGAACCTTGACCGTTTGCAGAGTTCTTCTGATTCCCAGTGCCTTGGGATAATGTGATCTGACAACAGGAATTATTTTACTTAAATTCATAGTAGCCTAAAATCCCCCATTACAATGTAGGTATATACAAAATAATCCTATATCCTATATAATGAATTTCATTGATGAAACTTCTGTAGATGTCTTCTTGCCAATCTTGGTTACTTTTGCTCACGGAGAGTGCCATGTCACTTATCCCGCTGATTGTCTTCTCTTTGTCGTCTTCTTTGAATAATCATCTTGCAGATCAGCCATCCACACAAAGTTCCTACGGTATTATGAATAATGTCATCAACTTCAAACAGACCCTTGTGTGTTACAAGTGTTTTTTGCAAGCACGTTTTGCAGAGAAGGGGGGCAAAATCATCTTACCGCACACACACTGTGGCACGATCTTTCTCCTCTGCATTCTTCACTGCTGCTTTCAGCATGGTGCGGAACCCGTTACCGTAGAATATATTGTCGCCCAAGATCATGGCTCCTGCTTCACCGTTCAAGAACTCTTCACCAAGAATGAAAGCCTGGGCAAGACCATCAGGAGATGGTTGGACTTTGTACTGGAGAGATACCCCAAACTGGCTACCATCACCCAGCAGGGCTTCAAACCGAGGGGTGTCAGTCGTGGTGGAGATAATCAGAATCTCCTTAATCCCGGCGAGCATGAGTGTACTGAGTGGGTAATAAATCATCGGCTTATCGTAAACAGGCAGGAGCTGTTTCGATGTAACCATTGTGAGCGGATATAAGCGGGTTCCTGCTCCGCCTGCCAAGATAATGCCTTTCATGTTTCATTTCTCTTCCTAAGTCTTTCTATTGTTGATTTAAGCGTTCTCAAAAAGAATTCGTCCTTTATAACTATTAATGAAATAAAATAAACACAAGCTCCAGTAATAAGCATAATCAGAAGACCTATAACATTAATAGCAACTTTTGATCGTTCAAATTGCAGAACAATTGCCATCAAGACACTAGCAAATATATATTTGCCGCAAGGTTTAAAAAGCTTGTCCCATACCAACAAGTTATTCTTACAGCAATAAATGATCTGCATAGCTAAACCCATAAACTCAGCGAACACTGATGCAACAGCTGCACCAACAGCTCCAAAACGAGGAATTAATAGTAAATTCAAAAGCAAATTAATACCAGCACCCGCGCTAACAGCTATTGTATATATATTGCGTTTTCCAATAGGAATTAAAAAAGAAAATCCAGAAACATATGCCAAACTCACAAACAAAATCAACATACTAAATATTGGCAATAAAATAAGAGCTAAATCATACCCCTCTCCAAAAAAAACAGGAACAAAAACAGAAGAAATCATCATCAATCCTAATGTCATAGGCATAGCCATCATCCATGTAAAGCGAAAACCCATATAAACATAGTCTTTGGCTTCATCTTGATGGCCATTATTATACAGATTTGCGACTCTTGGAAGAATAACAGCGCCAATTGACGTGACAACAGTTAACGAAACACGAGCTATTCTCTCTGCTTGTTCATAGCAGCCATTCTGATAGGCCGAACCTGTAATAAACCCAATCATAGTTTTGTCTAGAATCGTATAAACTTGAATGGCAATCGTTGGTAAAAATAAACCCCACATTTCCTTTATGTTTCTAAAAATTCTAATGTTCTTAACATACGAGATCTTGCCAAATAGGTTCGTCCAAGTCCATAGATTGCCTAGTATAGGCAAAGCAGTTGAAAAAAGAACATACAACCATAAATCATCAGGACTCTTTACGAATAATAATACGCAAATTAACGCAACAATCCTTATTGCCAAGCCACGCATAAGTATTGTTTTAAAGTCCTCAAGTCCTTGAAAAAACCAGGATATATCGGTTGGGACTTCAATAAGAGTTGCGATCAAAATGACGCCGATAATTGTACTTGGCTTTGTTATAGATAAAAAAACTATATACGCAAAAGAACAGATGACTGACGATATAACTCTAAACAAAAAGACTTCCCAAAATGTTCTACTTAGGTCGTTATGATTCTCCCTACATATTGCGATATGATTTTGCCCATACAATTTAGTCCCAAAGACAGCAAGTATCACAAAATATGTGACATTAGAGTGTGCAAAACTATATGTTCCGATAGCTTCAGAGCCTAAAACTCGAGCCAAATATGGTGCTGTTATAAGCGGGATTAATATTCCCAGCAATTGGTAAATCGTATTAAAAATATAATTTGTCCCTATTCTAGGGCCACGCTTTCTACTATTCATTTTTTTATCTCAGCCACCCAATCAAGGTATTTTCCTTTATTTTGTTCCGTTGGCTCCAACATCATTCCCTCAGCCCATTCATTCCACGCATTTATAAATATATAATCGTTGTTTTTTATTTTATTTATATACTGCATATATGTTTGTTTTGTAGGCGGATTTATGATATATCCACGGTATCCATGTCTCGGTGTATTATCCCACTCAAAAAACACGCCATGAATATATTCATCGGAATAGGGCTCTTTATTGATCATTTCCTGATATATCTTTTCGCCATCGTAAAGTCTGACAGTTTTGAGTATTCCTTTTTGCCTTAGTCGCTCTATAACTCCTTTACAATGTAATATTATTTTTGAATGACTTGGTGAATCATAAAGGTTTCTTCCTATCCTTGGCTCGGTCAAATAGAACTTTTCTGTTGCGACTGACGCATTATTCTTTATATTTGTGATATACTGATCAGAACACTCCGAGCAAACTTCAATAACATATATGCCATCAAACCCCTCATTACGCGCCCATAAATCAAAACACTCAAGCATTTCATTTTTCTCAGTAAAAAAAGGTTGATAAATCATAAATATAGGTTTATTGTTTACCTTTTCATATCTAGTATCTCTAAAAAATTCGCGAAGATAATTAAAATGGATTTTCCAGTCGTGTTGATCTCCATAAGTTTGTTCAATCAGTGTCTCTCGAGAGCCATTCCATGCTCTATTCCATGTGTGATTTGCCCAACAGAAGAAGAAAGGTTGATCTATATCTTTCCATTTCAATAAATTTTCTGCAGGTTTTTCCAACAATTTTTTCCCTTTAAAATAATAATGATAATAAATCATACCATCGACTCCAGCAGATTTCATAAGATTTGTCTGCCATTCGATAGTCGATTTATCAAGCAGATTGTAGTAGTTTTTATTTTCTGGCACCTTGGGTTGATAATGTCCCTTATAGAGAGGTTTAGCTTCCTTTACTTTCTTCCACTCTGTAAAACCTTTACCCCACCACATATTATTCTCTGGAATCTCATGAAATTGTGGTAAATACAGTGCAAATACTCTCATTACGTTGTTTCCTCCATTGGGTCGCATTATTATAGGATGGAAATCTTCATGTAAACAATGCATAATTACTTTTTACGCTGGAAAAATTGATAGAATAATGCTCCTAATAGAAAAACTTTCTATCCCGAAAATCAACAAATGTGCGTAAAAATATTGACGGAACAAGTAAGCTAAGTATGGTAATTATATATCGCTTCCTTGATACCAAATCACGATTTGCTTGCCGTAAAATCTTTATAGCTTCAATTTTATTTCCGACAAGTATTTTCCCTCTGGCTTTTGATAACATATAAGACTGTAGTCCTTTTTTGATACACAATTGCATGTCATTATCTAATTCATTAATATGGATTCTTTTTACACTTGTTTCCCAGAATATTTGTTCTGCATCATATCTTCTTTTTTTTGTTGCCTGACTATAGTCCCTATGTCGTAGTGTTGTATATTGTGGGATTACTACAATCCCCTCGAATATAACTATTCTATACCACATATCACGATCTTCAGACAATCCAATCCCATTTGCAAAATATCCGTACTTATTGAACACATCCCTTTGGACACAAACACAATTAGTATTAAAGTAGAAACCTATCTGGTTTTGTACCTCAAAAAAATTACTGTAATAATTCTCCGGAAATGAGGACAAATTCTTACCTTCGTATGCTAGCTTGCCATCTTTCAATTCCATTACTGAACCTGTGGCAAAAAACTTTCTATTTGAATATATTTGTATTGCCTTATTTAACTCATCCAAATGGTTATCAAGCCATTCATCATCTGCGTCTAAAAAGCAAATATAGTCACCAGATGAATTACAAATACCATCGTTTCGCGCTTTAGAAACACCACCATGCTGGTTTTTTATTACCATGATTCTTTTGTCAGAGAATGATAAGGCATTTTCAACCGTATTATCGCTAGATCCGTCATCTACTATTATTACTTCGAAATCTATATAGCATTGTTTGAGCACACTATCTATACTTCGCTTAATACATTTTCCCGCATTATACGCCGGAATTATTACTGAAAATTTCATATATTTTACTCCCAATAGAATTTATATGGAACAATCATTGATGTCTTTGATGTCAGAATACCAAATAAATAATAGAGCACAATTACAATGATAAGATATTTCAGCAATCTGACTATGCTTTTTTTTGTCGTCCGTGCTGTCATTGTCATCCCATAAAAAACAGGAGTAAATGAAGTGAAAATCCAACCAATTCGCCCAACATTTCTCATAAAATATCCGGTGCTAGTTAACAACAGCGCGACCAATTCTATAAACGCTAATACTCCAAGGCTTGGTTGCTTTTTCGCTTCACCAAGAGTAGCTTGCCTTTGATGTTCAAATATAAATATTAGGCACATCAAAGCCAGTCTAACAGGTATCATAACACCTATACTTGTTGTACTACTATATCCATCTAAATATGCACCATATTTTGATAGTACCATCCGTGAAGAATACATGGATGCGACTGGCAATGCCATAATTAGCAACATTTTGAATGCTGTTGAATACCATGTTGTAGCCTTTTTTAGTATCAATGGAGTGATCAAAAGCAGACCAACTATTGCAGAATTATGGATTGATGTTGCCACAACTAAGGCAACAATAAACTTAATTAAGTTTGTCTTTTCGTTTAGAACATATTTTGAAAAATAGAAAACAATAGATACCGCAAGCCACTGTCGGATTCCTGACATCGTCGAAAAAAAGATTAGAATGTAATAGATCGGAATAGTATATTTAAACTTCGCAATATCTCTGTAGTTCCACAAGCCTAGTATAAAGAATAGATTTGTAATAAAACCAATTGACCAGAATCCGAATGTATACGTTGGACGAATAGACATCAACGCCTTAACAAGATAGGCAAATCCAATCTCTACCCAATTAACATTGCCTTTCACTTCAAACATCCGTGCGTAAACATTTGTGTCAATACCTACAGAAATGTTTCTACATCCAAGCAACAGTGAAAGTACTATAACAATAGTCATACAGCCGATCCTGGCTCTTAATGTATTGTCATTTCTCTCAGCATTCTTCGCTATCAACGAAATAATGCCCAATACTCCAATATATATAATAAATGTCCTAATATCCATGTTTGCCTCGGTTCACAGATGCTATTCGCCAAGCAAATAGATCAAAATCTATTAATAATTCAAAAATGCATTTATTCAGCCGAATTAGAATTATGCTTAAATCCACCTTGTCTCCCCTGGTAGGCCTCAAGTAATGCACCTTTTACCTTCTTATTGAACAGAAAAAAATACTTTACAAACTTTCTCGACTTATGTACTTCTTAAACATCTCATAATCTCTCAGATAATCCTCGGCCTTATAGAAATCCGATGCAGCTACACATAGTACAGAATCCTTCTGCAGCCACAGCATCTCTCTCCAAGTACACTGGTCAATCACTACTCCGATGCTCGGATCGGCCAGTTCTATCTCTTCTCTTCCGTTTTTATTTTCCAGCACCAGCTGAATGCGTCCATATGGGCAGAATAAAAGCTGTTTTAGTTCCTTGTGTGCATGGAATCCACGGCGTACTCCTTCTGGCACTTTTGAGATATAATAAATTCGTTTGATTTCGAAGGGTATTTCATGAGTTCCCTCAAAGAATGACAATTCTCCAGCATTAACTGTAGGTATCGTTTTAATATGGATGACTTTACACCCAGCTACGGCTTCCGGTACTTTGATTTCATCACCCTTTAGCACGGAATACCATTTCAAGTTTTCTACACCTTGGTATCGATCCAACACTTTCTGTGGAATATCCAGCACTTCGTTGAAGTTGTGCTTATCGTAAAAACGAACAGCTCTAGTGTTATCTCTGGAAACACACCAGTATACGCTCTCCAAACCATACTCTTTGAAGGCCTTCTTTATTATGCTCTCCATTCCAAACCAGGAGTAGCCTCTGCCCATTGATTCATATCGAACCGTAATAGCAAACTCTGCGCTCCCATCTTCGATATGCTTAAGACTAACGGTGCCCATGTACTCATCTTCATCAGAGGCAATAGCCAGATTGACATTATACTTATCTTCCCAGCTGGATCGTATAAAGCTCTCCGCATCCTCAATTGTCTTTGAAGCAAAATTGGATCGAAGATTTGCCGTAACTCTCTTGTCATGCATCCATGCAAGCATAAGAGGAGCATCTTTTAGTTCAAGCTTTCGTAAATACATGCGATCACCTTTTTAGAATTCGTTAATTGCGTCAATGATGTACTGAATCTCCTCATCTGTCATTCCGTAATACATTGGGATGCTCAGTTCTGTCCTACTTATTTCTTCTGCAATCGGCAGCGCACCTTCCGGAATGTTCAGATCCTTATAGCATTCCTGGAGATGCATCGGAATCGGGTAATGCTTGTTCGTGCCAATGCCTTTCTCGTTCAGATGCTTTTCAAGAGCATCCCGCTCCGCACAGCGAATACCATAGATGTGCCAGACAGGAACACATTCTTCCGGCACATACGGCGTAACAATTTTGGGATTCTTTATTCCTTCTGTGTACAACTGCGCGATCCTACGTCTCTCAACATTCATCCGTTCAAGGTGCGGAAGCTTCGCTGCAAGGAATGCAGCCTGCAGTTCATCGAGACGGCTGTTATTGCCCTTGTAAATATGATGGTACTTGTAATCCGAGCCGTAGTTCCCCAACGCACGAACCTTATCAGCCAGCTCCTTGTCATTGGTTACAAGAGCACCTGCATCTCCAAGAGCACCGAGATTTTTGCCAGGATAGAAACTAAATCCAGCGGCATCACCAAAGGTTCCGATTTTCTGCCCTTTATAAGTAGCACCATGCGCCTGTGCACAGTCCTCAACAACCTTCAGACCATACTTGTGAGCAATCTCCATAATCGGATCCATATCACATGCCTGGCCATAAAGGTGTACCGGCATGATAGCCTTGGTCTTCTCGGTAATCGCTGCTTCAATGAGTTCCGGGTTGATATTGAAGGTTCTGATATCCGGCTCGACAAAGACAGGCTTCGCACTCACATAGTTCACCGCAAGAGCTGTCGCAATATAGGTGTTGGAAGGCACGATGACCTCGTCACCTTCACCAATATCAAGCGCCTTCAGAGCCAGCATCAAAGCATCAAGTCCATTACCAACGCCAACGCAATACTTAGTACCGCAGTATTCCGCAAAAGCCTTTTCAAAAGCCTTGTCCTCAACGCCCTCGATATACCAGGACCGAGTGAAAACCCGATCAAAAGCACCTCTTAAATCATCATTAAGTTCCTTTTCCATGGGAATAAATGTCACAAAAGGAATTTTCATCTGTCCTGCCCTTTCTTATGTTTCTTAACTGCCATATTGACTATTTCATAGTCACTTTCCGCAGTATAATTATAGTCTCCACCAATACAAGCCTGTTTCATCCAAGGCACTGATCTCAAACAAGCCTTTAACATCAATTAAGACTTTCTGCTGTTTACTACTAAACAGTTCCTTAACTCCTTCGATGCCGAGCTCCTTAAACTCATTATGAGCTACGGCAACTATCACGCAGTCTACATCTTTCACTTCATCAAGGCTTACCAATTCAACATCATACTCGTGCTTTGCGATTTCTGGATCAGCCCACGGATCGACGACCTCTGGCTTGATACCATATTCCCCCAGCCTTGCAATGATATCAGCAACCTTGCTATTTCTCGCGTCTGGGCAATTCTCCTTAAAGGTCAATCCAAGAATAACAACCTTGCTCTTCTTTGGAGCTTGTCCTGCCTCAATCATTTTCTTGATAGCTGCATCGGCAACATACGCACCCATTGAGTCATTCACGATACGACCGTTAAGGATTATCTGACTGTGGTAGCCAAACTTTTCTGCTTCATATGTAAAATAGTACGGATCAACCCCGATACAATGTCCGCCTACAAGGCCAGGACGGAATCCAAGGGCATTCCACTTCGTGTTCATTCCGTCAATGACTTCGTTGGTATCGATACCCATTTTATCGAACACCATGGCCAACTCGTTCATGAAGGCGATGTTGATATCACGCTGGCTATTCTCCACGACCTTGACTGCTTCCGCTGTACGGATATTGCTTACAGGATAGGTACCTGCTGCTATAACGATATCATAGACTTGCTTTATAACTTTGCAGGTCAACTCATCCATACCAGATACGATCTTACGAATCGTTGTCAGGGTATGAACTTTATCACCCGGATTGATCCGCTCTGGGCTATAACCAACCTTAAAATCCACCCCACATTTCAGCCCGGACTCTTTTTCCAGGATGGGAACACAGATATCCTCGGTCACACCGGGGTAAACAGTACTCTCATAAACCACGATGCTTCCTGGTGTCAGATTCCTGCCGACGATGCGGCTTGCATTCTCTACAGGATACAAGTCAGGTGTGTGGTCAGTATTGATCGGAGTAGGCATGGCTACAATCAGAAACTTCGCTTCACGCAGCCGTGTCTCATCCGATGTGAAATCCACTGTGGTCTTGCTAATAGCCTCATCACCAACTTCATGTGTTGGGTCAATGCCGCTCTTGTACTGCTTGATACGCTTTTCATTGTGGTTAAATCCAATCACCTTTATTTGCTTGGCAAACTCCACAGCAATCGGCATTCCAACATATCCAAGGCCAATTAAAGCAAGCTTTTCTTCTCCATCAATAAGTCGATCAAAAAGGGGTTCAAAATTCATTTTTTCTCTATTCTTTCATCAATAAAGATATAAGGGATAAAGCTTTTCATAAGCCAATCCCTGTACTTACGCAGAAAAAATTTCTCTTCTGCGCATGAGCTGAAATTGGCGTGTGAAAAATTATAGCCTCCACCAAAGCATTCCAGATGCCTTCAGATCCTCGATTTTATATAACCCCTTTACGTCAATGAGAACTTTCTGGCCATCTGGTGCATCCTTGAAGAATGTCTTGATCTTTTCTAAGCCAAGAGCTTTGAACTCATTATGAGCAACAGCAACGATCACGCAGTCAGCATCAGCAACATCCTCAATCTTCGTGAGTGACACACCATACTCATGCATTGCATCATGTTCTGAAGCCCATGAATCAACCACAACAGGCTCGATGCCATACTTGTTCAATTGCTTGATGATGTCATCAACCTTGCTGTTTCTGGTATCCGGGCAATTCTCCTTGAAGGTAAGACCAAGAATAACAACCTTGCTCTTCTTCGGAGCCTGCCCCGCTTCAATCATCTTCTTGATGGCAGCGTCAGCAACGTAAGCGCCCATAGAGTCATTCACAATGCGTCCATTCAGAATAATCTGGCTGTGATAGCCGAGCTTTTCTGCCTCATAAGTGAAATAATAGGGGTCCACGCCAATGCAGTGACCGCCCACAAGACCTGGCCTGAAACCGAGAGCATTCCACTTGGTATTCATGCCGTCCACAACTTCATTAGTGTCGATATCCATACGGTCAAACACCATGGCGAGCTCATTCATGAAAGCAATGTTAATATCACGCTGGCTGTTCTCAACTACCTTGACTGCCTCAGCCGTCCGTAGATTGGAAACAGGGTGAGTACCGACTTCAATAACCAGATCATATACGGCTTTAATCTCCTGGAGTGACTCTTCATCAATACCAGATACGATCTTGTGGATATTCTCCAGACGATGAACCTTGTCGCCAGGATTGATTCTTTCAGGGCTGTATCCAACCTTGAAGTCAACGCCGCACCTCAATCCGCTCTGCTTCTCCAAAATTGGAATGCACACATCCTCAGTGCAGCCGGGGTAAACAGTAGACTCATAAACAACTATAGAGCCAGGCACAAGATTACGACCAACAATTTCCGAGGCTCCAATGACAGGTGTAAGGTCGGGAGTATGGTCAGTATTAACCGGAGTGGGTACAGCAACTATAATGAACTTCGCCTTTTTCAGTTCAGACTCATCTGCGGTAAACTGTACAGCTGTCGCCTTAATTGCATCATCCCCCACTTCTTTAGTCGGATCATACCCAGCTTTATACTGTTCAATTTTTTCCATATTTATATCAAAGCCGATTACATTTAAGCCTTTCTTGGCAAAAGCAACTGCTATGGGCATCCCAACGTAGCCAAGCCCAACCAGTGCAAGAGATTCAGCCTTGTCAACCAATGCGTCATAGAGTTTCATTTTTATATGCTCCTTTTCATTTTCAATCAAAATTATGATTATTTTTTCTGCGTAACTGCATTTATGTAATGCTCAGCTACTGTCTTTTCAGAAAAATTACGTGCTGTGTCAATCGCTGCTTGTCCAATTTTATCCCAATTTTCTTTTGGCATTGCTAATATATTACGAAAAACAATTGATAGCTTATCTGCGTCTCCTGCATTTGAAAGATAACCATTTTTCCCGTTTTCTATTATTCCATCAAATCCACCGCCTATTGAAGCAATTACAATACATCCTTGTAACATTGCCTCCAAATAGACCATTCCAAATGTTTCTGCTTCACTAACCATGGCAAAAATATTAGCTTCCTTCATTTTAGCGGCAACTTGATCTCTTGAAAGACGACCTGTAAAGGAAATTGCATCACAAAGCCCCATATCATCTACAAGTTGATGTAAATGTTCTTCTTCTGGACCACCTCCAACAATTGTGAGATGAAAACCTTCTTGGTAGACTGAATGAAACGCTCTTATGACGGTATCTACATGTTTTTTTACAACCAATCCACCAACATATAAGAACTCTATATTTTCAGCTTTTACACTATGTTTAACACAGACTCTATCAATAGATTCTACTGTCTCATTTGGAACGCCCGAATAACAGATGAATGGATCATACTGCAAATCCAAATTCTTTTTTATGCTATCTGCTTCTATAATAGAACGTCCTCCTATTATATCTATCGAATCAGCATATTGTTTTAAATGATACCTTTCAACATTCCCTTTTTTACAATCATTATGGAAAACAAATGATGTTCTAGTCCCTAATTCAGAGCCGACTCTCGCCGTAAGTTCAAAACACGGATTGGCAAAGTGACCCATTACAATATCTGGTCTGTAAGATAATTTATTGCATAAGGATATAATTCTTTTAACCTGTCTGTTCATTTCCCACTTTGGGAAAGGCGTTGAAGGCATAAATTTTATCATTGGTAATCTACATACCTTAACTCCATGCTCTTCTCGTATTAAACGTTTACGTGACGAGTACGTCGGAATCAATGCATAAGTATTTTTAAATACTGCATTTGCCAATTTGTTAGGTATCAAATAGTACAATGCTGGAAATTTTGTCTGACAATGAATGGCCATTACCTCATGTCCTGCTAACACCCATTCTTTTGCAAAATATTCCACCGTTTTTGTTGGTTTATATCCATCTCTGTCATCAGGCTCCGGATATATTTGCGTAAGGAGTAATATTTTCACGGCCATTATCCCTCAATCTTATCTATTAAAACTTGAACAAGTTTTTTGTAATCATATTCCTCTGCTGTTTTCCTCGCATTTATACAGTAGGTGTCATACTCTGAACGACTCATTTGAGTGAATCTTTCAATGGCATCTGCTACAATTTCTGGGTCATTTTCAACAGAAACCCCCGCCTTATGTCCTTCAACAAGGTCATAAGCAGGCTTAATCATAGAGAGAACTGGCTTCCCGCTGGCGAAATACATAAATAACTTGTTCGGACTAATACCATACTTCCAAAGAGGTGAATCTTTAAATGTAAAAATGTTCAGATTCCCACGTGAAAGGACATTCAGGCCATACTCAAAATCAAGTTTTCCTTTAAATTTGATGTTAGTCAGGCCATAATCAGCGACCATCTTTTTTAGCTTTTCCTCTTCGTTTCCGTATCCGTACACCAAGATTTGGACTCGATCATTACCTCTCTCTTGTAAAACCTTCGCTGTCTCAACAAGAACATCAAGTCCATTTGTTTTGCTTATCGAACCAAGATAAATCACTTTGAATTTATCGGAATCCAAATCAGGATCGGCTAAGACATATTCGTCCTTCTGTGCGTCAACCTTCGCCAGATTAACTCCGTTATTCAGATAGCCGATATCACTTGTATCGACATCACCACCGACTTCTTTACTCCAACCCTTATCAACGATGTAGTCCCGTCCTCCTTGCATGGAGAAAATAATGCCATCAGCTTCTCGATAGGATTTATGCTCCATGCTGTACAGCATTTTGGAAATTATAGAATTCTTCTTGATATACCCCAGATCGACAAATCCTTCTGGCCACATGTCGAGGATGTCGTATATGACCTTCGTTCCATATTTTTTCTTCCACTTTAAAAAAACATTGCCAAATAAGCCTGCAAAATCTGAAACTATCACATCTGGCTTTGGAAGTTGATTTCTGAGTTTCCATACTCTATGCTGGAACTGAAGGGCAACAAGAACTCGCTCATAAGTCTTATCGTAATTGGACGTTTTTATCATATAGCCCTTTGCTTCGGGAGCCTGTACAAAAACAAATGGTCTATTATCGTTAATTCTGTTCGCCACACTCTTATTCATAGAGCTTCCGCTGATGATATAAGCATCATACCCACGTTCGTCCAGCAACCGGCAAAGGTTAGTCTGCCTGGATCTTTCGTAATCTGGAAAGTTATATTCGTTTACAAGCCAGATAACCTTTTTAGCCATTCCTATGTCTCCCTCTTATCTATTCACTTCTTCAAATATTTCTTCACTTTCCAATACTATTGGTTCAACATCTACATCCCGAAGAAATACGTATAGCTTATCATAATGATGATACTGGTCGCGCAACACATTCCTGCTATCTCCATCTTCATGGATGCGAATTGTGTCTTCAATGAGGTCAAATCCCACATGAGCCATAACACCGGTATAAGCCATATGACGGATATTAACCTCAGTAACTTTAAGATTCCCATTCTTATCCTCTTTCAGATCGAACGAGAGGATGCCATGAGCTGACACACCGAGTTTCTTTTCCAAGTATTTGATGCACTCATCACAGAACTTGTTAATTCGGTCCTCGTTGAGGAAGCGACCAAAATGTGTATTGCCAGTTACATGAGAAGGCGCTGTATTCGCCATAACATACTCGGCGCACTCCAAAGCAGCTCCCTTGACATACTCGCCGTTATAGTAGAGCATCTCGTTGGCAAGGTGGCGACCTGTGAGGAATTCGGAGACAGTGAACTCAGGGATACGAGCATTAATAAAGAGCCAAGACTTATAGGAGCTAATATCATCTAATCTGAGACTGCCCAATCCTCCGGTCCCCTCGGTCGCTCTAATCCAGCAGGGGAAACCGATCTCTTTCTCAACATCCTCAAAGCGCGGATTCTCCTGGGTGACTTTTATTGTCTTGGGGATGAATTCAGTGCCTTCCAGAAGCTCCGCCATTATTGACTTGTCACGGAGAGATTCCGACAAGAGTTTACAGCCCATAAAGACAGGGACAGGAAACTTCCCATGATCCTCATAATATTGTCCCCACTCAACGATCTCGCTTTCAGGTTGGACAAAGGCATAATCCACGTTGTTCTCAGCCGCAATACGTTCAATAAACGGGAAATACTCTGGGCTATCACAGCGGGGAGCAATATAATACTTATCTATGAGCTTCCTGCCATCTTTGGTCTTCATAAAGAAGCCCATGGCCTTTTTCTCGGTATCACAGCCAATAAGCTTATAGTCTGGATGATTCTCACGAATAATTGTTGCAATAGATCTCGGTGTAAGACCACCAATACCTGTGATTAAGATCGTTTTCATTTTGCTCCTCTAATCTTTATAATAATTCTAAGATTACGGATACTATTCGTTCCATATCTTCAATGCCATAACGCTGGTCGCAAATAAGAGAGAGTTCAAGATCATAGATATTCGAATCGCACCCGTTTGGTTTCGGCCAGTGAACAGGACAATAGATTTCATTCTTTGTTAAGTGTGCTCTTACTTCGTCGCGGTTCGGAAGCAAGACTGGGACAAACAGCGGACAGTCCATATCTTCTATGGGGAACATGAACTGAACTTTTCCGCTCAGACCTTCATATAACACTCTTGCATTCTCCCGCCTAATTCTTCTCTGATGTTCAACATCGATTCTCATCAAAAAATCACGGGAGAAAGAGTCAATAGATAACCCTGAATAATGTTCAGCCAGCCAGTGATTGCTTTCACCAAGCATGGAGAGGAACTGTGGTTTCTTCTCCGGATCCATGTCTTCAAGGTAATCCTTTTTCAGTTCCATTGCTGCTGACTTTAATCGAACGAACTCATCTGGCGGAGCTTCTCGATCCATTTTCACCGAACAATATCCACCGCAGTTTATTGGTTCCCACTTTCGTAAGGACGCTACCAAGTAATCAGATCGTGAATGAGATGAAGTTGTCGAAAGAATACTGTGAGTTATATCCTCAACAACCACACTACTAAGCTCCGGCATCTCTTTCTTAAAGCCGAAGTAGTTACACCAGAGAGAAATGTCAGCCAATCCATTGATCTCTACTTTCAGCCCGTTGTCCCAGTCAATCTGATAGAACTTAACGTCTATCCCCGCATCTCGGAACGGGACGATCATTGAATCACAGCAGTAGGATGGTAAGAGCGCAGTGTGGACATCTGGAAGTCGAAGTAATACAGCCTCTATCGCTGTTCGCCCTGAAAATACTAACGATCCAGGACGTGGAAACGTGAGGCCATGGCCATTTTCAAACGGCATTCTATGGAATTCACTGCCTATCTCTCTTGCCATGGTCTCACCTGCCTTAATCTGAAATAATCTTGGAATATGCTAACATGTCGGTGAATTTTCCTTTTTTGTAGACACGCTGTCATAAAACTCCGTCCTTCTTAAAGCCGCAACGTTCAAAGAGCTTTATTGACGTCTCATTGTAGGAGAGTATATTGGCATAGATACAGTTAAGTCTCAGTTCCTCAAAAGCATACTGAACCATCGTATTAACTGCATCGGTCCCATACCCTTTTCCGCGAACACCATCCTTGGACATCTTTATGTGGATATGACCCGTAGCATTCTTCTGGTCGATATCTGAAAGAATAATTGTCCCAATTGCCTTTCCGTCCTCTTGAAGTGCTACGATACAACGAAGAACATCTCTACTCCTCTCCTGATGCTCAAACCACTTTAATTGCTCTGCTTCCGATACTGGCCAAGAACTGCCTCCCAGCATCATTTCTGTATCGGGATCGTTGATCAGGGACAGAAGCATAGCGTTATCTGATTCTTCAACAGCCCTAAGGACTACTTTATCTCCATGGATTATCATTGATACCTACTTTCAGATGGGGCTATCATCCTGATACTCAGGTTTGATTCTTCCGTCTTCATCTATCCAATCTTTTCTAACATCATAAAGGTTTCCGGGGTGCTCTTCACCTTGTCCAATGCCTTCTCTAATGAATACCTTTTTCACAGTCATAAACACAATTTTCAAGTCGTTCACGAAGCTGAGATTCTTTATGTACTCAATGTCATATTTGAACTTTGAGTCCCAGCTAATGGAGTTTCTACCACTAACCTGTGCAAGTCCTGTTAGTCCTGGTCGAACATCATGACGATGCCGTTCTCGATTTGTATAGTAAGGAAGATAAACGACAGCAAGGGGTCTCGGCCCAACAATGCTCATATCCCCTTTAAGGATATTGACCAGTTCCGGAAGTTCATCTAGAGAGGTAGCTCGAAGTATACGACCAAATTTAGTGAGCCTCTGTGTATCTGGAAGGAGCTTTCCATTCGCATCTGTCGCATTACTCATGGAGCGAAACTTGAAGAGCTTAAATATCTTTTCATCTTTTCCAGGGCGCTCCTGTTTGTATATCACCGGAGAACCAAGTCTTATTCTAACCAGGACAGCTACTATGAGAAGAAACGGTGATAAAATGATCAGTGCAAGTCCCGATACGACTATATCCAACAGTCTTTTGAAAAACTTTCTGTACACAGTAACTTCCTCTTTCTTATTCTTTTCTGAGCTCTTTTCTCATCTGAATTCGCTCTTCCATATATCCACATGCTTCATATAATCTTCTGGCTGCTTTGTTCTGTGCTTCAGCATGTAGATATATAGCACCAAGCCCCATTTCTTTTGCCTTATCTTCTACTAATTTTAAAAATTGCTTTCCAATTCCTCTATTCCGATACTCTTCCTTAACACGAACCTCGCTCACATACATACGAGGCTCTTCCCGGAATTGATGGACATACGCCCAGATGAAACCAACCATCTCCTTATTATAAAATGCCCCATAAACTACTGCTGTACCATCTCTAAGATGACCTATCAGATTACCGATCTTCTCGGATGCTTCGTTGGAAGAGTAGTGTGCATGAAAAGAATTGGAACTCACATTCTCGTAATAGAGCTGTGCGATTTCTATTCTATACTCCTCAGCCTTTTCAGCCGTTAATGCTTCTATCCTCATCAACTTCAATCCTTATCAGATCTTCTAACTTTATACTAAACTCGTTCTGCATTTGTATATCTTCAAACGTCAGATCAACATATCCTATGCTTGATGAACCATTGTTTGCTTTCTTTATTTTCTCTCCAACAGCCACATCTATCTGTGAACTGGAGATATAGTCCTCGATTTCATTGGATATGCTCATACCCATAAAACTCCCATTATTCCTGGGATAAAGCATATGATGCGTAATCCTGTTGTTCTGTCTCTCAAATTCTCTGAGACTATACCAGTAATTGTCATCTCCAACAGAAGTCGTAACGAGCAACTTATAGTAGTCAATACCGCAATACTCCTGAACATATCTCGGGAGATCATTTCCCCCCTGTCTCGGATTGATTTCGATGATAAACGGCTCACCATTTACAAAACAGGCTTCAATGTTGTATTCACCATGGTGAACCCCAGCCGCGAAGAGTGCTTCTTTCAGTGCATCTCGTAAGGCGTCTTCTCTCTCCTCAACCAGAGGAAAAACATATGTCATGGGAATCATGGGAGCCAATTTGCTTCGGATTGATCTAAACAGTCCGTCCCATAATATCTCTCCATTGTAGATGAAGATTTCGCCCTCAATAACCGTTTCCGGTGATATCAAAATATATTCCTCAACAATAGCCTTGCCATTCCTTGATAACATCGAGCAGGTCTCTATAGCAGCCTTCACCTTATCTCTCTCATTCCCATTTTTTACAACCGTTGTCCCTCTCGTCCCTGAGTTCATATCTGGTTTGACGATCAGAGGGTAACTAAAGCCGTCAAATTGACCATCACTCACGATCCTCGGTGCAAACAGGCCTATTCTTCTTTGCAGTTCTCTGAATTTGTTCTTTGAAGAAAGAACTGCTATCGCACTCTCCGGATTCCCTACTAGCCCTAACTCAGAACTGATAAACGCCATATCACACATCGCGTATTCCGAGTTTGCGACAATACCATCAATCTTCTTCTCTTTTGCTATCTCATATAAACCAGCTCTATCCTTCGTGCTGACCTTGCAAAACTCATCTGCCAGTTGGACGCCCGGCGCTTCAGGATCCCAATCACAGACAATGGTGTAATATCGTTCCTTTTTTGCCGCCTCGATCAATGGCACCTGGACTTTTCCTGCGCCAATGACCATGATTGTTTTCATCTATGGAACCCCCAGTCATCTACTCAAAAAACGTGTTTTTGTTCCTGTTCCTATATAGTGTATTCATGCAGTGAAGGAGTTTGAAAACCAGTGAACTCTGATACTTCGCATAATAGCATGCCGCTTTCGCATGCCTCGAATACTCTCCACTCAGAACCTCATTCCTGTGTACCTCCACAAATCGCTGCATTTCATCAAGGTATTTCTGCGCTTCTTTTTTCTCTTTTTCAGTACATCCTGCATACCAGCGCCACATGCGGCTAACTGCTCCGATGCATTCAGATAAGGCAACTCTGTGATACGGTTCTGATATGCTGCTGAGTGCGTCGTACCGTTCCCGGTACACTACCCAGTAATCAACAAGGCTCTTCATCGAATGGATATTCGAGAGGCTGTTGGCCCTATTCCGGTAGTGGATCAGATAACTTGGCGTATAGGCAAGGGCCGTTGCTTTCTGAAGCAGTTTGTACGTTGTCGCTTTATCTTCGAAAATCCGGCCTTCTGGATATCGGATAGATTCAAAGAGGCTGGCTTTGTAAAACTTGTTCCACACATCTTCAGTTAACTTGCGATCGATTACCATGGTACTGAGGATATCTGATCCTTCAAGTATGTACTCAGAATCAATTCCACCAGGCTTGACCGTCTTGCCCACATATTCCTGAAAGAACCTGCAAGCTACGATGTCAGCACTAGCGGTCTCAGCGATTGTAATAAACTGTTCCATCGCTGTCTCTTCGAGCCAGTCATCAGAATCGAGGAAGGCTATGTAATCGCCATGTG
>ODAI012367671.1_pt1 | contig 25751 bp, 23 predicted proteins | sample 1539321 | NCBI WGS metagenome assembly ODAI01 (sample SAMN02144231, study PRJEB22623) | gut metagenome | biome: sheep rumen | host: Ovis aries | place: New Zealand
ATTTCGACTATATCAAATATGAAGGTGAAGAATAGGAGGAATTAATTATGCCTTATGGAACAATGGCTTCCGACAGATATGTCGGCATCGACTATGACAGAATGCGCAAATATCGCCTTGCAAGATCGCAGGAGCAAATGAAAAAAGACGGTATCGACCTGCTGATCACCTGGGATCCGTACTCGATCCGTTATATTACCGGCGCATATGAAACGATTCCAAACAGAGCAGCAGCAGCTCAGTGCGTCATCCTTCCGGTGGAAGGGGATCCTTGGGCATTTGTGCTGGCATCTTTTGATCCTTTTGCCCTGCAGAGGCAGATGCCCTGGATGAAAAATAAAGTCCAGTCGGCATTGGGTTCGATCAAATTTGCAAAAAGTACTTCAGAGCTTCCGAAATATCCGGAAGCGATCAACATGATCCTCGAAGAGAACCATATGAGTAAAGATATCATGGTTGGTCTCGACGGATGCGGCGGAGAACTTTTATTCTCCCAACTGTTAAGAGAAATGGGGATCAATCAGTGCTGCAACGCAACGCATACGATGTTTAATGCAAGAGCGATCAAAAACGAAGATGAGATCGCCTGCCTGAGATATTCCTGCCACATGGCAGATGCGGCATTTGCGGATATCGCTGATGCGATCCGTCCGGGTATCCGGGAAAATGACCTGGTTGGAATCGGAATGAAAAAACTTTACGAAATGGGAAGCGATGAGTGTCTGGAATTTGTCTGCGCATCAGGACCGAGAACCAACCCGCTCTTCATTGATTTTACCGACCGTGCAATCGCACCTGGAGATCTGATCTGTGTGGATATTAACGGCGCTTCTTTCCAGGGATATAAAACCTGTTACTATCGCACCTTCTGCTGCGGAAAGGCAACTCCGGAGCAAAATGATGCATATAAGAGATGCCATGATGAAATGTATGCCGCAATGGATATCATCAAAGCAGGAGTGCATACCGCAGATGTTATAAAACCGTGGCCGACGGATCCTCATGAAGTCGGATATGAATCCTGGCAGCATTGCAGAGGATTCTATCTGGGACATGGCCTTGGGCTTGGGCTTCAGGAAGGACCGGAGATGTTCTGGAACTGGAATATCGGTGACAATGAAGAACTGAAGGAAAACATGGTCCTTGCGATCGAGACCTATTACGGACCGAAAGGCGCAGACTTCGGCGTCCGTCTGGAAGAAGACCTTGTTGTTACAAAAGACGGATATGAACTTCTTACAAAATTCCCTGTGGATACATTAGTAGAATGCTGGAGACATTAGATGGCGAAATTATTTACGATCAATCCGGGATCCACATCCACAAAGATCTGCCTTTTTGAAGACGAAGAAGAGGTTCTTCGGAAAGAACTGATCCTTAATCCTTCAGAACGTGACAGGTCGCCTCTGATGATCGATCAGGTGGGTGTTCGCTCTGCGGATATCAAAAAATTTATAGAAGATAACCGGATCGATATGAGAAGTATCGATATGATCGTTGCGAGAGGCGGCTCTATGAATGGCGTGGAAAGCGGGGCATATGCGATCGACGAGCATGTGCTGACCTTACTGGAATATGCACCTCGGACCCAGCATGCATCCTCGCTTGCAAGCTTTATTGCAGATGATCTCTCGAAGACCTATCAGGTTCCGTGCATCTTTTATGATTCTCCCTCGGCCAGTGATGCCGATGAGGTCTTGCATTACACCGGGATGCCGGAAGCAAAAAGATGGGCTTCGGACCACTGTCTGAATTCCAAAGCGGTAGCAAGGGAGGTTGCTGAGCAGCTTGGAAAAACCTATGAAGACGCATATATCATTGTAGCCCATCTGGGAGGAGGAATTACTTTTTCCTTCCATCACGGAGGACGCATGGTAGATACCGTGGAAGATGATGCCGGTCCGATGACACCACAGAGAGCCGGAAGAATCCCGAGCCACAATCTCATTGAGATGAGCTTTTCCGGAAAGTATACGAAACAGGAAATGAAATCCAAAATGCGCGGAAAAGGCGGATTGTATGCCTATCTCGGAGTTACGGATGCCCGGGATGTTGAGAAGATGATCGAAGAAGGGAACAGTCTGGCAAAAGATCTTTACTGGTATATGGCATATCAGATCTCAAAAGCAATCGGCGAGATGTCAGTTGTGGAATCCGGGAATCTCGATGCGATCGTCCTTACGGGAGGTCTTGCGTATTCAAAAATGCTGACTGGATGGATCGAAGACAGAGTCCGTTTTCTTGCACCGGTTTATATTGTTCCCGGTGAACGGGAGATGCTGGCTCTGGCAAGGGGCGGACTTCGTGTATTAAAGGGCGAAGAAGAAATCAAGTATTATCGCTGGCTTCCAAAAGACTGTGCTTCATTGGAAGAAGTGAAAGAAAAATACGGAAGAGGCGAAACAAGTACACTCTATTAAAAAGCTAATAAAGGAGCAGACAGGAATGGCTTATCAGGAGATAAAACGGGTTGCATTGTATGGAATCGGACTGATCGGCTGCGGCTGGGCAGTTAATCTTTCCATGAATGGAATCGATGTCAATATGTATCATGCAAACCCGGAACGATGGGAACCGGCGAAAGAAAAACTAGCCGCCAATTTCAAAGGCCTGGTGGATGGAAATGTTCTGACTGAGGAACAAGTTGAGGCATGTTATCAAAAAATTCATTTTACGGCAGACCTTCAGGAGGCGCTTACAGATATTCAGTTTGTTCAGGAGTCGACGCCGGAACGTATTGCAGTAAAGCAGGAAGTGATAGAGAAGATCGATCAGTTCTGCGGTCCGGAGGTGATCGTGGGAAGTTCGACTTCGAGCATGCTGATCAGTGATATTGCAAAATTTTCAAAATATCCCGAGAGAGTGATTGCTGTTCATCCTTATAATCCTCCGCATCTGATCCCACTGATTGAGATTATCGGAATCCCGGGAAGCGAAGAGGCTGAGGCGCACATTGAAAAATTCATGGCGTCTATCGGAAAAGAGCCGGTCGTTTTAAAGAAAGAGGCGAAAGGATATATTGCGAACCGTCTTCAGGTTGTTGTTGGAAGAGAAATCGTGGAAATGGTTTACCGCGGGATCTGTACGGTAGAGGATGCGGAAAAAGCTCTGACATTTGGTCCGGGACTTCGCTGGGCTATCTTTGGCCACAATCTTACTATGCAGCTTGGTGGCGGGCCGAACGGAGTCAAAGGAATGTTTGAAAAAGTTGTTGCCAAAGGAGCAGATAAATCCAGCTATCTGGATGACCTCGGGAACTGGATCAAGTACCCGGATGACTGGCCGGAAGTCGCTCAGGCAGGAATTGACGAGGCGCTTTCTCACAGGTCGCCGGAGATTGGAAATGACAACGCAACGCTTGCAGCATACCGCGACCGGATGCTGATCGAGATCTTAAAGCTGCACCATAAACTGTAAAACAACTGACCAGTAAAGATATACATCAAAAACAATAATTCAATACTGAACAAATAAAGGGACAGAGTATGAATCAGGATAGAGAGGCTGTGATCGTCGCATACGGACGCAGTGCAGTCGGGAAAACAAAAAATGGAGGCTTTTGCGGAAATCATCCGGTAGACTGGGCCGCCCAGGTTTTAAACGGAGTATTGGATAAACTTCCACAGCTGGACAAAAAGGAAATCGGAGATGTGATCGTTGGCTGTGCGAGACCGGAAAACAGGCTGAATAAAAATGTGGCTCGATTGATCGTTCTTCGCGCAGGTCTTCCGGAATCTGTCTGCGGTGTAACCGTAAACCGTTTCTGCGCATCTTCCCTGCAGGCAATTGCAGATTGTGCATATGCGATCACAGCAGGCGGAGAAGATGTCATGGTAGCCGGCGGGATCGAACAGATGTCCATGAAGCTGACCAGAGCGGAAGATGACGATAATGAATGGCTTACAGAGAATTGTGAAGGCGCTTATATCGGCATGGGACTGACAGCGGAAAAGGTTGCGGATGCTTATGGCATCACGAGAGAGGAAATGGATCGCTTTGCGCTGGAAAGTCACAGGAAAGCTGATGCAGCACAGAAAGCCGGTTTTTTAAATCGTTCGATCATTCCGGTAACGACTTTGGATGAAGAAGGAAACGAACGTACCGTTTCAACAGATGAAGGAATCCGACCGGATACGACCCTGGAAAAAATGGCTTCTCTGAAAACACCTTTTAAGGAAAATGGAAAAGTTACAGCGGCAACCTCCTCGCAGACCAGTGACGGTGTGTCATTTATTGTCATGATGAGCATGCAGAAAGCAAAGGAACTTGGCGTTAAGCCAATCGCAAGACTCAAAGGTTTTGCTGTCTCGGGTTGTGACCCGACGATGATGGGACTTGGACCGGTATATGCGGTTCCGAAGGTCATGAAAAAGACTGGTATGACGATCGATCAGATGGATGTGATCGAATTAAATGAAGCCTTCGCAGCACAGGCAATTCCATGTATCCGCGAGCTTCAGCTTCCTGAGGATAAGGTCAACCCATGGGGAGGCGCAATTGCTTTGGGGCATCCTATGGGAGCAACCGGTGGTATTCTGACTTGCAAGGCTCTTGATTATTTACAGGAGTATGGCGGAGACCATGCATTGATCACGATGTGTATTGGCGGAGGTATGGGAGCAGCCGGTATATTTGAAATGATAAAGGGATAAGACATGAGATATAAAGATTTTTCTGAACTGAAAAATGAGGTTCTGAAAACGGATAAGCCAATTTGCTGTGGCGTTGTGATGGCGGAAGACTGTCATACGCTCGAGGCTGTAATGACTGCTTTTGAGGATGGTCTTATTATTCCTGTTCTGATCGGCAGAAAAAAGAAGATCATGAGTTTCTTTGAAGAGCATTCTTATAAAGTTTTGCCGGAAAAAATCTATGATGTTTCGTCCAGGGATGAGGCAATGCAGCTGGCGGTTGAAATGATAAGGAATGACGATATTCAATGCCTCATGAAGGGGTTGATCCCAACGGCCGATTTCATGAAAGCAATCGTGAAAAAGGAAAATCAACTGAAAAACAGCAGGATCATTTCCATGCTGACTTTCCGTGAGATCCCGAATAGTGAGAAGCTGATCGCATTTACGGATGCCGGCATCTGTCCGCATCCGGACGTGGATGATAAAGAGGCGATCATTAACAATGCGGTATCCTGCATGAACTCCATGGGGATCGATATGCCAAAGGTTGCAGTCCTTGCAGCGGCAGAAGAGGTGAATCCTAAAATGCCGGAAACAGAGGACGCGGCTGAACTGAAACGGAGAAACAGGGAGGGCCTTATTAAAGACTGCATTGTAGAAGGGCCGATCTCCCTGGATCTTGCTCTGGAAAAGGAAGCTGCTGAGATCAAAGGCTACCACAGCCCTGTTGCCGGAGATGCGGATCTTTTGGTATTTCCGGATCTTGCATCGGCAAATATGACAACAAAAATGATTGCGCATGTGCTGAAAACACCAGCCGCAGTCCTGATCTTAGGGACAAGAGTCCCGGTGATCGTCTGCTCCAGAGCTGCCACGACAGAGACGAAGGTCTTATGTATTACCCTGGCAGCTGCAGGAGGCCAAAATCGTTAATAGATCATTTGATTAAAACATAAACTGCAAAATAGAAAGTGAGGAACTTAAAAAATGGACAAACTGATCATTACCTGTGCACTATGCGGTGCAGGAACCACAAAAGAACAATGCCCGAATGTGCCAATCACGCCGGAAGAAATAGCAGACGATGTGGTTGCGGTTGCAAAAGCAGGTGCTGCCATCGCGCATATTCATATTCGCGATGAAGAAGGAAAAAACAGTATGGCAACCGATCGCTGGATCGAGGTTATGGAACTGGTTCGCAGAAAGGTTGATGAGGCGGGTGTTGATATCGTTATGAACCTTACAACGTCCGGCGGCAGCTGGCCGGAGGACGTCCGTCAGGCTCATCTGCCTGTTCTTCTTCCGGAAATGTGCTCATACGATCCCGGAACCATGAACTGGGCCAATAAGTATATCTTTCCGAATTCGCCGAAGTTTTTGGAAGAACTCGGAATGCTGACTCAGAAGTATGATATCAAACCGGAATGTGAGATCTTTGACGGGGGAATGATCGGGAATGTGGAATACTACGTGAAACATGGGTTCTTAAAACCGCCGGTGCATTATCAGTTTGTTCTTGGCGTTCCGGGAGGCATGCCCGGAAATATGGATTCTTTGAATTATCTTCTTCCGAAGATCCCCGAGAGCTCAACCTGGTCTATCACCGGAATCGGAAAAACCAATGTGGATTGTATGCTCTTAGGTCTGGCGAATGGCTGTACCGGACTTCGCGTCGGGCTTGAAGATAATGTTTTCATGAAAAAAGGCGAGTATGCAACAAATGTTTCCCTGGTGGAAAGGGCTGTTAATCTTGGAAAAGCTGCCGGCAGAGAAATCGCTACAGCAGAAGATGCCCGCCGCATTTTAGGACTTACAAAAAAGAAATAAGATGGTTGCAGACCGAACTTCGCGAAGGGTATAATCTATTTATGAAGTTCAGTGATGTGATAAAAGAATTTGATACAGAAACGGTTTCCGTCTATTTCGCTGCATCAGATTGCAACCTTCTTTCTGTGAAGTTTTTACTGGAAAAAGTTGCAGTTGGATTTGAAAGCGAGATTTATGTTGCAGAAGGGAAAGACTTTTGTTTTGAAAATATTCCTGATAATGCGATCAATTTTATTATAAGTGGACCGTTGGATCGTGAGATACCAAAAGAAAGAGACCTTAATTTGATTGTTCTGAAAGAAGAGGTCTCTTCTTTTTCTGCGCTGAATCGCATTTCTGATCTGCTTGATAAAGAAAAACAATTTGATAAGGCGGATCATTTTTTAAAGCAGATCCGGGAACTTTCTTATGTCAATAAATATGATTTTAATGAAGTAATTGATATTATCTACGGCTTGTTTCAGAATCCGTTTTCAGTTATGGGAGTAAACGGAGAAATCATCAACTATAAGAATATTTATGAGATAAATGATTATCTGGCCGGCTTTCTAAAAAGAGGGGAAGCGGACGCTGTAGCAAAAGGAGCCGAGGAAGTGATTTCAATCGTCTCTGAAAGTATGTCCCCTGTTATGCTTCACAGCTTTATGGGAGCACCATTGAAACATATTATCAACAGGATCTGTATTAACGACAAAGTTGTCGCATTTTTCTTTCTTGCAGAGATGTCAAATCCACTAAGTGAGTCAGATTTTCCTCTGGTGGAAATGGTATGTCAATGGCTGGGCTCTGAACTTAAGCGTGATCCATCATTATTGGAAACAAAGAGCTATGCGGTCGGCCATTTTCTGACTGATATACTGGATAATAATTTCGGGACGGCTGAAGAAGTGGAAAAACGTGCTGAGCAGCTTCGCATCGGACAAAAACCGTATCACTATCTCATTGTGACGGACCTGAACCAGATCAGGAATAAAAAACTGAATCTGGATAATGTGAAAAATGTTCTCCGGACCAATCTTTCCGGAGCAGATTATCTGACATACAAAGACTATATTGTTTTCTATCTGAACACAGAGAAAAAGGATTATTTCACATTGGAAAAAATAGATCAGATCGAGCGTTTCTGCGCGCAGTTGGATATCAAGATTGGAATCAGTTATGCGTATACTGATCTGAAAGAAACGCATATGGCTTTTCTTCTTGCGGAAGAAGCACTGCAGACCGGTTCGCGTCTTCATGGCAAGGAAAATGTATATCAATATCAGGATTATGCGCTCTATCATATAACCAAACAGATTGCGGGAGAAGACGCAGTAGAACGATTCTGCCATTCGAAGCTTCTGGATCTGATCAGTTATGATCAGGAACATAATACAGAATATACATATACTCTTTATATCCTGCTGCGGGCGGCGGGAAAGAAAGTAGTTGCAGCAGATGAACTCCATGTTCACCGCAGCACGCTCCTGTACAGGCTTGAAAAGATCGATGAGATTACCGGCGGACTTGATCTGTATGATACTCCGACAGTGACAAGACTGTATATGTCTTTTGCCTTTTTGATCGACAGGGGAATTCTTGATCCGTCAGAGTATTCAAGGTTATAAGAACGAAATAACTGAAATCCAAGTGTTGTATTTTAAATCTGTTTTTACTACAAAGTGCCTATGTTATCAGGCACTTTTCTTATGCTATCTTTTTATCGTAAATAAGGTTTAAACGGAGGTCGATCGTATGGAACATATAAAGGTTGATGTTGCTGTCGTAGCTGCAGGTCCGGCCGGTCTTGCCGCATCAATTGCTGCAGCAGAAAGCGGAGCAAAAGTGGCTGCATTTGAAAAGATGGGAGTTGTCGGAGGAACCGGAAATATGGGCATGGGTCCGTTTGGCGTAGAAAGTCCGATCCAGAAACAGATGATGGTTTCCCTGACAAAAGAAGAAGCATTTGAAAAATTTATGGATTATGTACACTGGCAGACCGATGCGCGGATCGTCAGGGATTATTTCTGGAAGTCCGGAGATACGATTCAGTGGCTGATGGATATGGGCGTGGAATTTGCCGGTGCTGTAAAGTTTTATCCCGGAAGCGAGGCAACCTGGCATCTGGTCAAACCGGAAAATGGTATGCCGGGACCGAGGGGCGCCGGAACCATGTATAAGATCATGCATAAAAGAGCGCAGGAACTCGGGGTGGAGTTTTATTTTCAGACCCCGGTTTATGAGCTGATCAAAACCGATGGGAAGATCACAGGTTTAAAAGCAAAAGATAATACGGGCAAAGAATATGAAGTGGAAGCAAAGGCCGTGATCGTTGCGACCGGAGGATTCGGGAACAATGATGAGATGGTAAAACAATATACCGGATATACTTTCGGAAAGGATATGTTCAGCTATCAGATCCCCGGAATCACAGGTGACGGAATCAATATGGTCTGGTCTGTTGGAGGCGCAAAGGGAAGAATGGATATGGAAAAGATGGCGAGCGTGGAGATTCCTATGGATTCCTCTTATGGCGTTCCGTTCCTGTTCCTGCAGCCGACATCCCTGATCGTCAATTCCAATGGTATCAGAGTCTGTAATGAGGGAATCTGTGAGAACAGCGCGATCACCTGCAATGTAATCGACCGGCAGAAAGGACGCTGTGCGTTTGCGATCCTTTCTACTACCGGAATCAAGCATTTTAAAAAGGACGGGATGGATTATTCCAACGGTGTTGCGCAGGGAGATCTTACTGCAGATCTTGACGAACATATGGAGGAACTGGAGAAACTGTATCCGGGTTCTCTTGCAATCGCAGATTCTATTGAGGAACTGGCGGAAAAACTTGGGATCAACAAAGAGAATCTTCTTGATACGGTTGAAGAATATAACGATATCTGCGAAGAAAAATATGACGACGTGTTTGGGAAAAACAGGAAGTATCTTCACGCAGTTCATGGAAAAAAATATTATGCGATCAAAATGGTCTGTGGGGCATATGGCAGTCTTGGAGGAATCGTTGTGAACAATCATTTTGAAGTTCTTGACGAGGAAGAGAAGCCGATCAAAGGACTGTATGCTGCAGGCACCGACACCTGTGATCTTTATGCAGGGACATATCTGTATTACCTTCCGGGCAACACCATGGGATATGCGATCAATTCCGGAAGGATCGCCGGAGAGAATGCTGCGGAATTTGCAGAAGAATAAATTGTAAAGAATATAGATTGAGTGAGGTATTTCAAATGGCAAAAAAATTATTGGCTATTTCCTGTGGTACGATCAACAGCAATACGGAGACGTTTTGCAAAGCTGCCCTGATGGGAGCAGAAGAAGCTGGAATGGAAGTCGAGCTCGTAAGAGCATTGGAACTGGATCTGCATTACTGCAAATGCTGCTTTCCGTGTCCTGTTTTGATGAAGGGACCGGATGCCTGCATTTTTAAAGATGATGGCGGCTGGCTACTGAACAAAGTGATGGACTGTGATGCGATCATCATAGGTGCACCGGTATATTCAGTCGCTTCAACAGGAGTTGCATCTATGCTTAGGGACCGGATCTCCGGACCGAAACTGGACGCAGGTTCAAGAGATCTCATGCCGGGAATGTACAGGGATGAAAGATTAAATAAGAAACGGGTAGGCGGACTGATCAGTGTAGGCGGTGCGATGTATCATAACTGGGCGACGCTTGGTCTTCCAACTCTCCATACGATCACTTTCCCACCGGATATCAAAGTGATCGATCAGCTGGATATCATTCAGGTTGCAGAACCCGGTGCGGCTGCGCTTGAAGATGAATGGATTGAAAGATGCAAGGAAATGGGAAGGAATCTGGCAAAGGCTGTAGAGAATCCGTATGAAGCAAGCTGGATGGATGGAACAACTGAAGATGATTATCTCTGTCCGATGTGCCACAATTCTCTTGTGACGATTCAAAAAGGCAGTATGGAAGCAGAATGCGCGATCTGCGGAATCAAAGGACAGATCGTAATCAAAGATGGCGGCGTTACTGTCGAGTGGCCGCAGGAGCAGCTGGCATTAAGCCGTCTTGTTCAGGCCGGTAAAGACCTTCACGCGAAAGAAAATATGGAGATACGCATGACCAAGTTTATGCCTCGAAAGGATGAAGTTCCGGAAAAGATCGCTCCATGGAAGGAATATGCGAAAAAAGTCGTGGCGGTTCCACCAAGCAGACAGAAATAGCAAAAGGAGATTGGTAAAATGATGAATCTATTTTCACTTGAAGGCAGAAATGCTGTTGTGATCGGCGGGGCCGGCGGAATCGGACAGGCAGTTGCGAAAGGACTGGCGGAAGCCGGTGCAAAAGTCGCAATTGCAAGCAGAAACGAAGAGGCGCTTCAGAAAGCAGCAGATGAGATCAAAGCGGAAACAGGAATCGAGATCTCTTATTATGTAGTTGATGCAACCAATGAGGAAGCAGTAGAAGCATTTGCAAAGAAGGCAAATGAAGATATGGGAATTGTAGATGTATTGGTCAACTCGCAGGGATTGAATAAGAAGTTTCCGGGCGAAGAATTCCCTGTCGATGCCTTCCGGCAGATGCTTGAAGTCAACGTTGTTGGCATGATGCTCTCTTGCAAGCACTTTGGTCAGTATATGATCAAAAACGGATACGGAAAGATTATCAATGTTTCTTCTGTACGTGGAAAAATTGCGACGAGACCAGCCGGAAATGTTGGTTACTGCACGACCAAAGGTGCAGTCGATATGCTGACCAGACAGTATGCCAGCGAATATGGAAAATATGGTGTAACTGTTAATGCCTTTGGACCGACGGTCACGGTTACAAAGATGATGGAGGGAGTCATTGAAGAGCGTGGCGGAGACGCATACCTTCAAACCCTTGCGGAAAAGAATCCGCTGATGCGTGTCGCTAAACCGGAGGATGTAGTTGGAACAGCCATTTTCCTTGCATCCCATGCATCGGATTTCATGACCGGAAACATTCTGTATCCGGATGGCGGACTGACTTGCGTTGGCTGAGCATTTGTCCTAAAACATAACAATATAAAACAGACAGGCCTTCTGCGGATGATAGACAGAAGGCCTTTTTTTTAAAAAAAGAAAATAATATTATTGGGCAGAGGGTGTCTGATCTGCGAGTTTATCAAGTTTGACATTACGGAAGTAGAGAATGATATCGATCGTGATCTCACTGATGTTCAGAATATAAAATGCAAAAGCGAGCCAGAACAAAAATCCGAACTGCGCTCCGGAACTGATCTCGATGATCTTTCGGATGATCCCGAATACATATCCGATCCAGATGAACAGTTCAAAGACCACGCTTTTTCCTTTTGCAGTGCGTGAAGTATACGACTTGTGGATCGATACCGGCCAGGAAAGGCCGAAACAGATGATCATTAAAGCTTCCAGTAAATTAACCATAACTGTTTATTTCCTTTTCTTATATTCTTTCAATGATTGTTGCCATTCCCATACCACCGGCAACACAAAGTGTAGCCAGGCCATACTTTGCCCTGCGTTTCTTCATTTCGTGGGCTAGTGTCACAATGATCCGGCTTCCGCTGCTTCCAATCGGATGACCTAGTGCGATGGCACCGCCATTTACATTGACAATTTCTTCGTTTAATCCCAGTTCCTTGATACATCCCAAAGATTGAGCAGCAAAGGCTTCATTGAGTTCAATCAGCTCGATATCTTCTAAAGAAAGACCTGCAATTTCCAACGCCTTTTTTGTTGCCGGTACCGGACCAAGCCCCATATAACGCGGATCGACACCGGCGCTTGCAATGCTGAGGAGCTTTGCCATTGGCTTACATCCGAGCTCTTCTGCTTTTTCTTCTGACATCAGCAATAGAGCAGAAGCCCCATCGTTTCTTCCGGAAGAGGTTCCGGCGGTCACTGTCCCTCCATCAGGCTTGAAGCATGGTTTTAAGCCTGACAGCTTTTCAAGTGAGGTCAGCCGGGGAAATTCATCTGTATCAAAAAGGATCGGACCCTTCTTTTTCCCCTGAGGCACTGTGAGCGGAATAATCTCATCTTTAAAACGTCCTTCTGCGATTGCCCTCGCTGCTTTCTCTTGGCTTTTCTGGGCAAAGGCATTCTGTTCTTCTCTTGTAATATGCATTCTTTCGGCAACATTTTCCGCAGTCATTCCCATATTAAAGTGACCGTAGATATCCTGCGGCTGGGAGCAGACCTGCGCTTCTGTCAGAGAATCCTTCAGCCTTGCATCTCCCGTGCCAACACCATAGCGGGCATTGCTTAGGTAAAAAATGGCATTGCTCATGGATTCGGTTCCGCCGGTGATCACTACATCCGCATTTCCAGTCTGTATTGCGCACATTCCGTTGAAGGTTGCCATCATTCCGGATGCACAGGCGCACATGACTGTTGAAGCCGGTGTCTCTTCCGGGATGCCTGCCCGAAGAGAAGCTACCCGGGCGATATTCGAAGAGTCACTGCTTTGTCTGCATTGGCCCAGGATCACCTGATCAATCTCTGTCGGCGCTATCCCACTCTTATTTAAGATTCCCTTCAGTACTTCGGTTGCCAGATCTTCGGCAGAAAGCGGTTTTAATGTTCCGCCCATGTTCCCGACAGCTGTTCGAAGTGCTTCCGCAATTACAACATTTTTCATAATAACCTCAACTGTTTTTGCTTCAGAATATGTTTTCAGACCGGATCATCAAGGAATTTTTTCTCGAGACGAAATACTTCAAACAGCTGATGATCCCGTTTTGTTTTCAGTTCATCCAGATCTTTTCCTTCATAGTCATACAAGCCTTTTCCTGTTTTGATTCCGAGGCGGTTTTCGTCCAGACAGGCCTTCAGCGTTTTCGGAAGTTCGTCTCCGTTTTCCGGCATGGTATAACTCTTGTTGATATAGTTATTTGCTGTCATATCGACTCCGCCGAAATCGATCCGCTTGCAGATACCCAGAACACAGGCCCTGGGGATCCAGCTCGCTTTTGATGCAAGATCAACCGCTTCTGCATCACAGTATCCGTTGTCAATCAGATGAAATACTTCCCTGTGAATACACTGCTGGAGACGATTTACAATATATCCGCGAATAAACTTTTTCATAAAGACAGCGGTTTTTCCGCATTTCCTTAAAAGCGCCATTGCTGTTTCGGCATACTCCATAGGAGCTTCTTCTGACTTTACAACTTCCACCAATGGGATCAGTTGCGGAGGAGCATACCAGTGACAGATGATCTGCTGTGGAAGCAGTTTTTCCGGTACGATCTCAAAGATGTTCAAGGCAGACGTATTGGAAGCAATCATGACATCGGATGTAAGGATGTCAGCCAGCTGAGAATAAAGCTCCTCTTTTGCTTCTCTTTTTTCTACGATGGTCTCCTGAATAAACTGGGCATTTGAAACCGCCTCTGTCATATCAGCAGTAAAATGGATCCTGCCGAAAATGGCGTCTGCCTCTTCTTTCGAATACTCTTCTTCCTCGACAAAGTTGTCCAGACTTAAGGAAAGAGCGGCCTTTGCCTTTTCCATTGTGCTTTCTGATCTTGTCCAAAGATTGACTTCGTATCCTCCTGCAGCATAGACCTGGGCAATTCCCGGGCCCATCGTTCCTGCACCTAATACAGCAATTGTCTTAATGTCTTCAAGATTCATCATTATTGGCTCCTTGTTTTATTCTTTCATGCTTCCTGTTTCCATAAAGCGTATATGCCAACTGAAAGCAGTTTTCAGATCATGTGGGGTGTGCTGCCCGGATGCGTTTGTTTTGGCTGCCTCAAAGTATGAAAGAAGAGCATCTCTATAATCCGGATGGGCACAGTTTCTGATGATCAGTTCCGCCCGTTCTTTGGGCGTTTTTCCCCGAAGATCCGCAATTCCGTTTTCAGTTATCACAACACTGACATCATGTTCCGGATTATCCACGTGTGTTACCATCGGAACGATGCGGGAAATGGCACCATCCTTTCCCGTGGAAGGGGTCATGAAGATGGAAAGTCTTGCATTCCCTGAAAAATCCGCGCTTCCCCCGATCCCGTTGATAATGCTTGATCCGGTTACATGAGAGGAGTTGATATTCCCGTAAATATCGATCTCCGCTGCGGTGTTGATCGCAATGACTCCAAGACGCCGGATCACTTCCGGATGATTGCTGATATCCTGCGGCCTAAGAATGATGCGCTCTTTATAAAAATCAAGGTTTCCATATAATTCATGAAGTCCGGCTTCAGAAAGGGAAAGCGAGGTCGTTGATGCAAAAGAGAGAACCCCTTCTTTGATCAGTTCCAGAGAAGAGTCCTGGACGACCTCTGTATACATCATAAGATCTTTGAAGCCGGCACTTTTTAGCCCGGCAAAAACAGCATTTCCTACAGCTCCGACACCGGACTGGAGAGGAGCCAGATTTTCTGGAAGGCGGCCACTCTTTACTTCAGATTTCAGGAATGAAATGATATTGTTTGCTATCTGAACAGAAACCGCATCAGCTTCTTTGAATTTCGGCGTCGAACCAATCTGATCGGTCATAACGATAGCCGCAATCTTTTCCGGAGGGCAGGGGATATACGGAAGCCCTATCCTGTCTTTTGGTGAATGGACAGGGAGTTCCTTTCCATATTCAGACTCAAAAATATCATGGATCCCGAAAAGCTCTTTCGGACAGGTCGTATTGATCTCAACAATCACCTTATCTGCATATTTGACCAAAGCATTTGCAGCGCCAACTGCGGCGACAGGAATCAGATTGCCTTCTTCTGTGATCATGCAGCATTCTACGATTGCCACATCAAGCCTGCCAAGGAAGCCTGATGCAATATATTTCGGCATCTGGCTTAAATGGATATCGGAAAACTGTACATCGCCGTGATTGATTGCTTTTCGAAGATCCGAATTAGACTGGAAAGAAAAACGCTTCGCCAGAAGCCCCGCTTTTGCAAGAGCGCCGTCGAGTTCCGCTCCGGTAGATGCCGGAGTGATCAGGGTGAGATTTTTGGCTGTTCCCGCTTCTGCGATCGCCTGTGGGACAGCTTTTGGAAAACCAGCCGTTGTAAAACCGCTGCACCCAATCGTCGTATCAGGCTGCACAATTTTCGCTGCTTCCTCAGCGGTCATGATCTTATTTCTCAGGGAAACACACTTGATCCTCTCTTCGTACATGTCCATCTTCTCTCTCCCGATACGTTGTTCTTCCTTCTGTCAACATAGTTTAAAAAAGCTCAAACAGATATTCATCAAACGGAACAGTTGAAAAAGAGGGAACTAATTTCGTCAGGAAGTATGAATATTTCCGGATGCACAAGATGATGGATAAAAAAGAAAAGAATTTAAGCACGCTGACTATAAAACTGAATAACGTTGTTTGCTAGAATTTTGTCGAAAAGTGGAAAAGTCCGTAAACAGAAGGAGGAAGAAATCATGGCAAAGGTTGTAGCGTTTTCAGCCGGAAGAAGAAATGGAAATACGGAAATATATGTCAAGACCGCGTTAATGGAAATTGAAAAGATGGGGATCGAAGTGGAGCTGATCCGTCTTCATGAATGTGATATCAGGCCATGTAAGGCATGCCCCAGAGGGATCTGTTTTGTAAAGGGTCCGGAGGCATGTATTCTGAAAGATGATGTTCCATGGCTTTGGAAAAAATTTATGGAAAGTGATGGCTATATCTTAGGAGCGCCTGTCTGGTCGCTCTCTCCGTGTGGTGTTGTCACCGACTTTCGTGACAGGCTTTTCGGCCCGAAGATGGATGTAGCAGGATGGGAACTGCACGGAGGAATGCCGGAGTGGGCGAAGGAATATGGAAAAAAATACCGTCCGGGTGGTCTGATCAGTGTTGGCGGTGCTCTGTCCAAACACTGGACAAGCCTTGGGATGGCAACGCTCTTTACGACGACATTCTCAGCTCAGACAAATGTTGTCGATACCCTGGATGTTCATCAGGTTGCAGATCCGGGCGAAGCTTTGATGCGCGAAGATTATCTCCTTCGTGCAAAATATCTCGGACAGAATGTTGGACATGCCGTGCTGAATCCACAGAAAGACTGGGAAAAGAAATATCTTGGAAATGATGGCGGCGAAAACGCCTGCCCTGGCTGTCATCAGAATCTGATGATTGCAAATCCGGGAAGAGATTATGTGGAATGTGCGATCTGCGGCCGGAAAGGCTATATTTCCCTGGATGCAGAAGGCAAGATCCGCTATACCTGGCCGGAGGATAATCAGGACCGGTTGACGATGATGGGCAAATTCGATCATATGAGAGAGATCGCTTATCACACTCAGGCAATCTATAACCCAAAGAAAGAGTCTGTTCAGGAAGAACTGCAAAGATATAAAGAGTATGAGGCGTGCGTTGTAAAACCGGAAAAATAGGAGGCAGATACTATGGCACAAAAAACAGTAATTACCTGTTGCATGACAGGAACCGGAACACCAAAGTCAAAAAATCCCGCACTTCCGACCCAACCGAAAGAAATCGCAGAAGATGCTTATAAAGTCTGGAAAGCAGGTGCATCAATCGTGCATTTGCATATGAGAGACGAAAACAATGTCGGGACCATGGATGCGGCTCGTTTTCGAGAGACGGTATCCCGTATCAAAGATCTGTGCGGCGATGATCTGATCATCAACCTTACATCTTCCGGGGCGAAAAATGTAACGGACGATGACCGTCTGGCACACATTATCGAACTCAAGCCTGAAATTTGTTCCTTTGACTCTGGAACCTTCAACTGGCTTCCGAATTTCATTTTTGAAAACTCACCCGGTTTCCTGAGAAAACTGGGACAGGTCTGCATCGATTACAAGATCAAGCCTGAAATTGAAGTGTTTGATGCCGGTATGCTTTATGCAGCCCAGTATTTTCAGAGTAAGGAAAAGATCCTTCCGGAAGGACCGATGCACGTCCAGTTTGTTCTGGGCGTATTAGGCATGGGCAAGGCAGATCCGCAGACTCTTTGTTATCTGAAAGACAAGCTGCCGGAAGGCTGGACCTGGGCAGCAACCGGAATTGGACCGGGACATCTGCCGATCATGTATACGGCAATTGCTCTCGGTGGAAACTTAAGGGTCGGTCTGGAAGACAATCTCTATTATTCTCATGGACAGCTGGCAACGAACGAGATGCTGGTGGAACGCGCAAAACGTGCAGTTGAACTGTATGGCGGAGAAGTTGCAACTCCTGATGAGGCAAGAGAGATTTACGGGTTGAGAAAGAAGGGAGAATATAATGGCTGATTTGTTTTCACTGGAAGGAAAAAACGCACTGGTGATCGGCGGCGCCGGAGGAATCGGCAGTGCGATTGCGATCGGTCTTGCAAGGCAAGGCGCAGGGATTGCGATCGCTTCAAGAAATGAGGAATCTTTAAGAACCGGTTGCGAAAAGATTAAGGAAACAACCGGCGTGGACGCAAAGTATTTTCAGGTAGATGTTTCAGATGCGGACAGCATTGAAAAGCTGGCAGAAGAAGCAGAAAAGGAAATGGGCCATGTCGATATTCTGGTGAATTCTCAGGGTTATAACAAGAAATATCCATGCTGGGAGTTCCCTTTGGATGAATGGCAGAAGCATCTGGATATCAATGTGACAGGAGTCATGCTGGCATCAATCGCATTTGCGAGAAAAATGAGAGAACGAGGATGGGGAAGAATCATAAATGTATCTTCTATCCGCGGTCTGCTTGCAGCCCCTGGCGGCGGAGGTGCTTTAGCTTACGGAACAACAAAGGCGGCGGTCAATATGCTGACGCAGCAGCTCGCAGTTGAAATGGCAAAAGACGGCATTACGGTCAATGCAATCTGTCCGACTGTCATCGCGACTCCGATGATGAAAGATACGATGACACCGGAGTTTAAAGCAAAGATGGAAGCAAAGATCCCGATGGGCAGGATCGGTACACCGGAAGACTGCGTCGGACAGGTGATCTTATTTGCGTCTGAAGCCGGCGCATATCTGACAGGACATATCGATGGAATTGACGGAGGGCTTGCAACATTATGAAAGAGATTGTTTTTACAGCTGCTGTCCGTACGCCGATGGCCAAGAACGGGGGAATCATGACCGATGCACAGGCGATGGATCTGGGAGCATTGGTTATCAAAGAAGCAGTAAACAGATCGAAGATCGACCCGAAAGAATACGGAGAGTGCATTTTTTCCTGTATCACAGCTATGCAGGTCAAGAACCCTGCAAGAGCCTGTATGCTTGCAGCCGGCATGCCGGTAGAAGTTCCAGGTTTCACAGTTGATAGAGGATGCGGATCTTCCCTGACTGGTATGGGCGTTGCAGCGGCTATGATCGAAGCAGGATATTTTGATGCAGCAATCGTAGGTGGTGTGGAAAGCTGTTCCAACCGGCCATTTCTGATGAACCGCGTCAAGAATCCGGCAGTTTATGCGCCGCCGGGATGGTCTCCGCAGATTTTAACCCCGCCGGAATATGAAAATCTTTCGAACGGAGAGACGGCCGAGGTTGTGGCCGACCGCTATGGGATCACCAGAGAAGAATGCGATGCCTTTGCAGCAGAATCTCACCGAAAAACAGCCGAAGCATGGAAACGGGGAGCTTTTGATGAGCAGATCGTTCCTGTGACGATCAAACAAAGAAAAAAGGATGATCTGGTGATCACGAAAGACCAGATCTACCGGGAAGACTGCACGGCCTCCAGTCTGGCTAAACTTCCGGGTTCCTTCCGAAAAGACGGCGTTTCAACAGCAGGAAACTCGTCCCCTCTGACAGATGGTGCGGCCTGTGTTGTCATGATGACAAAGGAAAAAGCTGATGCAGCAGGCTGTGATATACTTGGCTGTTTTAAACATTTTGTTTCCGTTGGTCTGGAACCGCAGATCATGGGAATGGGACCATACTATGCAGTAAAGAAAATGCTGAATGACACCGGACTGAGCATGAGTGAGATTGATCTTATTGAGATCAATGAGGCCTTTGCGTCCCAGTCTGTCGCATGCATAAAACTACTGAAGGAAGAATGCGGTCTGGATGAAGCAAAGGTGAATGTCAACGGTGGCGCAATCGCAATCGGTCATCCGTTTGGTGCATCCGGAGCCATATTAACAGCAAGGATGCTTTATGCATTGAAAGAAAGAGATCTTAAAAGAGGAATCATCACTTTCTGCGTCGGAGCCGGACTGGGTGTTGCGATGCTGGTGGAACGTTAACAGGGAAATACAGGGATCCCCTTTGTAAAAGTGTTTGGAGGTTCATGTAATGAAGAAAATATTGGTGATCAACTTCGGTTCTACTTCATCAAAGATGGCAGTGTTTGAAGATGAAACTCAAACAGCTGAAAAAACGATCAATTATACCAGAGACGAACTGACCAATTTTCCGAAAATGACCGATCAGTTGCCACTGAGGCGACAGGGAGTTTTGGACTGGCTTTCGGAGATCGGAACAAAGGCCAGTGATTTTGATGCGATCTCTGTTCGTGGAGGTGTCACGCAGCCTTTAGAACCCGGCGCGTATAAAGTCAATCAGGAGATGGTGGATCGGCTTACCAATGCGCCCCTTTTAGATCATCCGTCTAATATGACACCGATGGTAGCATGGGAACTCACAAAAGAATATGGAGTTCCATCTTATATCTATGATCCGATCTTTGATCATATGCTTCCGGTTGCAAAGATCACCGGAATCCCGGAGATCAAACGAACCCATATGGGACATATCGAAAATATGCGGGCGGTCTCTTTGAAAATGGCAAAAGAACTTGGAAAACCAGTAACGGAGTGTAATTTTATTGTTGCCCACCTTGGTGGTGGAATCACGATGTGCTGTGAAGAAAATGGAAGATTCGTTGATTTCAATGATTCATCCAATTCTCCGTTCTCGCCTGAAAGAGCAGGCGTGATCCCGGCAAGACAGTTTGCAAAACTAATCTATTCCGGAAAATATACGGAGGCAGAGATCACAAAACTGATCACCGGAAAGGGCGGTATGTATGCCCATCTTGGAACCACAGACTGTCGGGAAGTTGAGCAAAAAATCGCAGACGGCGATGAGCAGGCCAAAGTGGTTTATGAGGCAATGGCTTATCAGACAGCCAAGTGTATCGGTGCCTTTGCTGCTGTTTTGAAGGGGCAGGTAGATGCCATCATTCTGACCGGAGGAATCGCGAACTCAAAATACTTTACAGACTATGTATGTGAGAGGGTCAGCTTTATCGCACCGGTAAAGTTGTATCCGGGTGAATTTGAAATGGAATCCTTAGGCCTCGGGATCCTTCGCGTTCTAAACGGTGAGGAGGAGGCAATGGAGTATGTGGACGACAGAATTAAAGATGAATTGTCATAAGGAGTTTCAAAATGGAATATAGGAATTTTGAAGAATTATTTGCTTCTTTAAAAGAAAGCACAGAAAAAAAGACCTGCGTCGTTGCTGATGCCGGTGATGAGCATACTTTGGATGCAGTTGTTAAAGCGGCAAAGGACGGACTGATGATTCCAATCCTTGTTGGGAATCAAGATGAGATTGAACGGATTCTGAAAGAACTGGGAGAAGATCCGGCTGACTATGAAATCATCCCCTGTGAGTCGGATGAGCCGAGCGCACAGAAAGCCTGTGAACTGGTAAAAAATGGAAGGGCCAACTGCATTATGAAAGGCCGCCTTGAGACTTCAACGATCATGCATGCGGTTTTACAGAAAGAAAATGAACTGCGAGGAGATGGTCCGATCTCATCTGTCTCCATGCTGGAGATCCCCGGTTATCATAAACTTTTGCTTACGACGGATCCGGGCGGAATGATCATGTATCCGGATGTGGAACAGAAACAGCAGTTGATAGAGAATGCGGTAAAAATGCTGCACGGACTGGGAATCGAAAATCCGAAAGTAGCTGTGCTGGCTGCCATTGAAAAGGTAAATCCAAAACAGCAGGCAACGGTAGATGCGGCAGAACTGAAACGCAGAAATCAGGAGGGTATTATCACCGGCTGCATCGTTGAAGGACCGCTTTCTTATGATATTACGTTCAGTAAAGAAGCAGCAAAAGCAAAACATGTAGACTCTATTGTTGCGGGCGATCCTGATCTGATCTTATATCCGAATATCGATGTCGGAAATATCTGCGGTAAGGCACTGGTCTTTACAGCAGGTGCAAAATCAGCAGCTATTATGATCGGAGCAAAGGTGCCGATCATCAATACATCAAGATCGTTAAGTGTGGAAGGAAAATGCAGGGCAATCGCCCTTGCAGTTGCATGTGGTTAAAGAAATGAAAAACAGAGGCGTTATATTAACGGTATCGACAGTAGTCTTATTTTGTTTGGGCTTTTTATACAGTTGGACCGTTGTAAAAAATTATATTGAGCTTCCGGGTAATCCGGATATTTCAGATGTCTGGCTGTTTATTATGCTGGCATTTACAATTGGCATCTTTCTACAGGGAGTGATTCCGTTTAAACAGTTCCGCTCGCAAAAGATAGCAGCGCTGGTTGCTACAGTGATTGCGGCAGCAGGACTTTTTCTTTCGAGTTTTGCAACCCTGCCAATCCATCTTTATATCTGCTACGGCATCATGTTTGGAGTGGGAACGGGTTTTCTTTATAACTCCTGGGTTGCAATGGCTATGCGCTGGTTTCCGGATAAGGGCGGATTTGCAACAGGTGTGCTCTTAATGGGATTTGGTGTTACAACTTTTATTTTCGGATTTTTTGCAACAAGCCTATTAAATAAAGAATCCCTGGGCTGGAAAGGAACGATGCGTCTGGTAGGAATCATCATTCTGGTCATTGGCCTTTTAGGAATGTTTTTCTTCCGGGAAGCAGGCACCGCCGGCCTGATCAAAAAGCCGAAAAAGATGCCGATGCATCAATTGACATTTGTTCAAATGATCAAGGATCCGACCTTCTGGTTTTACACGATCTGGAAAATGATCCTGAAGCTGGTCGGAATTTCGATGTCTGCCTACGCTACAACAACGTTATATATTATGTATGCTAAACAAAATGGACTATCTCTGATCCTTTCGGAACGGGCTGCTTCGATGGAAATCCTTAAATATGATGCAACAGCATCAACTGTCTTTGGTGTTTTGTCCGTAGCCGCAATCGTATCGATCGCACAGGGATTTTTCTCTGTCGGCAACGGATTTGGAAGAGTGCCTCTCGGGATCATGCATGACAGGATCGGTGCTGTTAAGAGTCTGGTGATCATTTCCGGATTAAATGTTCTCGGCGCACTTTTGTGTATTATCGGAACGAATGCGGAAAGCCTGGTCCTTCTGATCCTTGCTGTCCTTATAGCAGGACTTGGTTATGCGGGTTGCGCGATGGAGGGACCGGCGTTTATGAATGAGGTCTATGGAAATAAGAATGTGCGGGCAAACATGGGGTTCAACGCGCTGACAACGATCCCGCCGATCATTATCGGCTCGAAAATAGCGCAGAACATCTATAACAAAACAGGTGAGCTGACACAATTCTTTATTATTATGATCATTCTTGGTGTGGTCAGTGCACTGGCAGTGATCTATATTCCTCATGGTCTCAAAAAGCTGGATGAGAAGAGTGAAAAATAATATTTCACTCTTATGTTTTTGGGTCAAATGGACAATAAAAAAACAGGAGAATTCTACCATGGCGAACAAAATAGCTTTTATCGGATCTGGAATCATTGGTGCGGGGCTTGCTGTAAATGCAGTTATGCACGGAGAGGAAGTCACGGTCTGGTATCGAAGAAACTTTGAAAAACTCGAAGGCAATATCCGTTCTATCCTTAAGATATTTACAGATAACGGAGTGATCGCTGCGGAAGAGGCAGAATTGCTATATGAAAAGATCAACTTTACAATGGATCTGGAAGTAGCAGTACAGGGTGCCGATTTTATTCAGGAGAGTATAGCTGAAAATATTGATACTAAAAAAGAAATGTATCAGAAGATTCAGACAGCGGCCGGATCAAAACCGGTCATTGCTTCTTCAACCTCTTTTCTGTTTCCGTCGATTCTGAGTGAGGGAGCGCTTTATCCGGAGCAGATCCTTGTCGGACATCCCTATAACCCGGCGTATCTGATGCCGGTGATTGAAGTTTGCGGGGGAGAGACCGCATCAAAAGAGAGTATTGCTTTTGCGAAGGAGATATATGCAGGATGGGGAAAGGTTCCTGTCGAATGCAAAAAAGAGGTGAAGGGATTTATCTGCAACGAGATCAACCAGAGCGCAACAAGAATCGCCAGAGATGAAGTTGTAAACGGAGTCTGCAGCGCAGAGGATATGGATAAGGCTATTATGTACGGACCAGGTCTTAGGATGGCAATCCTTGGCCAGCTAATGACGACCTCTCTTGGAGTCGAGGGAGGATTTCGAAATATGTGCGCAAAATATAATCTTCCTCCGAATCCGGATTATGATCTGCTTGGCGAACAGATGGATGAGGTCTTTGCAAATCGAAGTGAAGAAGAAGGGAGAACACCGGAGGATGTGATCCGCTACAGGGATAAAATGATTATTGAAATGCTGAAATTAAAACATTTAATGTAGAATAGACAAAGAAAAAGAACTGACAGACAGTTCTTTTTCTATTAGGAGAAGGTTATTATTTAGGCTATTGGAAAACACGCTTGCCATATTCTTCGACTTCTTTGGAAAACAGCATGCTGACTTCTGCCTTTGTTGCAACAAAATCCGGAATGTATCGGCCCAGCTTCGCATAGGTATCGAGGACCCGATGAGCTTCTATGATGATCGTCTCTTCAGACGCGTCAGGATGCTCGATTTTCTGATTATCAACACCGCCGGCAATTGCGATCCGGTCTCCATATTCTTTCAATGTTCCTTCCACATCGTTGCAGACCATGAATGGTTCTAATATATCAACACCGATCTCTACAAGATCAGGAACGATCTGCATGATATAGCCGCAGGAATGGTGCCTGTAAAGTGCGCCATGCTCATGGATCCTTTCGACATAACGGATCTCATTTGGCTTAATAAACTCCCGCCAGATCTCCGGGCTGAAGAACATGTTTTTTCCTGCTCCCCAGTCGTCCTGCATATCAATGATATCCGGCTTCGCATATTCACAGGCGAGATCAATACACTTCAGCTTATATTCGCACATGGCCTCCATCCACTCATGCATCAGCTCGGGTTCATCGTAAAATGCACAGAGCGCATCTTCCATGCCGATCATTTCGTTCAGACGCTCAAATTGTCCGGACAGCAGCAGTACTTCCACAACATCTTCTTCCCGGTTGATCTGCATACCTTTTTCCATCGCACCGAAAATCTGTGCGAGCGGTTGTTTTGAAGGATCCGGAAAAACGACCTTTTCTTTCCAGTCCGCAAAATCGTCAAACAGCTTAAATCCCTGAGCGACCATACTGCCGTCAATTCCGGGATTCGGCCCGAGGTTTGTCCAAAGAACGCCCCAGTCATCCGAACCTGTCCCATAGGGATCAAATGGGAAACGGATATACCGTTCTCCCGGAAAGACCATTGCCTTGTAGTGGCCTGCTCTGTGTCCCGGCACATGATCTGGCTTGCCTTTTCCGCTGAAAATGGCCATCATGGCTTCTTTGTCGCTTTGCATGTTCTATCCTCCATATCATTGAATGATCAGGTTGATTATAAAGCTTATTCCAACCAGTCGTTTTAGGCGGCACCAATAGATTCAGATAATGACAGATGGAATATTTGGTTCACCTGAATGATAACCGTAGCAACTCATTAGGTTCCTCATACAAAAAGTATGATTTGCATACAGATTATCTGACACATACAGATTGATTACTTCTGCATTCATTACCTGCACAATAAAACCTGAAAAAGCAACCTCAGATTGTTCACAGGAAAAATGAAGCCTGACAGAGGATTTCGTAGAATAAAGACAACGATGAAAGATGGGGCAATTATAAACGTGTTTCTGATGAAAAAGATGTTTTCATCCGCGGATAATAAACCGTACTATAGTTTGGAGGGAGAAAGATGGAACAGGTGAACAGTTCGAGAAAAACAACACTGGCGATCTGTGCTGCGGCCATTACAGCAATGCTGTATATGTGCTTTGTCGGCGTTCTTGAGGCGACTGCAAAAGCAACAAACTCAGATCAGATGGTAACTGCGGCGTTAATGACGCTGCCGGTACTTTTTGCCGTTGTACTCAATGTTGTTGTTGGTGTTTTAACTAAATATGTAAGGCCGAAGGTTCTCGGAATCATCACGCTGGTGTTTGCCGTTATTGGTGGTTTCCCCTGCTTTCTGATGGGCGCGGAGCAGAAGATCTCAACGATCAAAGAACTCGAAGCCTCCGGCGGAGTGATCACGTCAATCCTTTATAATAATGTCTGGATCCTGTTCCTCGCTGTGTGTTTTACAGGTGTGGCAACGGC
>ODAI011136308.1_pt1 | contig 25746 bp, 23 predicted proteins | sample 1539321 | NCBI WGS metagenome assembly ODAI01 (sample SAMN02144231, study PRJEB22623) | gut metagenome | biome: sheep rumen | host: Ovis aries | place: New Zealand
GGGAAGGACTAAAGAAGATGGCGGGAAAGACTAAAGAAGATGGCGGGAAGACTAAAGAAGATGGCGAGAAAGACTAAAAAAGATGGCGGGAAAGACTAAAGAAGATGGCGAGAAAGACTAAAGAAGATGGCGGGAAAGACTAAAGAAGATGGTGGGAAGGACTCAAGAAGATGGTGGGAAAGACTAAAGAAGATGGCGGGAAAGACTAAAGAGAATAGTGGAAAAGTGTGAGAGGCGACAAAGGAAATAGGACAAAAGAAAGGGAACAAGAGACAAGGGAAAAGAACGGGTAACGAGGGAAAGGAACGGGTGACGAGGGAAAGGAATTAGTCTGCTTTGGGCAACTTGATTATTAAGCGGAGGGGACGAGAGTCATTATCTTCCTTTTTGAACTGAAGCAAGACAGGGTCATCCGGTTTGGGCAGACGAAAGCCTACTAATTCCGTCCAAGGTGACAATTTGTCTGCTATGCGCCGTTTCCTTTGTATCTGTCTTATCGACTGTGTTTCACGACGATTATCCTGTGAGTTTTGGAATGGTTCAATAAGTCCTTTTTGTTCAGCAGCAACGATATACTCCGCCGCTGCGATAAACATTGCTTCATTGGCTATCTTACTGCATCTCTCCGCAAATTGAAGTCGTTCCTTATGGCTCATACCAACAGCCACCTGTTTCACACGGTTTGTAGCATCGGATTTCATAATTTTCTTCCATAAAGAACACTCAATTTCTTCCGAGATGTAGTAGGGCTGTTCGGCAGGCACGTATATAAACCGTAAACGTCTGTCTTTCAGTTTTATAGTACGTGTAAGAGGTGGTTCTTCTTCAATTATTTTCGTCATAGGATCGTCGGGCAAAGTCAAGGCTAATCGGAACCCAATATATCCCGCTGAGGTCTCAGGCAAAAGCCATCGTCTAAAGGAAATATGAGAATTGGCAGCACATTCGTCATAACTTCCTCCTCGCACGACGCGATACATTCCCGTATCTACGCCACATGGGTTGGGTGCCGTCCCCAATTGATAGCGTCCATAACGGTCTTGACACCATTCAGACACATTCCCTGTCATGTCGTATAATCCTAATTCATTTGGTCGTTTTCGTGCAACAGGGTGTGTCCAATTTCCGGAACATGAATAAGTCCATCCCACGCTATCAGGTTCGTTTCCACCAGCGAACCGAAAAGCTTTGCTTTTATGTCCTCCCCGCGCTGCGTATTCCCATTCTGCTTCAGTAGGCAATCTAAAAGACAAGCCGGTAATACTATCCAAACGTCGTACGAACTCCTGACAATCATACCAAGTTACATAATTTATAGGGTGTGTAGGAAACCCTTTCGGACTGAGAACCTCTCGTTCTGTCATAATTTTTTGCCATAGTGTAGTTGTGACTTCCGTTGTGGCAATATAAAATGGTGATAGAAAAACGAGATGTGCGGGCTTGTCATTATAAATCTCTGCATCTGTTTGGTCTGGAGTTGCTCCCATCATAAACGAACCACCTTCCACGCGTTGCATCTCCAAAGATACGCCATTGACATTCACCGTAAATCGTTGCAGCGAATCTGGTACGACGGGCAATCTTTTTCGTGCTTCGGCACGCGGTATAATAGCCAATAAGACAACCAATATCATTAGCTTTTTCAGCATAAAACAATTAGTTCCAATCACGGATTATGATGTACAATTATCGTGCCAACTATTGTTTCGGCATAAAATTTTATATTATTCGGCGAAAAATTCCCAAAAATTTGCTTATGTGCATTTTTTGTTGTACTTTTGCATGATTTTTGCATAACCTATATGTAGGGAATACTACACAATATATTGAATATGAAAAAAAAACTATATATATTATTAGGTGTAATTAGCATTTTTTCCACTGCTCTTAGAGCGGATAAATACGTTGGGCGAGTTGTTTCAACAACCGGCGAACCGATTAGTTATGCGACAGTTTATCCGATGGACGATCCGGTTCTTGGAACAGCTACAAATAACGACGGTTGGTACGAGTTTGAGTGTAACCTGCTGCCTACCAGTAGAGTAATCATTTCGTTTATCGGCTACGAGAAACAAAATCTGCCACTTACTGCCTTAGTTGATACAGCAACCATCGTTCTCAAAGAACAGCCAATAGCCCTGGAGCAATTAGTGGTAGAAGCGAAACCGTCCAAACAACGCAACAAACGCAAACAGTTGGCGCTTTTACTACATGAGGTCTATGTACAGATGGACAAAGACTTCCCCAAAACGAACGCAGAATACCGTATTGTGAGCGACGTGAGAATGGATTCGGAGAATGAGCCCTGGGGAATGGAACAAATGATTGCACGTGTTGTGACTCTGCCCGAACAAGCACGTAACGGCAAGGACTCCACACAAATGGCTGCGGAATACTGCAAACGCTATTTCAAGCAAGAGATACGTCAACGGGCTGATACTATTTATGCGGGTGAAACGCTGGAACGGATGGACAAAAACATGCGCAAGATGGCGACAGCAGTTGATTCTGGTGTTGTCGTTCATCAGGCATTATTTGCCTTCGGGAATGTTCGCTCTGTCTTCGAAGACTGTCTGAATGACATCAAGCACTGGTCTGTTGGAAACGAGTCCGAAGGAGAGACCGTACTATCCCATATCGAAAAGCGTAACTTCTTAGGTATCGTCAAATATAGTCTTATTTACAACTTCATCATAGACTCCCAAACACTGAGTATCAAGCGTTTTTCAGCCAAAGGCGAGGTATATGTCAATATCCCATTCGGCGTCAAACTGAACCAAGACCAGTTGCAACTGCTGAACTTACTGAACATGTCCGAACAACAGATTGAGAAATTCCGCCTACGCAAAGCCGATGCACATATGCAAATTAACACGATTTATCAGCTGCAAAACGGTCACCTGTATGTGTTGGAGAAAAACCTTAACGCCAATGCCACTTTACGAGGCACTAAGAAAATGGATATTCCCCTTAAAATACGCGCTACCCAACGGGTCACCAAACTTAAGACCGACGACGTTAACCCGCTCAAGGCGCACGAGATAACCGAACGTATCAAACGACAAATAGTGGAAATTTACTGACCCGGATAACTTTGGCACGAAATTTGTTGTTAAAAAACTTGAATATGAATTAACAATAATTACATTATATGCAAAACCCTGTTGATATCCGCGAACTCCAGGAGCGCGTAGAGCGTGAGAGTTCGTTTGTAGATGCCTTGACATTAGGCATGAATCAAGTCATCGTAGGTCAAAAGCACTTGGTAGAGAGCTTACTAATCGGTCTGTTAAGCGACGGTCATATACTGTTAGAAGGTGTACCTGGCTTGGCAAAAACCTTAGCCATCAAAACGTTGAGCGACCTTATCAAAGCTAATTTCAGCCGTATTCAGTTTACTCCGGACTTGCTCCCTGCCGACGTATTAGGCACACAGATTTACAGTCAAAAAACAGAAGAGTTCAAAATCAAACGCGGTCCCATCTTCGCGAACTTCGTTTTAGCCGATGAGATTAACCGTGCACCCGCCAAAGTACAATCCGCGCTGCTCGAAGCTATGCAAGAACGTCAGATAACGATCGGAGAACAGACCTTCAAATTAGATGACCCCTTCCTTGTATTAGCCACCCAGAACCCGATTGAGCAAGAAGGAACCTACCCTCTGCCCGAAGCGCAGACTGACCGTTTTATGCTTAAAGTGGTAATCGGCTATCCCAAGAAAGAAGAAGAGCAACAAATTATCCGTCAGAATATATCCGGCGAACGCCAAAAGATTAATCCTATCCTCTCCACAGACGATATCATCAAAGCTCGCGAAGTAGTGCGGCAAGTATATATCGACGAGAAAATCGAGAAATATATCGTTGATATTGTTTTCGCTACCCGCCAACCGGAGCAATATGGTTTGGAGAAACTCAAACCAATGATAAACTTCGGCGGTAGCCCGCGTGCAAGTATCAACTTGGCCCTCGCAGCACGAGCTTATGCCTTTATTCACCGCCGTGGCTACGTAATTCCGGAAGATATACGTGCGGTATGCTATGACGTACTGCGCCACCGTATCGGTCTGACCTATGAGGCAGAAGCCAACAACATCACCTCCGAAGATGTCATTACCGAAATTCTGAACGCTGTACAAGTGCCCTAAGCGTTCGACAACCGGATCGCAAAGGTTTATACCACTCCGTTAAATAAACGGGCGACCGGTGTCTCCGCTTTCCCCATCGTAAACACTACGTTCGGTTTACGCCGGGGACCCCAATATAAACAAATCAATTATGACGAGTGAAGAGTTATTACAACGAGTTCGCAAGATTGAGATAAAAACCCGAGGTTTATCCCGTAATATCTTTGCCGGTGAATATCACAGCCAATTCAAAGGCCGTGGTATGGCTTTCAGCGAAGTGCGCGAGTACCAACCGGGAGATGACGTACGCAGTATTGACTGGAACGTCACCGCACGTCTCAACAAGCCCTATATCAAGGTGTTTGAAGAAGAACGCGAACTGACTGTAATGCTATTGGTTGACGTTAGCGGTAGTCGTAACTTCGGAACAATATCGCAAATGAAACGGGACATGATGGCCGAAGTAGCCGCTACGCTCGCATTCTCTACGATAGAGAACAACGATAAGGTAGGTGTGATTTTCTTCTCTGATAAAATTGAGAAGTTTATCCCTGCGAAGAAGGGCAAGACGCATGTGCTACACATCATTCGCGAACTTCTATCCTTCGAACCAACTTCTACCGGCACCGATATAGCTTCCGCTTTACAATACTTCACTAATGCCCAGAAACGGCGTTGTACCGCGTTCCTCATCACCGACTTTATCAGTGACTGGTGGAGGAACAAAGAGGCGGCACAAACGATGGAGAAAGCGTTCATGATTACAGCGAACAGGCACGATATCAATCTTATCCGTATTTACGACCGCAGAGACGCTGAAATGCCTAACGTAGGATTACTTAAAGTCAAAGACGCCGAAACCGGCAAACGTATATGGATTGATACTGCACTCCATTCTGTCAGAGATGCCTATCAAACAGAGTGGGATAATCAACAGGAAAGCATAAAACTCCTACTTTCCAAGACAGGCACTAACTCAGTATCCATCCGTACGGACGATGACTATGTAAAGAAGTTGTTGATGCTTTTTAGATAGATTAGTTTATGTTAAGTTTATTAGCAGCCATAATAGTTTCCGCCTCGATTGACTCCACTACGCTGTTTATCGGAGACCAAACGGCAATCCGTTTGCAAGCAACTTGCGAGCCGACGGAACAAGTGCAATTACCCGTTTACGGCGAAACTGTTATTCCAGGAATAGAAATCGTTGAGCGGACAGGAGTAGATACAACCAAACTAAAAGACGGACGCTATCAACTCAACCAGCAGTTGACCGTCACCTCCTTCAAAGACTCACTTTTCTACATCTCCCCTATTCCATTTGTGTCCGGTGAAGATACATTCTGGTCGGAAGGCCTGACGCTTAATGTCATTCAGCCGTTTGAGATTGATACCACCCTGGCTATAACCGACATCAAACCGGTTGCCAACGCACCGTTCTGGTTCTGGGGCTTCTTCCGGTGGATTCTGTTAGCGATTGCCTTTATCGGATTAGCTATCGGATCGTACTATCTGTATCTGTTTGTGGGCAAACGCCAAGGCATTTTACCTCAGCAACCGACCGAACCGGCTCGTCCGGCAGAGGAAGTAGCGTTGGAGAAACTGGACCAAATCAAAGAAGCCAAGATATGGCAGTCCGGCCAAGTAAAAGAATATCACACCGAACTAACCGATGTCGTACGCGAATATATAGGCGGAAGATTTAACGTCCGCTCGTCCGAAAAGACTTCAGACGAAACACTGCGCGCTATGAAACCGCTGCTGCAGGACAAGAAAGAGTTGTTCGAGCACCTAAGGAAGATGCTGTCGTTGGCGGATATGGTCAAGTTCGCAAAATGGACTACGACGCCCGATGAGAACGAAAACGCGCTGCGTACAGCCTATGAATTCGTCAAAGAAACAACTCCTGATACTAATGATGAAAATGAAGACGCGAGCCAACTCGCTTAATAATTAAGATAATATGAGTTTTGCAAGTCCGGCATATTTATACTTACTACTCCTGCTGATTCCCGTAATCGGTTGGTATATATGGCAGTTATACGACCAAGACGCAAGTATTCAAGTTTCCTCCACCCAATCGTTTGCACGCCAGAAAAAGAGTATTCGTGTCTATATGCTCCACGTACCGTTTGCATTGAGAGTTGCAGCAATCACTTGTCTTTCTATCGCGCTCGCTCGCCCGCAACTCAATAACAAGTGGAGTTCTGAATCAACAGAGGGAATCGACATCATGATGGCTTTAGACGTGTCCGGAACGATGTTAGCCGAAGATCTCAAGCCCAACCGGTTGGAAGCAGCTAAAAACGTAGCGACTGATTTTATTATCGCTCGTCCCAATGACCAGATAGGTTTAGTGGTTTTCGCCGGTGAGTCGTTTACCCAATGCCCACTGACAACCGACCATGCCGCAGTCGTCAATCTCTTTAGAGCCGTTAAATTCGGTATGATAGAAGACGGAACGGCTATCGGTTTAGGTTTAGCCAACTGTGTAAACAGGATGAAAGACTCCGAAACCAAGTCCAAAGTGGTGATTCTGCTTACTGACGGCAGCAATAACCGAGGCGATATAGACCCACTCACAGCAGCACAGATAGCAAAAACGTACGGCATACGCGTATATGCTGTTGGCGTTGGCAGTTACGGACAAGCACGCGTTCCTGTTCAGACACCAATGGGCACCCAATACATAACGATGGACTCCGAGTTCGACGAAGAGACCCTACGCAATATCGCAACCACGACAGGCGGCGAATACTTCCGCGCTACAGACAACACATCACTCAAACGCATTTACGAACAGATTGACCAATTAGAGAAAACCAAACTTCGCGTTCGCGAATACTCTAAAAGAACAGAGAACTTCGCACCTTGGCTTGTGACAGCTCTACTCTGCCTGATTGCAGAAGTGTTAATACGTTATTTTGCTTTAAAGACCATAACTAATTGATATGTTTCGTTTCGCACACATAGAATATCTTTGGTTGCTACTGCTTATTCCCGTGTTTATCACAGGATATATCGCTATCGTACAACGTAAACGCCGTCAACTTAAGCTGTTTGGAGACCCCGAATTAATAGCCCAACTGATGCCTAATGTTTCCCGTATCCGTCCGGTTCTTAAGTTCGGTTTAGTGTTATTAGCATTGACATTACTCATCATCGCAGTAGCAAGACCCCAATACGGGCAAAAAGAGAAGACCATCAAGCGGCAAGGTATCGAAGTAATGATTGCCCTCGACATATCCAACTCTATGTTAGCCGAAGATGTGGCTCCCAACCGTTTGGATAGAGCAAAACAGATGCTCAGTAAACTGATTGACAACATGGTGGACGATAAAGTGGGACTTATTGTTTTTGCCGGTCAAGCCTACGTACAACTTCCTATTACCTGCGATTACGTCAGTGCAAAGATGTTCCTTAACACCATCACACCCGACATGATCAAAACACAAGGCACCGCCATTGGAGACGCTATAATGACCTCCATCCGCTCTTTCGGGGACGTAGAAAACGAGACATCAAAAGCTATTGTTCTCATTACCGATGGTGAAAACCACGAAGACGATGCTCTTGCTGCAGCCAAAGCAGCAACCGAGAAAGGTATCAAAGTGTTTGTTGTTGGTATCGGCAAACCGGACGGAAGTCCTATACCTATTCCAGGAACCAATAACTTCCGTAAGGACAGAAGCGGCAATGTAGTGGTATCTAAACTCAACGAGGACATGTGCCGTGAGATTGCGCAGGCAGGACAAGGAATTTACGTCCGCTGTGACAATACCAATACAGCTACACGCGCTATTCAAAAAGAGTTAGACGACTTGGCCACATCAGAATTGGAGACAAAAGTATATGCCGACTATAATGAGCAATACCAAGGTTTTGCCCTCCTCGCACTACTCATACTACTGGCAGACTTCTTTATCTTCAATCGTAAGAATAAGACTTTATCGAAGATAGATATATTCGGAGAAAAATCACCGGAACAATAACCGATAATAGAATTCAGTATGATACGATATAGATTACTATTCATATTAATTTGTATATCTTCCCTGACATTTGCCCAGAAGGAAGCTCCTGATGTACGTCGTGGAAATCGCGACTACCACAAAGACCGCTACGAGGAAGCCGAAGTGGATTATCGTCGTGCGTTAGAAAAAAACAATAAATCATACGAGGCACATTACAACTTAGGCGATGCTCTATTCCGCCAAAATAAATATCCAGAAGCTGCAGAAGAGTATGTGAAAGCGTCGCAGTTCATTGATGCTAAAAAAGACAAGCAAAAGGCTGCGCAGACATATCATAATTTAGGGAACAGCCTCTTCGCGCAGCAGCAGTACGACAAAGCAATTGCCGCATATCAGCAATCATTGCGAGCTAATCCGAAGGATAATGATACACGCTACAACTTGGTAAAAGCGATGCAACTGCTCGAACAACAGCAACAACAGCAACAACAGCAGAACCAACAAAACCAAAATCAACAACAGCAACAAGAGCAACAAGAGCAACAACAAGACCAACAGCAAGAGCAGAATCAAGACCAACAACAGCAACAGCAAGAACAGCAACAGCAAGAACAACAAATGGATCAAGAGACTGCAGAACAAATCCTGCAAGCATTAGGACAAGACGAGCAGGAGACACAAGAAAAATTGCAACGTCAACAAGGCTCCAAACGCAGAGTTGAAAAAGAGTGGTAAGACTATGACTAAACTAAGATATATCTTAATAACACTATTCGCCCTAGTTATAGGCATTAGTTTACATTCAGAAGAGGTGGAGTTCCGCGCACAAGCGCCATCTCAGATAGTGGTTGGCAAACCATTCCAACTAACCTATAGCATTAATCAGCGCGCAAAAGACTTACAGGCACCGGAGTTTACGGACTTCGATTATTTAGCAGGTCCCTACACCTCGCAGTCTTCTTCGACCTCATTCGTTAACGGTAAGCGTACATCCTCCTTCCAACTGACATATACATATACGTTGATGGCGACGAAAGAAGGTACGTTCACTATTCAACCGGCTAAAATTTCAGTAGGCAGCGACCGATATACTTCGAATGGGGTCCGTATTACCGTTCTGCCGGCAGATAATCCCCAACAAACATCATCTGTTGCCGGACAGCAAGCCACAAGCAATACACAAACAGCTTCAACGGCAGCTTCAACAAGTTCGGAGAATATCTTTGTACGCACAATCGTTAGTAAAACAAAAGTACATGAACAAGAGGCTATTCTACTCTCATATAAACTATATTTTGCCGGTGTAGATGTAGCACAATTGACTAATAATACCAAACTTCCGGAATATACCGGTTTCCTAAAGCAAGACATTGAACAAGGAGAGATACAGACGGAATTAGAGCACTATAATGGTCGCAATTACCAGACAGCAACCCTATATCGCACACTACTCTATCCGCAACACAGCGGAGATATTGTTATCGATCCGGCTACTTTCGAAGCCGTTCTACGCGTGCAAACCCGCGCACAAGTTCGTTCCATTTTTGATGATTTCTTCGGTTCGTATACCAATGTGACAAAGGCACTTAAGGCACCGGGGGTAACAATTCATGTACAATCTCTTCCGTCAGGCAAACCTGCAGGCTTCTCAGGGGGGGTAGGACGCTTTACGATGGCTTCTGCTATTTCCGGAACGGAACTTAAGACAAACGAAGCCGTTACAATCAAGATTGACATCCAAGGCACCGGTAACATGAAGTTACTCAAGACCCCGACTGTTGACTGGCCGGAAGGTTTTGAAGCATATGATCCCAAAGTAAACAACAACTTCAAAACAACCACCAACGGCGTATCCGGTAAGAAAGAGATTGAATATCTGGCGATTCCTCGTGCAAGCGGAGACTATGTAATTCCGGCTATTGCCTACTCCTATTTCGACACCCAAGACAATCAATATAAGACGCTCCGTACTCCGGAATATACTCTGCACGTAATAAAAGGTTCCGGCGACTCAGATGCCACTCAAGCTGTAGTACAAAATTTCGTAAATAAAGAAGATGTGCAGCAGTTTGGTTCAGATATCCGCTATATTCACACGAATACCGACAAGACGAGGACTAAAGCAGAAAGCGGACTCGTTTTCGGCAGCCTAACCTACTGGATGTGTTACCTTATTCCTCTATTGCTTGCCATCGTGTTACTCATAGTCTTCCATAAGAAAATACGCGAGAATGCGGATCTCACCCGAGTACGCTACAAGAAAGCCAATAAAGTAGCTCAAAAGCGTCTTAAGCAAGCTAAAAAACTGCTATCGGAAGGCAATAAGACCGCATTCTACGAAGAGATTGAGCGTGCAGCTGTCAGTTACCTGTCCGACCGTCTCTCTATTCCTACAGCCGATTTGAGCAAAGATAAAATTGCTGAGATTTTACGGAGCAAAAATATCAGTGAAGAACTTATTCAACAAGCCACCGAAGTCGTTTCAACAGCAGAGTTTGCACGTTATGCGCCATCAGCCGACAGCCAAATGCAAACATTATATGACATGACAACGGAACTCATTAACCAACTTGAAAACCAGAACTTATGAAACTGTTATTAGTAATATTAGTAACGCTATTGAGCGAGGCTAACCAATTATATTCAGACGGCAGCTATGCCGAAGCTGCAAAAGCCTATGAAGAAATCATTGCAGAGCAGCCGAATTCAGAAGCATATTACAACTTAGGTAATGCTTATTTTAAACAAGACGAGTTAGCTCAAGCTATTCTCGCTTATGAGCGCTGTCTGCGTTTGGATCCTCGTAATAAAGATGCCAAATATAATCTTGCCTTTGCACAATCACGCATAATTGATAATGTGGAGGATAATCAAGCTTTCTTTATCAAGTCATGGTTACAAGCCATTCGCAATACGCTGCGTGAGAAAACGTGGATGAATATCAGTATTATTACATTTCTTTTGGTCCTGGTCGGTTTCCTACTCTTTGCTTTAAGTAAAGAGCAGTGGTTGCGTAAGACGGCTTTCTACGTTGCACTTGTATCCTTGATTATCTCTATTAGTTCTTGCGCTAATGCCGGTAGTCTTCATCGCAGAGATAATCTCCGCCAAGAGGCTATCATTACACAAGGAATCGTGAACGTCAAAGCTTCTCCAGACCGCTCGGGGACGGAGTTATTCACTTTACATGAAGGGACAAAGGTAACTATTCATGAGACCTTAGGCGATTGGTGTAACATCCATGTCGGGAATAACGTCGGTTGGATGAAAATCAGTTCATTAGAGCGTATTTAAGTCAGCCACGGATAAACATCTTTAAGCGCACGGAATTGTTGTTCTGTGCGCTTTTTGAATGCTGAGTCTTCTGCGCTTCCGGGATGTAAAGAACGATGATTACGATTAAGCCATAAACTATGCAATTTATCCATCTCCTGTTGCGTAGCTGTAGAAACGAACACTTGCACAAACTGCTGCCATATATAGGATACAGTTACTGCACTGGGATGAAGCATATCGTCAGCATAAAAACGGTAGTCTCGCAGTTCGTCCATAACAATTTCGTAGGCAGGAAAATAAAGTGGTTTTTGCAATACGGAATCGTAAGAGATATTGACCAACCGCTCTACGGCTAATTGTAATACAGATTTACTCAGATTATTCTCGTGCAAACCATCCTTAATATGCCGTATAGGAGAAATGGTAAAAATAAAGCGTTTGTCAGCATACTTCTCTACAATAGGCTGCCATAACGCTATGATTTCTTCAATTCTCAATCGGCGACGGATAAAGTCCGAAGCCGGACGCTTGCAGCAATTATCAACGACCTCATTAGTTGCTTTATCCACATAAACCCATGCGGTACCAAAAGTGACGATAATCACATCTGCCATAGGTGCAACATCGTCTATATGATGCGCAACAGAAACAGGGTTATAGAGCGTACCAGTCGGATTGCATGTGACTTGGAAATAATACTCCTCCATCTTATGGGCAATATTATCACTAAAGCAGGAACCTAAAAGGGCTATTTTATCCTTATACGCTATTTGCCATGAAGCGGCAGAAATATCTACAATAGTGCGAAAGTTCATTATTCAAAACGCATTACCTGTGAAGGACTGATTTTAGTTATAATAGCGGATGGTGCCAATAGAATAAGCGCCGAAATTACTATCGTACCAATATTAAGCAACAATAACCATCCTACCGGAAAGGCGATAGGCACATAGTTGACGTAGTATGTAGTTGCATCCAATGGCAAGAAATGTCCCCAATACTGAATTGCACATATCGCTAAACCAAGAATATTACCCCATAAAACGCCTTTACCAATAAGCATTAGACCTTGCACGACAAACACTCCGCGCACCTGCTTATTTGAAGCACCAAGAGCTTTCAGCACTCCTACTAATTGGATTGAGTCCAATATCAGTATTATCAAACCCGAAATAATATTAAAACCTGATACGGCTAACATTAACAGAATTATAATTATAACATTCATGTCCAGCAAATCAAGCCAGGAGAATATCTGTGGATTGAGTTGTTCTAATGTTTCCATATAATAGCCGTTACCTTCTTCATCAAAGCGATTGGCTGTAGCAAAGAACACATTATCAGACGCCTCATAAAGATTTCGAAGATTATCTACTCTAAGTTCTATACCTGAAATCTGATTATCACTCCACCCGTTTAGACGACGCACCACATTCATATCACCTAATATAAATCGTTCGTCAAAGTCTGTAAAACCGGTACGATAGATGCCGCATATAACGAATTTACGCACTTTAACGCTCTCACCGACGAAATAACTCAGAATCTGATCCCCCACATTCAGAGTCATCAAATCGCACAGACGCCGAGAAAGTAGCACTTCGTTTTCATTTTCAGGCAAACGGCCTTCTATGAGATTATCCGAGAAATAATCCCAATAGGTAGTCCCCTTAAAGACAATTCCCTGAAAATCCTCATCTGTCTTGATAATTCCGGGTTTTGTTACGAAGGTATTGACACTTGCAATATGGGGAATTTGTGCGAGAGATTGCATCATCGAATCTGAAACAATAATCGGGCTTAACTCAAACGTATTATTATTCTCAAAGTTGACGATTCTCAAATGAGCCGCAAAACCGACCACTTTATCCGTAACCGTTTGCTTAAAGCCAACAACGACGCAAACAGTTATAATCATCACCATCACCCCGATAATCAAACCAGCCAAAGCGACACGAACGGCAGGGCGAGAGGATTTTCCTTCGTCTTGCTGCATAAAGTATAATCTTTCTGCTATAAATCGTTCAAATCGCATATTTTTAATCTTTTTTTTATTGTCTTAGCGTATATGGCACACTTTTTGTACCCAATTTGGCATATGAAGTACTTCTACTTGGTTCTCATATTTGTTTCCCTTTCGGTGGCAGTTAATGCGCGCCCAGTTGTTGATGTGGACCAACCTCAACGTACTCCGGAGGAGATAGCTCGTAAACAGACTTTTATGTTAGTTCGAGAGCTAAGTTTAACCGATAGTGTTGTTATTGACAGCCTTTACCGTATAAACTTGCGTCATAATAAGCGTCGTATGAATAATAACATTACTCGTGCAGAGCAGTACAGCGGGATGCAAGAATTCATCAATGAGTTACGCGGTATTCTTACCCCCGACCAGTTCCAGCGTTTTATGAACAACAAGGCGGATGCACCTCGCCATCCACACGCTTCTTATATTCCTTCTCGACCAGATTCAACACCGCGTAGACAACCAATGCCATAACACTTCCCACAACTAATCCGCCAAGTATATCACCCGGATAGTGAACCCCCAAATACATTCTGCTATAGCAATTAAGTGCTACATATATCATCAGCCACCAACCTTGGTGGTTTATTTTTTTCCATATAAGAGAGAATAACACTGCCAAAGACATTGTATTTGCGGCGTGTGAACTAACAAATCCATACAGACCACCTACGTAACCGTTAACGATATGTACCAACCCTTCTAATGTAGGTTCATGCGTCGGACGAGGACGACAAATCCAATGTTTAATTAATCCTGAAGAGATATAGTCGCTTAGCCCGACGGCTAACACTAAAGCCATAGTATATACAAGTCCTTTCTTCCAACCGAACTTCATTATTAAAAGTCCTATAAGAAACGCATATAAAGGTATCCACACCCAAGACTGGCTGACATACCACATGATATAATCCAGCCACTCTGTATGGGCACCATTAATGCCCAATAACCACGACTTATCTATTTCGATGATGCCCATAAGTTACATATATGACACGCAACTATTCCAGCCGTTTCCGTACGCAATCTACTCTGCCCGAGACTCACAGGAACAAAACCATTATCAAGCGCTAAGGCTATCTCCTGCTCGCTGAAATCGCCTTCCGGTCCAATCATTACCACTACACTCTTATCCGGCACAACTTCGTTCTTCAACTCGCGTTTATCTTCTTTATAACAGTGAGCAATAAAACGTGTTTCTTCTTGTGTATTACGTATAAACTCCATACAATTTGTCATCTCGTTAAGTTTGGGTAGATATGGAGTCAGAGATTGTTTTGCCGCACTAAGAATAATCTTTTCCAATCTGTCAATACGCAGTTGTTTACGTTCAGAGAACCGACAAAAGAGCGGAGTTATCTCATCAACCCCAATTTCCGTACATTTCTCTATAAACCACTCCATCCGCTCAATATTTTTCGTAGGAGCAATAGCTATATGGATATAATTCGAATGGTGTTTAGTTTGTTTTTCAGCTGTCCGAATGATGAATTCACAATGTTTCGGATTAGGATTTGTTATCTCTGCCGTATATGTCATTCCCTGACCATTGGTAAGTAGTATCTCGTCACCACGTGTATAGCGCAGCACTCTGATGCAGTGTCCCGATTCCTCACTATCAAGACTAAACGGCATTCCAATCAAGCTCTCATCACCGATAATATGTGGAGTATAGAACAAGTACATTATTGGAGTTTTTTGAGCAACCACGCCATATTGCCGGCTAAAGTGCGCATCGTTTGAATTCCTTCTGCATCGTTATTCACTTCCCCCTTCTCCCGACCATAAGCTATATTCCAATATTGGGAAGTAACGATAGGCATATTAAGCAATTGGAACGGCATTTCCATCGTTTGTACAGCAGAAGTAGCACCACCTCTACGGCACACCGCAATAACGGCAACGGGCTTACGCTGAGCCTGAGCACCACCAGAATAAAGCATACGTTGAACAAGGGAAAGTAATGTGCCGTTAGGCTGACCATAGTAAACCGGCGAAGCAATAACCAGACCGTCGGCTTGAGCAAGACGGTCTATTGCTTCATTGCACAGGTCGTCATTAAAGACGCAGTGTCCTAAATTCTTGGTTCGGCACTGATTACAAGCGATGCAACCACGGACTTGTTTAGTACCGATCTCTATCATATCGGTTTCTACACCTTGCTTATGAAGTTCATTCGCAACTTCTGTAAGAGCGATGTGAGTATTTCCCTCCCGACGAGGGCTTCCATTAATTAGTAAGACTTTCATTCTCAATTTTATAATTACTTTTCGGCCTGCAAAGGTAGTATTTTTATTTGGATTGGGCAAATAAAAAACGCTTAAAGGTTATTTTATTCCTCGACTTTCTTTCCGCAAAGTATTTTGTATGGACAATAACGACATGTTGATTCCTTTTCAGTCATCTTGGGGTCTGTTAAAGAAAGCATATCATGCACCGTTTGTGCCAGTTCACTTACAAAAGCCTCTTCATCCGGAACGGGGACATCATAAACTAATTCATCCGGTTTATTCTGACAAAGATAAAGAGCAGCAGAGGAAGCGTGAAGTGCTTCACGATAAATATTGATTTGGTAAATATTATCATCCTTCAGCTTTCCTGTCTTATAATCCACAATACGTAATTGGCCATTTAGCTTATCTATTCGGTCAATACGTCCTCCAATACGGATATTACCGTATTCGGGCACATCAATAGTACAATATGCCTCCTTCTCCATACCAACAATTTCCAACCCTTGCTTAGCTAACTGTTTATCAGCTTCTATAATACGGGAAATATATGTTTTAATCGTCGTATATTCAATCGGATGATTAGTTGCAACGGTCTCCATGGAACGTATAGCAGACCAATCGATTGGTTGCGGGATTGTGTTTACATTACCATAGCGAGTATAGATTTCTTGAATACAGCTGTGTACAATAGTCCCGAGATCGGCATGCGATATGAGTACATCTTCTACCTTCGGCTCGTGAATCCCCTTTTTATATCTCCAGAAATAACGCATTTCACATTGGCGGAAGGTATTTATCTCCGAAGGAGATATGTACGATTTTGTTGCATTTGAAGATTCATTCAACAGGGTCGCATTCGACAAAGCTTGCAGCGGCAGTACCTTATTCGGTTCAAGCAGCAAATGCTTGGTCACGCGGAAGTTATCGCTTGCCATAATTTGTTTTACAAAGCGTGACATGGTTTTACGGTTAGTCCCAGTCTCACTTCCGGCGAAAGTCATCGTAATTTTCTTAGCGCGTGAGAGAAGGCGGAAGAAGTTATAGGCATATACGTCAGTGGACTCCTCATGCGTCTGCAGTCCATAATACTTACGCAAATAATACGGCAGATATGAATGGTCCGGCGACACGTTAGGAACGATTCCTTCTTCCACATTCAGCAGCAACAGGTTATCGAAGTCCATTGCTCTCGTTTCCAGTACTCCGGTCACTTGCACATTCGCTAACGGTTCTCCATGAAACGGAAAAGAAACTCCTCCCAAATAACGGCGAAGCAGCGTTATTAACGCCCGTTGCGATACATTCGCAGGTATTTTTCCCGATTTTTTCATTAGGGAAAAGCGAGTCAAATGAGACAGTAATTGGAAGGTTGATTCCATAGAAAGGAGTTCTGTAAAAGACAAGCTTTGAAGTTCTTCGTTGTTCTTCACTGTAACAACAACAGCGTTCATAAACTCTTCAACAGTATTACCATCTTCAAGCCAATTCATCAGTCTTGAGTATATCTCAGTCTGCCGAAGCGGAAAGCCTTTCGTAATATTGATATACTTAAATCTCGGATTGGGTTCCTCCTCATTATCCTGCGGCAGAGCATATACCACTTGTTCAAGTACCGACTCATCACAGATAACTATAGCCGAGCGATCACCGGTATGGTGATTAGCCATTAGCCATTGATAGACAAATTGTGCTTGTGCATGAGATGATATTGTTGCTACCAATTCAACGTCTTTGGTATCCCAATCACGTTTAGGCGCAGCATCACCAAACAATTCCGCATTGCGCTGTATCCATTTGAAAGCCTTTGTATTAGCCGTGAAAGATCCGGAACGGGGATAATCCCAAAAGAAGGCTGCTTGCCCCGACTCTTTCAGATTCTTCATTAGCTGCTTCTCCGCAGGGACGAGATAGTTAAAGCCGGCAAAGACAAAGTACTTATCAGCAATACTACTTTGGATAGAGTCGTCAGACCAACATTCAATTACACTACGCATTCTTGCTCCCTCGTAGCCGTACGCACCGAGTTTCGCGCGGAAACGGTTGTATATATCCGGAAGGTTGGTCCAAATTATTTCGAACTCCTTTCTTTTAGATCCGGATGCTGCAACGGACGGATTATTGGATACGAGTTGTTCCAGTCGCTCACGGACGTCATCGTCAATATCCAATTGAGATAAAATATTCGCCGAAGCGGCATTCTGCAAGAATCGGTCGGGAGTTACAAGCGGATAGGTCTTGTCTATATTAGAGAAGTCTTGCACGAGTTGCCTACCCCATCCGTAAAACACTTCTAATGGCAGTTGGTCTTTATTAGGATTAGCATTTTTCTCTACCTCAACATAGACATCATACAGTGTGCAGACGAGTTGTATTTCGTCCATTTTATATAGCGGACTTAGTTCGTCAAAGAGCTGACTGAGTGTCGTGAGTTGCGGTAACCGGATTGGTCCCTGCAGGTTATGTGCCTTCAAATAATCCTTAAAGCAATCCTTTATATGTAGCACGGCACGACGAGACGGCACTACGATTGTAGTGGACGCCAAGCCTTCTATACCTCGCTCAGCTATTAATTGCTGTGTAACTTCATATAAAAAGGTGTTCATTTGAGCTTCACGGATTGTAGTTCATTATCTTGTGCAAACCAAAGGTATCCTTCTACGTTTTTATAGCCTAATTGGACCATTATACGCATATAATCTTGTACTTGCATCGGATATTTTGGGTCATGATGTTGCCCGAACTTATAATCAAGTACGATAGCCGTAGAGGTATTTTTGTCAATCATCACACGGTCTGGACGCATCTCGCGGTTAGCGGTCAGGAAGGTTACTTCTCGCCACAGTTCCCATTTATCTGAGAACCAATCGCACAGTTGCTCATTTTCCCATGCAGCGTCAATCAGTTGACGGATGCGTTCGAGGGCGGTCTCGTCCGAGATCAGTCCATTCATTTGAGCATCCGTTATTGCGGCTTCCTCGTCCTCACGGGTTGTAATATGCTCCATAATAGAGTGACACACATTACCTAAATCAATACGGGAGAACGTCTCTTCGCCTTCTTGGACGCCGTATCGCAGGCAATCTAACGATTCACGACTGAGTTGGAACGCTATCGGTCGTTCGCCTACGTGCAGTTCTGCCATCTGTGTAATAGCCCGGGCAAAAGAGAAACGGTCCTGCATTTTTCCTTTAGACTGGTGCTTTTCCTCTGTAGATACGTTTTCCATAGACAAGAACAATGTGTTGTCCGTTTCTGTCCACCGATTAGCAAAGATATTATACAGCAAAACGGCTACCGTGCTCGTTTTCTCTACATCGGACGGCTGATATGCTCCGTATATATACAATCGAGTGCGGGCACGAGTAAGCGCCACATATAAGGCATTTACATTATCGATTTGTTGGTTGAGATGTTCTTTCTCCATTTCGGGTTCGTACTCACTATCAAGCAAATCTTTTTTCATCTCTACGGGAATCTTCTTAAGCGGTTCAACTTGCTGCTTACGCAATCCTTTGGCATCACACCAAAGATAGCCTTTATCTTTCTCTAATTTCCAGTGGCAGAATGGAATAAACACATTTGGTGCTTCCAAACCTTTGGCAGTATGAACTGTCATTATACGGATAGCGTCTATCTGCGGAGCCGATATAGAGACCTTATGTAGCGTATCATCCCAATAATCCAAAAACGTCTCTACCGAAGAATCATAGGACATGACATAGTCATGTGCACTGTCTAACAAGCAATTTATATATGCCAAGTCTTGCAGCTTGGTAGAAGGAAACAGTTTGATAACTTCCTCTAACAGTTCACATAGCGGTGTCTGTTTATTAACAATATTCAACTTTTCTATATCCATTTGAGGCTGTGTGAGACGAAGGTATGCCAAAGAAACCTCATCTTGTTTGAAGAGCCACCGTAATGCATGAATAATGCACATTACAGATATAGACGTGTCTAACTGGAAGCTATCACACGAAACGATGGATACATTCTGCAAAATGCTATTCTCCAACGCAAAAGAGCGATAGAAGTCAACTATATACTGAGCCTCTGCGTGTGTACGGACAAGGAGCAGCATATCGGACGGTTGCTCGCCCAATGCGAGACGCTGAGCGATGGTTTGGAATACTTGGTCCAATATATAATCTTTGGCATCCCCTATTTTAGGTCGGATATGTTGTTCGTCCTTATAGGGCACGAGCTGCATCTGCACGTATCCGCCATCGTTGGAGGGCGAATAGGAAGAGGAATCCACGTCCATAATATAGCCTTGCTCGGCTAATGCTTGGAACACCTCACAGTTAAACTCAACAATCTGCTTATGCGAACGGAAGTTACGGTTGAGCGATTTGTCGTTGAAGAAGGCGCCCAAGTAAGGTGTGTCTTCGTTCAGGTCGCGCATAATGGTCCAGTCACCATTGCGCCAGCGATAGATACTCTGTTTAATATCTCCTACGATAAAGACGGTTCCGCCATTTGCCAATATCTCTTCGAGCAGAGGTTTGAAGTTCTGCCACTGCAGGACAGACGTATCTTGGAATTCGTCTAACATGATATGATTATATCGGATTCCGACTTTCTCCAAGATGAAGTCAGCATCTCCCTTGATCATCGCGCGATGGAGTGTATCGGCAGTCTGAGCTAAGAGGACACTGTTCTGCTCTGCCAATATAGCTTGTATTTCCTTGCGTATATCAGCCATAAGAGCCATATCACCAAGCAGTTGATTTGTCGCTTTTTGGGTAAGATACACGCGTTTGCATGCCTTACACAAGTTATTGAGTTCAATTAGTGCTTCGCGTACCAGATTTCCCCTATCACTATATTTATACTTGCTTAGCAGGTCATCTCCTTCAATCTTAGCGCCTAAGGCTTCCGAATAGCCACGGAACATATGTTCTTCTTTACAGCTTCCGTCTAAATACGTACCTATTTCCGCCACCAGTTTCCCCACATTAGCCAATCCTTTTATGCCGTCCGTTTCAGGCGTCCAGTTTCTCCACGGTTCATAAAGATTGCATAACTGTTTGTAACAATCGGCAACGCGGTAATCCAGCGAATTACGATAGCGAATGATTTGATTGGCATCGAAGACTATTTGCCCGTCGGCGTCCATTTGCTGGACGGACTCGTCGTACATATTCTTGGCGATGGTTTTCAGTGCCCCACGAACATCCCAAGAGTTTCCTTCATCCAATTTGCCGGACACGTAATGCGCAAGTCTTTTAAGCAAGTTATCCGATTGGTCCAACGGATTGGTTAACAGATTATCGACCGCCTTAGTTATCACCTGGTCGATATTCAACTCCACACGCGCTCCGGCGGTAGCATTATCCAGCATCTGCCCCAAGCCGTTAAGCAGTTGCATAAGGAATGTGTCAATGGTAGAAATATGCAGATTGTCATAGTCCTCTAATATGGTTGAATAGAGTTTGGCAGACATCTGACGCAACTTCTCGTCCGACAAGTCGGCGTTGCGAATCATATGCGAACGTACTGCTTTGAGTGCATTTTCTGCATCTTCGCCGGTATTGCGGGCTATATTATCCAAGAAAAGAAGGATACGGTCTTTCATCTCTTGTGTGGCCTTATTGGTAAAGGTAACGGCAAGAATAGAGCGATAACTCTCCCCACTAAAAAGCAATGCCACATATGTTGCAGCAAGCGTATAGGTCTTACCAGTACCGGCAGAAGCGCGGCAAACGGTCAGGGTTCGGGAGCGAGTTGTTGCCATATATTTTCTTCTGGTATTGGAGCGGTTATGGATATTATTTGGCGGCTTACCGGGTGTTCAAACGTCACATTGCGTGCATGCAGACATATTCCTCCATCGGGATTGCTACGTTTGGCGCCATATTTGAGGTCGCCTTTGACGGGGCAACCGATAGCAGCCAATTGACAGCGTATCTGGTGGTGGCGACCTGTTTCAAGGTTGATTTCCAAAAGCGAATAATTGTCGCCAACGGTTAGTGTCTTATAACTCAGAACTGCCAGTTTAGCATCTTTAGCGTCTTGTTTGGCAATAAAGGATTTATTCTGTTTTTCGTTGCGTATCAGATAGTTTTCGAGCCGTGCCTCCGGTAAATTCGGTTTTCCTTGAACTATTGCCCAATAGGTCTTGTGTATCTGCTCATGAGACCTGAACATTGTATTTAGACGGGTCAGCGCTTTGGACGTACGTGCGAAGAGTACTACTCCACTCGTCGGGCGGTCTAAGCGATGTGTCACACCGAGAAAGACTTCTCCCGGTTTGTTATACTTCACTTTGATATACTGCTTAACGATTTCGCTAAGCGGTTGGTCACCCGTCTTATCGCCTTGAACAATTTCGTTACAGGTTTTATTGACGGCTATGATATGATTATCTTCGTATAGGACCGTCATATTAGAAACCGAAGGAGAAGCCAATCATAGCGGTAATATTCTTTCCCTGCCAATACAAAGGAGCATAGCGATTAAGGAAATCTTGGGCAGTTCCGGTTACCTCACTGGTCACGGAAGATGTAGTGTTATCGTATCCGCGGGCGTTGTTATATGTAAGATTGAAACGCAGATACATATTCGGATGTGCCTCGTAGATACCGTCTAATGCAATAATATCGTTTCGGAAAACGGGCTTGTCGAAAGGTTTTTGTGAGATGGTCGTACCGATTCCGCCTGCTGCTCTTTCAGCGGGAGTGCCGCCACGGAGATATTCATAGACATTATACTTTGTATCGTTAGTATAACTGAGCTTGATTACCATTCCGCGTATAGGACGATAACTGGCTTCCACAAAGACAGACTGGGCATTATCGCCCATATAATGTCCCATTTCGTAACTGTTGGATTTCCAAGTCAGCACATCAATAGAGTGTGTATAGCAAGCGATATAAGAGCGCATGAACTCACCTTTGAGACTTAAGCCCTTAAGAGGCCATCCACTCCAGTCGAATCCGACTAAATAGGAGACCGGATTACGCTGGGGATTGGATTTCTTCAAACGGTCGAACTTAAACTCGTCCAAATAGAAGGAGGCGTATAGTTTCAAGTGGTCCACAGGCCGAATTGTAAGCGTCGCAAAAGCCTGTGAGTTCTGATTCTCGGAACTGACACCTTTGGTCAGCAAATGGTCCAAAGACTTATAGAAGGCAAACGGTATAAAATACGCAGCCTGCACATTGTTCTCGGCATACACAATCGAGTTACCAAACGAGAAAGTGAGGTACTTAACCGGTATAAAGGTAAACATGTTCGCCGCCATAAATTTATTGTGTGGACGATACATCTTGGTAGTGCCTCCTGATGTATTATTTTCGATGTAGTATCGTGTTGAATCCAGGACGTTGCTCACGAGCCATGCGTGGAAGTAGTCGAACTGGAACCACTTGCAGGGTGTGAGTTGGATGGAAAGCATCGGCACGGCGGGATTACGTCCTGATAGGATATTAGAGGCATGATATGCGTCCCCCCATTGGATATTCTCTCGCTGCAGGCTGACCGAACCGAACCACGCGTAAAGAGATATTCCGCCTTTGCTGTCGGAGAAATCGCCTCCGTAGTTGGCTTCTTTGTATTGAACGCCCGATTGCGTATTAAGGAACTGGGGTTTGGTCAGTTTTGCGCCGTCTATCTTAGCATATGCATCGGGATAATAGGAGTCACGCAAACCGATAGCGCCGTTATAGCTCACATCACGCAATGAGCCCCAAATCGAAACGTGGTGCGCAATATCCATTTTCAGGTCTGCGCCCCACCAACGTTTGATGATTGCACCTTTTTTCGAGCCGTAGATATCCATTCCCAATATAGGCTCGATGGACATCTTGAACTGTTTATTCTTCGTTATAAAGGAGAATTGAGGATTAGCAAGCGAGAGATTATAGGTTTGATGGTCGGTATATTGGACGTAGTTGTTCATGATAGTGTCCCGCTCAAGGGCAAACACATTGAGATAGAACTCCAGCTCTTTGCGTTGGCGTTTGTTGAGGAGAGAGTCCCTACTCTGCGCCTCCACTAACATATGTGCCACCTGCTCACGTGAATACGGACGTACAGCAGTCTGGTGAACGATAACTCCGTCCGTCAGCAGTTCGTCTATATAGTCGTAAATACGTGTATAGTTCAGGGGCACCGGTATATTCTGCGCCTTCACGCTACGGACAAAGCATGGACACAGAATAATGGCCAACAAACACAACCCTATTTTAAACTTTAACCCTTTCACCCTTAAATCTTTCAGCCTTTAATCATTACTTTCCGTACCGTGCGTTGAGTCCTTCAATCACTTCGTTCGTGATATCGTAGCCTGCTACTTTGTTCATGACAACGGCATCGTTGACGATGAGGTGATAGTGTCCGTCGGCATTATATTCGCGCAGGAATTGTTGTACGGAGTCGGCGAGTTGTTTGTTGAGCACGTTTTGCTGCTCCATAAAGTCGTTACTCAGTTTCTGGCGCAGAGCCTCGAGGTCCTGTTGTTTCTTAAGCAGTTGCTGCTCTTTGTTCTGCAGACGTTTCTGCTCGCTCTCAGCGCGCTCGCGGCTCAAGAAGGCGTTCGCTTCTAATTTACGTTGGAAATCGAGCACATCGCGTTGGAAGGTCTCATACTCTTTCTGGAAAGCGCGTGCTTGGTTATCTAACTTAACCGTTGAGTTCTCGTAACTGGTCATCAGTTGCTCTGTGCTTTCTACAGCAAGAGTGTAGTGTTGCAGAATCGAATCGGTATTGACTACTGCGATAGGCAGCACTTCATCAACTTGCACCAATTCGGGTGTATTGTTTTTCTTGCCACCGAATTGGAAAACAAAGACGAGTACAAACAGCGCAACGATACATGTTGCAAAAACAGAACTGATAATAATTTGAATTTTGTTCATAATGATATTTTTAATATTTGATTTTCGACTAAAGGCTCTCCACTTTTAGTTTTCTTCTATCCCCTTTCCTTGCTTCGCGGTCCTGACTAACGGCGCAATGGATTCCATTTTCTCTCATTCTCTTATTCTGGCTGATATGCTGACTCCGGAACTGTTTATCCTTCCGGAATATCACCCCCACCGACAGCAGCAGCACCGCTATCAGCAGCAGCCCTATTACTAATAACACTTTCATCGTTTATCAACACATCATTGATTAATTCAGCCTGCAAAGATACTACATTTTTTGCACTTATGCAAATATTTTGCGAATTTTTATGCATTTTTGAGTTCGCAGAGGATGATTGCCCGAATAAAATTGTCCAAACGGACGTAGCGCTTAGGGAGATTTGTAGCAGGATCTTTTGGTGCTTGCGGATCCGGTTGACCGTTTATTTGTGCTTTGAACCGGGCTTTGTAATCGTTATATTCAGCGATTTGTTCGGGTGTCGGGTTGTTTGCAGGATTAGCGGCCTTAATAATAGCGTATGCTCTGTTGCATGCTTCGCGGAAACGATTGATTTTGTCGAGCTCGCCACCTTTTGGCGGATTTTTCTTCCAGTTACGCGGATTCGCAACTTTGTAAACTTCCTTTTTTCCGACTCCAATGACTTTGCCATTTTCGTCCCGATAATACTTGCGGCGGTATATTTCGCCGTGTTTTTCGACCGCGCCATGCACTTCGTTGACGGGGTCATGATAAACTACTCCAGCCATAATTTGAATATATTTAAGTTATACTAGGATTCCGTTAGGATCAGGCTTCTAACATACTAAGGTTATAGTAATATCATGGTAATATCATAGTAATAACATAGTAATAACATACTAATCACATACTAATCACATACTAATCACATACTAATTTCATAGTAATATCACTATAGTGATATAGTAATAACATGGTTTTTTCATAGTAATGACAGTGTTGTTACATGGCTTTTTCATAGTAATGACATAAATCTAACTAGGGGGCAAAGATAATGAATTTTGGGGGAATGTGCAATTTTTTGGGGACGAAAAATGGAGAAAAATGTAATAAAAATGGAGAAAAATTAAAAAATGAAAGAGGATAGCGGCAAGGACTAAAGATAATGGCGGGAAAGACTAAAGAAGATGGCGGGGAAGACTAAAGAAAATGGCGGGGAAGATTAAAAAAAAGGGGGGGAAGGAGAAAAAAAAGGGAGGGGAAGAAGAACAAAGAGGGGGAGGA
>ODAI011767768.1_pt1 | contig 25743 bp, 30 predicted proteins | sample 1539321 | NCBI WGS metagenome assembly ODAI01 (sample SAMN02144231, study PRJEB22623) | gut metagenome | biome: sheep rumen | host: Ovis aries | place: New Zealand
TTACAGCTGCCAGTCGTTAACAAAGGCCCAACTGCTTGACTTAATAAAACAAGGCGCGTAAGGAAAAAGTTTGCAAAAAAAAGCCTACCCCCGATTGGAAGGGTGGCGCAGCCAGACCGCCGCAAGGCGGGCCGGAGCGATAGCGTAGCCCTGGAAAGCGGGTAATAATAAGAGCTTTCGGTTTTGAAAAAAAATGCATGCGATTTTACAAGAGGCAGGTCCAAAAAAGAAAAAAAACTTATGCTATCTTAAAGAGCTGCTCTATGTATTTTTGGCGAACAACGAGTACGGAGCAATGGGCGCTGCCGATGATTTCGCTTTGCTGCTCGCCTGCAAGTTTTCTGTCCAATGATGAATATGAGTTTGAAAGGTCTTTTCCACCAAGGAGAATGAGGTCTGCCTTGTAGTCGTCTGCGGCACGGATAATTTCTGACCAGATTTCGCCCTTGAGAAGTTCCGTTTCTATTTTGACGGCTTTTGTTTTTGCAAGGTCAGAGGCATAGTCAAGGTAGCTATCTCCGTTTTGCTGCAGGCGGCCACCCAAGTCGTCTCCTTCTTCTGGAACAATGTATTTTGTAAGGGAAAGCCTTTTGATTGTGGCTGTGTCTACAACATAGACAACCTTTACGTGGCACTTGTAAATTTTTGCCATGAGGATTGCATACATTACTGCATGCAAAGAGGATTTTGTTCCGTTGTAGCCTACAAGAATTCTTTGGAATAAAGGTTTTATCATTCTAACGCCCCTGCCTACCTTTTAATGCCTTGAGTACGAACACGTTGTCGCGCTCGCGCTCTTCCAGAACGCTTTCTATATACTTAACAGTTTCTTTGCTTTGCGGTATTACCATCTTGTCAAGTGCGTTAACCCTGCGCTGGGTTTTCTTTACTTCCATTGCAAGCCTCCAGACGATTGTCCTTATGCTTGCCATTTGGGTAATGAGTGCAAGAAGTTCAAAGAAGTCTGCCATTACTTCGTCGTTGTCCGGTGTTGTTCCCATGAATGAAGAAAAAAGTTCTCGCTTTGGAAGGGTTACGTCCAGCGATGTAAAATTCATTCCGCCAATGATTACAGGCTTTTTGGTTATCTCGAACTTGTAGTCTACCGCCATTGCAAGACGTTCCGTGCGCTCACCGCCCATTGCAAGAAGCATCCTTTTTAGCGCAGGATAGGCCTTTGCAATGCACTTGTCCATGTCGCGCTCCAAAAGCTTTACGCGTTCAACAAGATGCATAAGCTCCATTACAAGAATTTCCCTTTTTTGCTCCAGCAGGTCGTAGCCTTCTGTGCTTACGGCAAGCTGTTCCTTTAGAGAAAGAAGATTGGACTTTGTGGGCGCAATGTTAAGTTTTGCCATTAAGCGTTTCCTTAATCAGACGAACCTTCGTCGCTGTGTTCGTCAGTTGACGGAAGGTATTTTTCTATGAACTCGTCCTTTATGCGGTAGAGTTCCTCGCGCGGAAGAATGCTAAGTATTTTCCAGCCCAAGTCCAGGGTCTGGTCTATTGAGCGGTCTTCGTATTCACCCTGGGTAAAGAATTTTTCTTCCATCTCGTTGCCAAATTTTAGGTAGAGCTTGTCCAGTGGAGAAAGTTCTTCTTCTCCGATGATGGCGGCAAGGTTTCTTATGCTCTTTACCTTTGAGTATGATGCAAAGAGCTGGCTTGAAACGTTTGCGTGGTCTTCGCGGGTCATTCCCTTTCCGATACCGTCTTTCATAAGGCGGCTAAGGCTTGGAAGTCCTGCTACCGGCGGATAGAGTCCCTTCTGGCTCATCTCGCGGTCAAGAACAATCTGGCCTTCCGTTATGTAGCCGGTAAGGTCTGGGATTGGATGGCTTATGTCATCGTTTGGCATGGTAAGGATTGGAATCTGGGTGATTGAACCTGTACTTCCCTGAATCTTTCCTGCACGCTCGTAAAGTTCTGCAAGGTTTGAGTAAAGGTAGCCAGGGTAGCCCTTGCGGCCTGGAACTTCCCCTCGCGTTGTTGAAATTTCGCGCAGGGCTTCGCAGTAGTTTGTCATATCAGTCATTACAACAAGAACGTGCATGTTACATTCAAAGGCAAGATATTCCGCTGCGGTAAGGGCGCATCGCGGGGTGATGATTCTTTCTATAGATGGTGCATCTGCAAGCGACTGGAACATTACAACCCGGCTTAGAACGCCAGAGTCTTCAAATGTGTTCTTAAAGAACTGGGCAACGTCGTACTTAATACCCATGCCTGCAAAGACCATTACGAAGTCTTCGTCTGAGTTGAGGATTTTTGCCTGGCGGATTATTTGGGCGGCAAGGCGGTTGTGTGGCAAACCGTTTCCTGAGAATATAGGAAGCTTCTGTCCGCGGATGAGGGTGTTCATTCCATCTATGGAAGAAATGCCTGTCTGAATAAAGTCCCTTGGGTAAACGCGGGCATAGGGGTTAATTGGGTTTCCGTTTACGTTTATCTTTGTGCTTGATATTACAGGCGGATAACCGTCTATTGGCTCACCAAGTCCGTTAAAGATGCGGCCCAAAAGCCCCTTTCCTACGCGGAGTTCCATTGGCTTGTCAAGGAATTCAACAGACGTGTCTTCCAGGTCAAGGCCTGTAGTGCTGCCGAATACCTGTACTACTGCGGTGTCTTCGTTCAAGTCTATAATGCGGCCAGTCTTTTTTTCGCCGGTCTTGTCGCGGACATACACAACCTCGTCATAAAATGAATTGGGGGTGCGCTTTACCACGATAATAGGTCCGTCTACTTTTTCAAGCCCCTTGTATTCTATTCCTTTCATACTGCTGCATCCTTGCGGTAGACCCGCTCAAGTTCGCCCATCTGCTGCTCAAGGTGGTTCTGAATTGCCGTTAGCTCTTCCATGTTGTCATTTGGAACAACAGACTTTGCGCGGATAATCTCGTTCCTTACGTCCAGCTCCATTATCTTTGTAAGCGGGCAGCCCTGCTTGATTACGGCAAGAGCCTTTTCGTAAAAATCCATTACAAGAAGAAGTATGAGTATCTGCTTCTGGGGAACAGAATACTGGTCAATGTCGTCAAAGGCATTCTGCTGGAGGAAGCCGTTCTTTATCATTTCTGCAACGGTAAGAACAAGGCGGTCACTGTCGGGAAGCGCATCGGGTCCAATAAGGCGGACTATCTGCTGCAGCCTCTGTTCCCTCTTTAGAAGGTCGAGTGCCTTTATGCGGATGGAAGCCCAGCGGGGGTCAAATTTGTCCCACCAGGTTTTTACTTCGTCTGCGTATTCAGAATAGCTGTCTATCCAACCGATTGCAGGATAGTGGCGTGCGTTTGCAAGCTCGCGGTCAAGTGCCCAGAAGCAGCGGATAAAGCGCTTTGTGTGCTGGGTTACAGGCTCTGAGAAGTCTCCACCTGGCGGTGAAACAGCACCGATTACGCTTACCGAGCCTTCCTGTCCGTTGAGTGTGTTTACGCGACCTGCCCTTTCGTAGAATTCTGCAAGGCGGGTCGGAAGGTATGCGGGGAATCCTTCTTCTGCTGGCATTTCTTCCATACGGCCTGAAAGTTCGCGCAAGGCTTCTGCCCATCGTGAAGTTGAGTCTGCCATGATTGCAACGTGCATACCCATGTCGCGGTAGTATTCAGCGAGTGTGATTCCTGCATAAAGGGAAACTTCGCGGGCTGCAACCGGCATGTTGGAAGTGTTTGCAATAAGGATTGTCCTTTCCATGAGGGAGCGGTTGTTGCGCGGGTCTATAAGCTGGGGGAATTCGGTAAGAACGTCCGTCATCTCGTTGCCGCGCTCTCCGCATCCAATGTATACGATTAAGTCTGCGTCGCACCACTTTGCAATGGCATGCTGGGTCATTGTCTTTCCCGTACCAAAGCCACCCGGGATTGCAGCGGTTCCGCCTTTGCTTAGCGGGAAAAATACGTCTATAACGCGCTGACCGGTAATAAGTGGCTGTGAAACTTCAAGCTTCTGCATAAAGGGGCGTGCCTTTCTAACCGGCCAATACTGGGAAAGCTTTATTTCTTCATCAAGCTCAGTTGTGCCTATAACTTCGTCTACGGTGTAGCTTCCCTTGCCCTTGAACTGCTTTAGTACTTTTCCCTTTGTTGCGGGGGGAACCATTATTATGTGCTTTATGGAACCTGTTTCCTGAACAAAGCCCAATGCCATGCCTGGTTTTATTGCATCGCCTTCTTTTACGGAAGGTTCAAATTCCCATTTCTTTTCTGCATCAAGGCTTTCTGTTCTCTGACCGGGAAGAAGGAATGCCCCACCCTTTTCGAACATCTGCTTAAGAGGCCTCTGGATTCCGTCGTAGATTGTGCCTACAAGACCCGGGCCTAGCTTTAGGGAAAGAGGACGGCCATTGCTAACTACTGGCTCACCAACCTGCATACCGCCGTCGTCTTCATAAACTTCTATGGTTGCCTTTCCGGCATCCTGCCTTATTATTTCTCCGATTAACTTTGCGTTGCCAACGTCTACAACATCGTAAAGGCCACATTTGTCCAAGCCTTCTGCATAAACAATAGGGCCGCTTATGCGCGTTATTTTTCCTGTAATCATTCGGGAAGCCTCCCAGCAAACAGAGCAGAAGAAAGCTCATAGGATTTAGAATCCAACACTTCTTTTAGTTTTTCATCAAGAGTAAGACGGCACACAGTCTTTCCGTCTTCGGAAACAAGGACAAGCCCTTCGCGGAATTCAAAGCCTTCAACAGCCTCGTCTGCAACCATGATTTCTTTTCCGGTCTTGCAGGAAAGCAGGGAAGATCCAAATTGGCTTTTGAGCATCTTTTCCGCATCAGCCTTATTAAAACCAATTACAAAGGCGTTAACGTTCTTGCCCTTAAGCTCGTCCTTTGAGCGTTCAACAAGTTTTTTTACAATGTCCAAGCGTTTAGCAGGCCCCAAATCCTTAAAATATGAATTGAATGCCCCTATGACTTCACTATTGACGAAGGAGACAAAATAGCGTTGTTTTTCCAGCGGAAGGGAGGCATTGATGTTCTTTTCATAAAAGCCAATCCTTGCCTCGCTGGACTTTTTTGCTTCATTCCCGGCAGCTGAAACACGGGAAGTCACTCCTGCTTCCAGAGCCTGCGCAGTCTGCCTTGCATCTTCAAGAATCCTATCAGCCTTTTTCTTAACGTCGGCCTTGATTTCCTGATCGAGAATATCTGTTGAACGTAATTCTTCCATTATAGCTTCCTAAACCTGAATTCCAATCGCCTCGCGGATTGAATCCGTAAGAGTCTTGCGCCCCTTTATGTGACCGTTAAGCCCCGGAATCTCTACAATCAAAGGAGAGCTTCCCTTCATCTGCCATTCGGTAACTTCTTCAGACAGCATATCGGAAACATCTTCCGTTAGAATGAGAATCTTGGGTCTGTCTTGAGCCGCCATTGTAGCTATCTGCTGACTGCCGGTTGTTTTTCCGGTAACCTTGCAGAAAGCCTCCAACGCTTCGTTGCGGTTTGAGACATAAGCCCCCTGCACGCCTGCCAGCTTAAAGCCAAGGACAAGTTCGCGCTCTCCTATTACAAAATAGTCCACGCCATTTGCTCTCTTACATGATTATGATGAACAAGGCAACAAGGAAGCCCCAAAGGCAGATACCTTCTGCAAGACCAACGAACGGAAGGGCCTTTCCGGAAAGTTCTGCGTTCTCGCTCATTGCGCCCATGGCAGCGGCACCAATCTTACCTACGGCAATACCACCACCAATACAGGCAACACCTACGGCAATTGCGGCTGCCAAATACTTAACGGCATCTCCACCAGCGGCAGGAGCTGCGCCCTGTGCAAATACGCTTACGGCACCAGCTGTGAGCATCATAAAAAGTGTTGCAAAAAATTTCTTATTCATAAAAATACCTCTATAAAAAAAATCTATTTTAACCTTAGACCTACGCCCAAGGATTTTAACAAAACATACCGCCTAGAACTTAAGCACCGGCTTGTACTCAAAGCGGAAAGGCTTGAATTCGCGGCCAGTCTCCGTAAAGAACTTGCTAAAGAATTCATAGTACTGGAGACGCACAACCTGAATTGCTACAATCATCCCTTCAAGAACGACTACAATTGCATTGCCCAGTATAAGGACAAGTATTCCGCCAGGTCCTGCAAGTTCTGCCATCATGTTGATCAAGAAGCCAAGAACCGCATGGGCAAGGGCAAAGGCACCAACGCGGACAAAGCTGACCGTATTGGAAATATAGGAAGAGAAAACTTCTATCACTTCTACAAGGGCGCCGATTATAGCGCTAAAGAGGCCGTTCTCCAAAACAGGAGACTCCTTGGAAACAATGCGCTGCAAAGGCTCACAGAAGGCAGTAAGTGTAAGCGACGTTCCAATTACAATCCAGTCATAGACGGCAGGCACATGCTTTAAAAAAGCAATGCGGAGTGCAAAGGCTATAACGTACCAGAAGAATACTGCACCGCTAAGACCAGTCTTACCAAAGAGGGCGCGTCCGTAATTCTTAAGGGAGAACTGGTTGATTATGTTAATAAGAAGGCCGCATGTGTTGATTACAAAGCCCACCGCAATGGTAAAGCCAAAGAACATGAACATGCGCGTAATGGATTCCTTGGAACCTGTAGGCATCATGGAAAGGATAGGACTTCTTGGCTCCCCAAAAAGACCGGTAACATATTTTGCGAAAGGTTCAAGAAGGGTTTCGTTGGCAAAGAATTCGCCGGTCAAAAGGCCCATTATTGTGCTGCTTACACCAATGCAGATGAATATGCGGGAGAATTTTTCCCAGCCCATAAGCTTCATCTTGCCCATGCACATAAGAATACCGACCAAAAGGAAGACAAGCCCCTGTCCTGCATCACCGAACATTATTCCGAACAAAAGCGTAAAGAAAATGGCAACAAAGGGCGTTGGGTCTACAGTGCCGTAAAGAGGCGCACCGTAGCTGAATATCATGCGCTCAAAGGCACTTACAATCTTTCCGTGCTTAAGCTGAACAGGAACCTGCTCCTGACCGCTTGTAATAGAAGCAACTTCGCTCGGAAGGAATTCGCGGATGCCGGTTCTGCTTTCCGTAAGCTCATCAAGGCTCTTCATAACATTGTGGGAAAGATATGCGGGAATCCAGCCGGTAATGCGGTAAACGTATTCGGTTGACTCAAGGCGGTTCTGCGTCTCGCGGATCTGGGAAGCAAAGGAATAAAGCTGAAGGCAGCGTAGAAGGGCGTCCTTGTGGGTCTCAGAGAAATTCTTCCGTTCAACCTGTACTTCCTCAAGCACCTTTTCTGCCTGGGCCTGCTGTTCCTGCAAAGATTCCAGCATGTCGTCGGGGATTCCCTTAAAATCCTTTGGAATCTGGATTTCTACAAAACCTGCGTTCTTTAGCTCAGTGTCCACCATAAAGCGGGCCTTTTTGCTTGATGCAACCATAACGCGGCTTTTGTCTTCACCAAGGGGAACTATCATGGCCCTTACGCCAAGGATTGCCTTTAGCGAAGGAATATTTTCTGGATCAATCTTTCCTATGCGCATAGTAAGGAAGGAAAGGTTTTCCAGTTCTGTATAAGAAACCTTAAGGTTGGTAAAGGCCTTTGCCTCTGCAAGGGTGTCTGCGGCACGCTTTGCATTCTCACTGGCCTGCACTTCCCTCTCGTGGATGCTTTCTGCCTTGTCTATAAGCTCAAGAGCATCCTTCTCGTCCTGTTCAGTCGGAATGGAAGGCGCAATCGTGTAATGCTCAAGCTCCGGTATGCCAAGCACGCTCCTTGCCTGCTCCAGCTTGTAGAAAATATCTGAATCGGGGTTAAGCTCCGACTTGGATGAAGACGGTGCCCCGGAAGCAGAAGATGGCTTGTCAAAATCCTGCTGGAACTGGAATTCCCCCAGGTTGCCAAGGTAAGAAAGAACTTTGCTAATATCTTCTCTATAAACAATCAGCTCCAAGAGCCTCATCGCAGTCGTTTTTGCCAATTTATACCTCCTGAACCCCAGCTGCACGCATCGCTTCCGAAGAAGGAATATTCATCCTAAGACTTTCCGAAGCGGTGCAGATGTCATCCAGCTCGTCTCTTTTTATAATGAACCAGCAGACCAAAGGACACTCCGTAAAAGGATAGCGGTGGAAGAGTTTCCTTGCCTTTTCCACATAATGGTTTTTGTATGCTCCGGCTATCCACCGGGGGTCTATGTTCCAAACAGTTCCTTCCTCATGCGGATTCAAGAATTCGGAGAACTGCCAGTGCTTCCACGTATCCCAGTCGTCAGTAGCCCAGTGCAGGGTCTTTAGCGCGGGGGATGCAATCGGGTCGTTCTTAGCCGCATTGCCTTCTGCATAGGAAAGGTGCATGGGGATTTCATCGCTGTCCATGTTGTAATATATGCGCAAGCGTAGAGACCAAAGAATGTTTTCCAGGGAGAACTTTTCCCTAAAAAGTGCCCTTATGTCTTCGCGGCAGGAAGAATCCACGTGGTCCAGTGCCTTCCAAAGCTCCGTAATGTACTGGCAGTCCATGCGGTAGTCATCCATCTGCTGATTCTGGACGGTTGAAACATGGTCGTACCAGGAAAGCGGTGAATTCTTTGTTATCTGGGCAATATCCGGCCACTTGGAATAATTCAGTATGTTAAGCGGAGAAATGTCTGTGTAAGAAGGAATCTCTTTTTGTCCAGTGCAAAGGGCAGCCCCAAACTGCTTAAGGTTTTCGTAGTCATAAAAACGCAAAAGCTCAACCAAAAGAGGAGACGGTTTTTCGTAGTTTAGGATAAGACGCTTGTAGGAGCTAATAAAAGAAGAAACTGCCTCTTTCTCCAGGGCGGCAGCAAGCATTGTCTCTGGAACCGCAGGAACTTCCTTCTTAAACATAAGAGACCAAAGTTCCTTAAGAGAGCGAACGGAAAAAAGCTCCCTGGCCTTTGCACCAACAAAGGAACGGGCAAGAATACCGCTCGCCTTTACATAGACATAAGCATCTGCGCTGGATTTGTCCATTGCCATTGCCATTCCCCCTGCCTGTCAGGCGAAAAGGAGAGAGTCAAGCAAAGAACGGAAAGCCTTTTCATCCTTTTCCGCGGAAGCAAGGCTTTGCTTGTATTCAGAAAGCTGCTCTTCATGCCTTTTGGAAATCTCTTCCTTGGCAGAAGCTTCCTTTTGTTCCAAATCCTTAAGAATTGAGTCGTACTGTTCTTTAAAAGAAGTTTCGGCGCGGGCACGGGATTCAGCAATAATCTTGTCGGCTTCCTGTCTTGCATCAAGAATCATCTGGGACGATTCCCTCTCAACCTCAAGAAGGTGTTCTATAATGTCAACTTCTTCAGACATTTTCTCCCCCGCAAAAAAAGGCACTCCCAATTTTAGCCGGAAGTTCCCGCTATCATGGCATCCCGGAACAGGAATCCAGAGGACGGCAAAAAAGCCACCCCAAATTCCTCCTAAGGATAAGTTAAAAAGATTTCAACATCTGGTAAACATCTTCCGCAGACGTTTTTTCCATCATTGACTTAGAAAAAGACGGTTCCTGAAGCACAGAGGCCAATTCCTTAAGCACTTCCAAATGGCTTTCCGCTTCATTCTCTCCGCAAACAAACATAAAGACAAGGCGAACCGGGGCACCGTCCAAAGACTGGTAGTCAACACCCTGGCGGCTAATGCCAACAGCACCGATTATACCGTCCACGCAGGCACACCTTCCGTGGGGAATGGCAATGCCGTGCATAATGCCCGTGCTCATCTTTGACTCGCGTTCCTTAATAGCGGCCAAAACCTGAGCCCTGTCGATTCCCGGCTGGACAGCGACAAGACATTCTATCATTTCTTCAAAAAGCTCGTCCTTATCCTTGCTCTGAAGATTAAGATTAATTCCCTTCGGCGAAAAGACGTTACCCAGGATCATGTAAGCCACCTTTTACTGGGCAGAAGATTCTGTTGCAGAACCGTCTGCAGCAGTTCCCGCAGAAACTTCAGTTGCAGAAGCAGAGCCGTCATCAGCAGGCTTTACTTCCACCTTTGGCTCTTCCTTAACATCATCAAGCCAAGAACCTGCTTTGTTTTCCGGCTCCTGGGATGCTCCCTGTACTTCCTTTGCAGTGGCAGACATTGAACCACCGTCACTTGGAGCCTTGTTAATAAGTGCGAGTGAAAAAACGAGTACTAAAAACAGCGCAACAAAAACACCAGTTGTCTTGGTAAGAACGCTGGCAGAATGTGAACCAAAAGCGGCAGACTGACCGCCAAAAGGACTTCCCATGCCGTTTGAATCCTCATTCTGAACAAGAACCATCAAAACAAGCAAAACGCAAACAATTACAAATGCAACAAGCAGGATTGTTCCAACAACACCCATTTTTTTCTCCAAATCCCGGCACTAGACAAACCGGATTAATTTAACAAAATTTTTATCCATTTTATATAAATAAAGGGTTTTAGTCAATTACTCGCACCATGATTTAGCCCAAGCACAAGTCCACGCAAGGAGGGGGGAGTCTCCCCCTGAGCCCGCACTTCGTTGCGTGCTACCCCCTCTGCGGGCTCAAACGCCGCCCGCAACGCCCGCTCAAATTTGTTGGTGTTCGCATAGACTCCCGCGAGTTTCGCAGAAACTCGATAGCGAAAGCGCACAACGCCCCAAAATGAATTGCAAGCTAGCAAGCAAAGCTTAAAATCTTATGCAAATTGGGTAGTCGAGTATACAAATTGCATAACTTTCCCTCCCCCGCCATCAGCAAAAAGCATAGCTTGCCAAAATTTAAAAAGCCATTATATAATATGGCTGGCAAATAAAATATGAAAAAAAATATCTATTTCATTCTAGATCATTATGACCGCCAAATAATTCCGCAAATAATTGACAAATACAACCTGCCCCCCAATGGAAGCTACCAAGAAATTCATTCTGTCAAAGACACACGCATTGCTCGAAGACTATGACAACGGCATTTTGAACCTGCCGTATTATGCCGTGTTCGATATGTGAGAAGTGGAGCAAGTTACAGGCGACCCGTGCCAATCATCATACATCCGGGGAGAATAGCATGACAGACGAGCTCAAATTCTTTATATGGCTGCTAGAAAAATACGCCTACGACAAGAACCTTCCAACGGCAGACGTGCTTCGCGAATGGGAAGAAAAAAATCTCATCCAGGAAATCTACGACAGCTACCCCCCTCTACCACACCGAGAGAATCGAAAACGCCTACGAAGACATAGAGCACCTTTCCAAGACCGGGAAGCATTTGTGGTAAAATGCAGGATCAAAAAAAAAGAACGCAATAACACTGTTTTTCCTAAGAAAGAACTATCATGTTCTTTTTCCCAAAAACATCATTTAATTGAGGTGCCAGTTTTTTAGCACACCATTGATGCAAAACAATGTTCTTTTCCGTTTCTTTATTGTACAAACACGTATTTATTTGCCACCACGATTTTTTTCTCTTCTTTAAAACAATGGGGAGCCATTTTCTTTCATACATTTTAATTATTTTTGGATTTTTCTTATAACATTGCAGCACATCTGAAAAATCAAGAGTTTCGATTTTTTCTGCAAACACTTCTGCTACACTTTCTGAATAAAAGAAAGCTCCATCTTCATATCCTAGCCGAATAAGCTCTTTCACGCTATCTGGAGAGAAATCCAAAGTCCCTGTAAAAATTCCCCCCAAAGCTCTTGTAGGATTAACAACAATTCTGTTAAAACCACTTTCCAAATTTTTTTCCCCATTAAGGGGAACGATTATCGCTTTTGAGCACTTTTCTTTTTTTAGAGGCTTTATTGGAACATTATCAATCATTCCCCCATCCTCATAGTACTTTCCGCAAATTTCCACAGGTTCAAAGATAAATGGAATTGCACTGCTTGCTAGCAGAATTTTTATTATTTCTTCATTGGAATGTCCATTCAGAATAAAGGTGCACCCCTTTCCTCCTACTTCCTTGCATGTGGCCATGATGCACTTTTCATTGTTTCTTACCGCCTGCAAGTCTATGTATTTATCTATTATTTCCAGAAGCCCATCCCTAGAATAGAATCCGTTAAGAAGCATACAGTCAAAAAGACTGTCTGTATTGTTGTGTTTAAGTTTATCAAAATCATGTTCAGAAAGTATCTTGTCTTCTATTTCCGTTGTCCAAATTTTCTCCGCAATATCATAATCCCCAAGTGCAAACAGGACTGCATTTAAGGCTCCGACTGACGTACCAGAAACAACCTGTATATCTTTATCAAGACCTATCTGATGCAGATATTTCCAGACACCGATCTGGTATGCCCCCTTTCCTCCACCACCTCCAAAAACGAGGCCAATCCTGTCTTTTTTCATGAAATTGCTCCTTACCTACAGTTTGCAATGATGTTATTGAAGTACAAGCATTGATTTATCGCCGAATGCATCCTTTAACTCTGGTTCTATTATTTTTACATTCCACGCTTTTAGAGGAAACACAACTTCTCCTTTATCCTTGTCAAAGATACATGCAGTAATTTTTGTTTTTTCACTAGTTGAAGATTCTTTTATGGCAACTGCAATGAAAGACTCTTTCTCTTTTATTTTTGCCATGTTCCCAGGTGATTTGAAGAAAGTAATTATTTCCCTCATTCCAAGAGAGTCTACTTCGATTGGTTCAATCCCCCCATTGAAGGAACTGCTTCTTTGCATAAAGATTATGATAAATGCTATTATGGCAACAAACACAAGAACTGAAAGTATTATTCCTACCGTCATTTGTTTTCTCCTTTTCCTATTGCAGTATTACCATTGACTTGTCACCAAATGCATCTTCAGTTTCTTGGTCAATATCCTCGGAAACAATTCCTTCTGCATCAACGTCTAAATCAACGACTTCTTTTTTTTCATTGTCAAACAAACATTTTACAGTTCTGTAGTCTCCGTTATCAAACCTATCCTTGATGGCAACAGCTATAGTATTATTACTTAGCTTTCTTAATCTTGAAGGAGCCTTAAACCAAGCAACAATATTTTTTGCAAAGTTCAAAATTTTAGTCCAAATCTTTTTGATACCGTTCCATATCTTTCCTAAAAGTTCAAGCCAAAAATTCATAATTTTCATTCCTCCTATTGTAAGACAATCATGTCTTTGTTGCCAAAACAATTGGCAAAGTCTGAATCAATTTCATCGCAATGCACTAAAAGATGACTTGCAGAGCCATCCAATACAGGTTCTTTCTTGTCGTTCATAAAACACACGTGTATATCCATTTTTCTTGGCTTGCCTTTTGCATCCAGAGAGTCTTTATTCAAAGTCTTGTAGACAGCAACAAGCTTGAACTGCCCGATATTTTCCTTTGACCATTGAATGCATTCCTTGAATGCAAACACATCTGTATTCTTTTCCTCCAAACTCCAGGCTTCCTTAAAGAAATCCATTAGTCCACCTGATTTACTTATGGATTCCTGCAAATCCTTAATATAATTAAGTGCAGGCGCTCCATATTTTTTTGCGAATTGCAACAGATCTTCTTTAATTTTTTTTACGAGAAGTTCCATCTCAATGCTCTTTTCCATAATTCATTCCTCCTGTTTTTCTTCTGTGCCACCAGAAATTGCTGTCTGTTCACCATTCACGTTTCCATCCAGCTTTTTCACGGCATAGTTGTTTCCGTCAAGATTCTTTTTTACTTCAAATCCAAGCTTCTTCTTTCTCTCTTCATATTTTTGCTTTAAGGCATCTGCCTCTTCTTTTTTCCCCGCAAAAACGGACCTCAGGATTTCTGCGGTAACAAGATGCGGTTCCTTACAACAGACCTTAACAAGGCTTTCAAGAACACAGTTCTTTATTTCTCTGCCGGAGAATCCAGCAACTGTCTTTGAGAGCTCATCCAAAAGCTCTTCGCTAAATTCTCCGTTCCCATTTCTGACAGAGGAATCATAAGGTGCTTTTAGAGGGAGTTTTACTCTGATTATCTCTTTACGCGCAGCTTCGTCTGGAAGAGTGAATCCTATATGTTTTAGAATCCTACTTTCAAAAGCCCTGTCATAGTTTTCATGCAGATTTGTTGCAAAGAAAACGATTCCCTTAAACTCTTCAAGTTTCATCAGCATCTGGCTTCGCAACGAATTGATTGCCTGTTCGCTTCCGCTGTCAACATTTGTAATTCTTTTTCCAAGAAAGGAGTCAGCTTCATCAAAGAAAATTACAGCATTTTCCCTTTCCGCAAGATCAAATGCAGCTACGAGATTCTTTGGAGCATCACCAACATATTTTGATTCAATGTCAGCATAGTTTAGAACCAGAATCTTTTTCCCCATCTCTTTAGAAATGGCATGTACGGTCATAGTCTTCCCAGTACCAGGGGGCCCCCACAAGTTTACTATAGAACGCGGCACAGGATCTATTTCCGAAAAACCCCAGTCATAGTAAATCCTGTTCATGTTATTCAAAAGCGTAACAACGGCATCTATTTCTGAACGAGTCTTTTCTGGAAGAATAACCTGTGAAAGTGAATACTTTGGTTCTACAGGGCTGATATTGAGTTGACTTTTTTTGGATTTAGATTGATCCACACCTACCATTTTTTTTACTGCCCCCTCATCAAAACCTATACAAATACTTAGAATTATATTTTTCTTTTTTAGTTCAGGATAACGTTGCATGAACATGTCTATAGATGCAGCAAGAAGATTGTGCTCCACCCCGTCTTCAAGTTTTTCCCATATTTTTTTTTCAAACTTGAATTCATAAACACGTTCCGAATAGTCATTTTTTGCCAAGAGTGTTATTGGGCAATTCTTTACAGGAGATTTTTTTGACTGCCATTCAGAGAGTTTTTCTCTTAATGCATTGGTAAAAGATTCGTCAAACTCTTCCGACGAGTTGTTAATAAATAGAATATCAAGCATAGTTTGTAAGTTCCATTCCTTTGTAAATGTCAGACCCATAAGGATTTTTTGATTTCCACATAAGGCCTTCCTGTGTGCCATCACGCTTTATTCCAAGACAATTAATTGTATTTGCATTTGGGAGTTCCTTTACAATGAGTTTTTCAAGATTCCTTTTCTCCATTTCTTTTTTCAGCACTTTACGGTTTAAGTACACTACGCTTATGACAAGTCCTGCACCTATAGCAGCAGTTCCTGCAAGTCTGACAAAATTGGCAAACACAACTCCTATAACCCCGGCATCATCAGTAAGACCTAAAATAGGGACAAAATCAGGAATCAAGTCTATCGGAGAGACCATATAGATAAGTCCACCTATTATCATTGCTTTTACAGCCGCAGGAGTATTCGGGGACTTGAATGCAGCCCAGAGTTATTTAACTTTGTCCCACACTTTTGCAAGCGGACCTCTGTTCATCGAGTCCATTTTTTCTTCAACATTTTTTATATCATCTTCTGTTGCGTTTTTACCCCATTTTTCAGCCATATCAGAAGCTTCTGCTTCATTATATTCTGCCATTTTATCCTCCATATTTTTTTTAACTGTTTGATTCAGGAGACGCTTTGTACAAGTGCATAAAATTTACAAATCCATCAACTATATAAAGCTGTAACTTATAACACCTATGTATTCCCTTACAAAATATTAAATATTTCCGAAAGCAAAACATAAAATTTTACGCTTTAACAAATCTTAACATAATATTTTCTATTTTGCAACTAAAAAACACAAAATCTTATTATAATTGATTTATGGGGTTTGGTGACAATTTACATGACGAACTTGAGTTTCAAGATATTCAAATAAAGGAACTCGCAGCGCAAACCGGTATAAAGAAGAGCACATTGGACAAATATCTTTCAGGTAAAAAATCCCAGCCGAATGTTGAAAATGCAGTAAAGATTGCGGAAACTCTTGGTGTTACGGTTGAGTATCTTGTAAACGGATCCAAAGTTTCAGACGAGTCTATAAAATCCTCCCTGCCAGTTGAATACCGTATGATTCTTGATTCTTACCAGCAGCTTAGCGATTACAACAGGCAGACTGTACAGGATTTGATGGAGTCGCTTTTAAGACGACAGTAATCTATATCATTGAATCTAATTGGGGCTGTTCTACTTCTTTGAAAATTTTTGCGTATTTACGCATTTATTTTAAATCTACCCCATATTTCATCTTTTACACAAAAATAAAGGATTTTTTAGCAAAATTTACACATTTTTACATAAGCCGGATAAACTCCGCAGGCAGCAGGGCGGGTATCTTGCTATGGGCAAAGTCTTTTTTGTTGCGGGTGATTATGTAGCGGGCATGGACGCTTGAGGCACATTCATCCTGAACGCAATCTTCAAAGTCGGAGAAGTCGCCGCGGTCTAGTGCGGAAAGAAGTTCACCTTGACCAACGGAAGCAATGCGACACCACGAAAAGACAAGCTTGAACATTTTCCGGCGCTCTTCAAGGGAAAACTCATGGCGCAGCACATACCACATAGTTGTAGCAGAATGGGCGGAAACGAATCCCTCAACACGCCCATTTTCGCAATATTGCAGTATTTGCAGGGATTTTTCATAAAAAGGAGAACGCTGGAAGAAGACATCCAGAATAATATTTGCATCAATCAGTATATCCATATTTTTCCTCAAAAGCTTCTTTTAGTATTTCCTTGTAAAATGGATCCTTGTCAGAAGGCATTACAAGGGGCTTGTGCTTTGACAATATATCTTGCAAAGCAGTCCAATCAGAATCATCTTTTTTTTTATCATCCACAGGAAGCAGCTTGAAGCGCTGGCCTTGGTAGAACTTTGCATCCCCTATGACGCAGACGGCAGTTCCGTCAAAATAGGCATCGTAGGATTTTTCCGGGGAGGCAACAAGGGGAAGGTCCGCATCATCTTCTATTTTATATTCCACGCACGAATGGCTGACTGAAGGAATCTTATTGGCGCGGATAAAAGCTTCGTCAACCCCATAGATTTTGGCAAGCTTTGCAACAAGCTGGTCTGACGGAAGTACGCTTCCCTTTTCGTACTTGCTGTAGGACTGCCTTGAGACACCCAGCATGGCGGCAACTTGCGCCTGAGTAAAACCGCCTGTCTGCCTAAGATATTTTAATACATCCTTCATGGCTAGCCTCCTTCTATTTTTGCAAACTCGACCTTCAACTTATTATAGCACAAGTTTACAAAATATCAATATGTAAAAAAAATAAATTTACATTTTGTAAACTAAAAAAATTGCGGTTTAAAGACGCACCGCACCAGCCTACGCGGGATTGGAAGGGCGGCGCAGCCGTTCGCTCAAGCGAATGGAGCCGGAAGGCGGAACCCTGGAAAGCCCGTAAAAAATGGCCTCCTTGCCATTTTTTTGCTATGATTTTACACGGCCCTTCGAGTGCCTCAGGGACCGGACTTAGGAAGCTCGCCATGGCACTGTTAAACATTAAAAATGGCAAAAAGCCGATTCTAGCCGAGCAGCGGATGGTAGAGCCGGAAGAAGCACCGTCCAAAAGAAGAAAAAAATCCACCACATGACATTCAGGCAAAAATGTTCTATAATTTAGTCTGTAATTTGGCAAAAACAATTCTATTTTTATAAATACAGGAGTTTCAGATGAAAAAGACTTACAGGCTGCGCAAGGCCTCTACAGCTGCGCTTTCCTTTGCAGCCTCTCTCGCTACTGCGCTTGCATTTGCAACGGCACTTACATTTACAGGCTGTTCAAAGAAGGGTGGAAAAAACGCCCAGGCAGAAAACACGGCTTCTTCTGCGGCAGATGATTCAGCTTTACAGGCAGAAGACCACGAGGAGGAGCTTTCTCCAAATGCCATTCTTGCATCAGGTGCAGTTAACGCCCACAAGGCATTCCTTTCTGACCCGATGACCTTTGCAAACCTTCCGTCCCAGGGCATTACAGAAGGAAAGACTGCGGTAGTTGCAAGCAAGGTATGCCGCCTGTACCCCAAGGATGCCTTTGAAGTTTCAGAAAACGGCGGCAGCATAAAGAACCCGGCAGAGATTACAGGCACAGAAGTTCCTTTTGCTTCTATAGTAAAGCTTACGGGAGATCCGCTAAGAAATGCAAATACCGAATACGAGGGGCTCTTTCTTTTCCAGGACAACTACAACTACTTCTACCCTGTTGAATACAAGGACCAGGAAGGCTACATTTTTGGAGCAGACCTTTACGGTTCTACATCCGGTCTCTACACAGACCTTGAGGACAACAAGATTACTGCGGAGCTCTACAGGACTGGCGGTGCCCCAAAGGAATTCTACCCCTACGCAGGCAACATAAAGCTTTCTGACCCAACTACGGCCAGTTTGGAAAAAAACAGGCTTGCAATCCAGCAGACGGCTCCAATGGACTACCCCAATCCAGATGACATGATAAACCTCTATTCAAGCCTTAACAGCGAGCTAAAAAAGCCGACCATTTTTGTTACAACAGACCTTGCGGCCCACGCCCAGCACCTTATTTTTGACAGGCTTTTGCAGTATACAGAAGAAACATATTTCCTTCCAAGGCTAACCCTGCTTACGGACAACTTTATTGCGGCACTCGAGTCCGCACAGGGTGCTCCGGAAGAGGCAAAGGCTTTGGCAATAAAATACTTCCAGGTTGCAAAGGCACTTCTTGCAATGGTTCCGGAAAAAGTTGTTGCTGATGACTGGGAGCAGACCGTTAGCTACAAGGAAAAAAACAGGGAAAGCATCATCTCAGCCTATCCGCAAGACGTTAGGGAAGACATAAACCAGATAATGACGGCAAGCGGCATGGTTTCCGAGATAATGGGAACAAAGGAAGACTTTACCCAGTACAAACCCCGCGGCCACTACACAAAGAACGGAATTCTTGAGCAGTACTTCCGCGCCCAGATGTGGTACGGCAGAATCAACTTTTTGATTGCCCAGTCAGGACAAGACAAGGATGTGGAAAAAGATTCACTAAGGCTTATGCCGGCAGCATTGCTCATAATAGACACTGTGCACAAGAACCCCAACCTTCTTACAGCATGGGAAGAAGTCTTCTCTCCAATCACGGACCTTATAGGCTTTAGCGATGACCTTAGCTTTAACGACGTGCTTCCGCTTTGGAAAGAGCAGAATGTTAGCGACCTAAAGTCATGGGCAAAAAAGGAAAAGAACCTTCTTGCATTCATGAAGCTTTGCCACGAAAAACTCCGTCCACCGGCAATCAGCGGAAATTCCCTCTTCTACGCGGCATCGGAAACAGACGAAAAGGGAAACAGAAAGCCACCGATGGGTTGGAAGCTCCTTGGCCAAAGATTCACCTACGACTCCTACGTTCACGACCAGGTATCATCGCCAAGGCTTTACGGAAGAATGTGGGTTACGGGGCTGGATGTAATGAAGGCACTGGGTTCCCGCACGGCAGACACGCTTCTTGCAATAGAGGAATACAAAAACATGCCTGCACTAAAGAAAGTCCTGGACGCTCTGGAAAATGAATTTGCATCATCAGGTGCTGAATTCTGGAACAGGAGCTACTACAACCAGGTGCTAAACCAGATAAGGACACAGGCAAAGTTTGAGCAGGGAGCAGGATTCTACTTTACAGAGTCGCCCGCTTGGAATACAAAAAGCCTTCTTTCCGCCCACGGAACTTGGGCAGAGCTTCGCCACGACACAATTCTTTATGTAAAGCAGTCCGTTGCAGAAATGGGCGGCGGTGACTACATAGAGCCAACCTTCAGAACAGAGCCATTCCCTGAGCCAATAAACTACATTGAGCCAAACGTGCCATTCTGGGAATGTTCTCTTGCCAGCGTGGACAAGCTTATCTCCGTTTACAAGACCCACCATCTTATGGACGACGAAACTTCAGACGCTCTTAACGCGCTAAGGGAAGTCTACTCAAAGGCACTGGACATATCGCTAAAAGAATGTCAGGACAAGCCAATCACCGAGCAGGAAAACAAATGGATAGGCACAGTTTCAAGAACACTTGCAAACCTTATCTTTATCCACACCACAAAATCTTCCTACGGAACATACAGTGACGACCCGGACATGTTCAAGATGGCATGCATAGCAGACGTCTTTACAAATGCCGAGCTGGGCATGTGCCTGGAAACAGCAGTCGGAATTCCATACCGCCTTTACATACCGCTCAACGACAGCCAGGGCGGAAAAAGAATTGCAATCGGTTACGGATTCAGCTACTACGAATTCAAGCAGCCATCAATCAACCGCATTACCGACGAGCAGTGGAAGAAAACCGTCTACCAAAAAGATGCGGACTTAACTTCCCTAATGCCATTCTGGGAACAAAACTGCATACTGCCAGACGACGACTCCTTTAGACTATGGTGATTTTTCCTTTTTTTCTGGACCAGGGGCAATATGCTAACCCGCTTTCCAGGGCTACGCTATCGCTCCGGCCCGCCTTGCGGCGGTCTTGCTTCGCAACCCTTTCAATCGGGGGTAGGATTGGAGCTGTAAAAGAAACGCCGCATCATGCTAACAAAAAGAATATTCTTTCCTTATTTGCTGCACTATTAATTCTTGCAAGTACAACTTCCTGCAGCCGGCAAAAAAACGTCCTCGCAGTCACGGACACTTTTATCATACAGACATGGCTTTCCCAGGGACTAACAGAACCTTCCGTAAAGAAAATATATATGGAAGAAAGCCTTCCCCAAGATGCATTTCCCCTTGCTGGAACGGTAAGCCACCACCTGCTTGCGGGAGCATACATAGACGGCTGGTTCAAGGCCCTTGCAAAAGCAAGAAAAGTGGAAACCTTCTTTATAATAAGCCCGTCCCACTACGGCCTTTCCACCCAGGAATGGTCCCTTTGCGAATGCAGCTGGAATGCAGGAGAGTACGGCCTTGTCCATACGGATTCAAAAACAGAAAGGGAACTTGCCAAAAGCCTTGGCGTTGCATACGACAAAAACGCCTTTAGGATAGAGCACGGTTTTTCAACCCTCATGCCCTACCTTGCAAAATATTTTCCAAATGCCAAAGTCTGCGCTATAGCACTCAACGGAGAACCTCCACTAAGGCAAAGCCAGGCCCAGGCTTTAACAGATGCACTTGCGCCCTATTTTACAAAAGAAAAGTCCAAGAAGAATTTCCTTCTTGTTTCAACAGATTTCTCCCACCACGGAAACAAAGAAGACACGCTAAAAAAAGACACTTCATCACGTAAGTTTTTTGCATCCCCTTCTGCAAATGGCTGGTTTTTCTGCGTGTGCGACAACAGGCAGGGAATGTATGCACTTTCAAACATCTTCTGCAAAGAAGCCGGGGAAAATTCAGGCGGGCAAAAAAAATGCTCCGTCCTCTACCACACAAATTCATTTGAACTGTCCGGCGAGGGCGGAGACGATATTACAAGCTACTTCTTTACGTTTTTGTATTGAAGCTTCAAAACGCCTTATTACAGAACGCAGATTGGCTCAAAGGTGTCTGCTTTAAGAGAAGCACCACCAATCAAGCCGCCGTCAATATCAGGCTGAGCAAGCAGGTCCTTTGCGTTAGAAGCCTTCATGCTGCCGCCGTACTGGATGATTGTCTCGTCTGCAACCTTCTGGTTGTAAAGCTTTGCAATGTAGTTGCGTACAAACTTGTGGATTGCCTGTGCGTCTTCTGGAGTTGCAGTCTTTCCTGTACCAATTGCCCATACTGGTTCGTATGCGATTGTTACATTCTTCATCTGCTCTTCTGTTACGCCTGCAAGGTCAGCAGAAAGCTGGAATGCGCAAACTTGTTCAGCATTGCCTGCCTCGCGGTCGCTCAAAAGTTCACCAATGCAAAGAACAACTTCAAGGCCTTCGTTTAGTGCGCGGCGAACCTTCTTGTTAATAAGCTCATCGCTTTCACCAATTTCGTGGCGGCGCTCTGAGTGGCCAAGGATTACGCTCTTAACACCAAGGTCCTTGAGCATTTCTGTAGAAACTTCGCCTGTGTGTGCTCCGTTTGCAGTAGCAGCGCAGTCCTGTGCGCCAAGAAGGATGTTGCTTCCCTTCAAAGCCTGTCCTACAGCGTCAAGATATACGAAGGGAACGCCAACCATGTATTTGTTTGCCTTACCCTTAAGTGATGCAACCAAGTCCTGGGCAAGCTTTACAGCTTCAGCCTTGCTGGTGTTCATCTTCCAGTTACCTGCAATGTAATGTGTACGTGCCATTTGTCTAGCTCCTCGTAAATTCAATTAGTTACCGAATATTACATCAAATCAATAGAAAATTCAATGCTGTTACAAGTAAATCAATTTTGTGCTCCACTCCCAGAAAAATGTGTCAGAAATGACTCAGTTGCGCGTATTAGGTATAGGACTCGCTACGCGGCTTGAAGCTACGCTGCCTGGTTCGCCCGCGCAAAGGGCCTTTCTGCCAAATTTTTCTTCCGTTCCGCACAAAATTAATTTACTGCATTATTCTCATAAAATGAGCTTTAAAAATTTATTTCCAATTCGTAATTATTTTACAGAATTAAGAATCTTCTTAAAGTATTTCTTCTGAGCTTCGTAGGCAAAGTCAAAAGTCGTAAGGTTAACAACAGCGTCGTCCAAAAGCTTTATGTAGCTAAAGTTAAAGACCTTAGAAGACTCGTCAAAAGTTTCTATACTAAGGGCAAGTCCGTTGTCTTCATTGGAAACCTTAAGTGTTGAAAAGTCTGCGTTATCTGCTGAGCGCAAAAGAAGCGTGCGCAGCATTTCTTCCTTTGTAAGCTGGCTTGAAAGATCCACACCCTTTGCAGAAAGCGGCTTTACGGAAAACTGTGCATCCAAGTCGGAAGCAATGCCCATAGAGGCAACCTTACCGCCGTTTGCAGAAGAAACCTTCCAGTTCTGGTCAAGGATTACGGAATGAGAGCCAAATTCAACCGTCTGTTCTGCTGCATCAGGAATTGAATAGCCAGCCTTCTGCTTTCCGTGCTTAAAGACTGCAGGCTGCATCTTAAAGAAAGACTTGTAATCCTTTGCAGAAAGAATTCCTGCCCTGTTAAGGCGGTAGTCTGCCATAGGATACTTGTCGTTGGAAATATAAAGGAAGCGGAACATGGGCAAAAGCTTGTTGTAGTGGTAAACCTGGGTGTAATCAGGCCAGTCGTCATTCAAGGAAGTGTTGTAGCCAATCTTTGTGTCGTTCTGGGCATACATAATATGGAAATTCAAAAAGTCAACGACGTTCTGGGAAAAAAGCGGATTGTCACCCGGAACACCTTTTTCATTTACAATAGAAGGCATTCCGCCCTGCTCTTCCTTTAGAACAAACACGTAGTTCATACTCTTCTTTGATTTTAAGTCCACCGCCCTGGAAATAACCTGCGTTGTGTTGTCATCCATGTGGAAGACAAGGTAGCCGCGGTAGAAGGCATTGCCTCCGCGGTAATCCAGATAATAGGCATACTCTCCCTGCTGAATGTAGTCAAAATTTCTTGCAAAAACAGAAAGCGAAGAAATTAGGGAAAAAGCAAGAACTGCTGTGAGGGTAAAAATCTTTTTAAAGGAATTCATGATGACTTCTCCATAAAATGAACAAATGTATTTTTAAATGTAAACAAGTTTTGGGTAAAAAAGTAACAGGCAAAGGGCTTCGCCCTTTGCTGCTAGTTTTTGCTTGCTCGCAACGGGCTCGCATTTTTTCTTCGAAAAAAACGTGAAAACTCGGGCTGTTTTACAGCTACGTCATTCGCGGCAAGTTTTTCTTGCTCGCAACGGGCGTCCATTTTTGCTTCGAAAAAAACACAAAAACTCGGGAAATACTGATTAATTCAGAACAATGTCATTATCGGGCTCGCTGGAAACTTCATTGCGAAAGACCCGACAATCCATTTATTTGCATTATTGACAATTAAAGATTGCTCACGTCAACCCCTGCAATGACACTATGCTATTAATCAGTGGTTTTCCAGGGCACCGCTACTGACGCACGCTTTTAGACCATGCGCAAGTCTTGCCGGGCTTAGCAAACTGCCAAAAATTCCCGGCAACCTAACCGCAAGAAAAACTTACTTCTTAGAAGTTACTTCTGTGCAAGAATTGCAATGCCAGGAAGTGTCTTTCCTTCAAGGAATTCAAGAGAAGCACCGCCACCTGTAGAAACGTGGGTCATCTTGTCCGCAAGCTTGAACTTGTTAACAGCAGCAACACTGTCACCGCCACCAACTACAGTCATTGCACCGCGGCCAGTAGCTTCAGCAACGAGCCTTGCAACAGCCTCTGTTCCCTTTGCAAAAGCGTCAAATTCAAATACGCCAACAGGACCGTTCCATACGATAGACTTTGCAGTAGAAAGAACCTTCTTGTATTCTTCAACAGTCTTAGGACCAACATCCATTGCCATAAGGTTTTCTGGAATGTCAACACCGTCAACTGCCTCTGGCTTTGCATCAGGGCTAAATTCAGCAGCACCAACATGGTCTACAGGAAGAACAATCTTTACGTTCTTTGCAGCAGCATCGTTAAGAAGCTTCTTTGCTGTGTCAATAAAGTCATCTTCAACAAGAGACTTACCAACATTGTGGCCCTGAGCCTTAAGGAATGTGTATGCCATACCGCCGCCAATAACAAGTGCGCTTGCATTCTTCATCAAAGACTCAAGAACTGCAATCTTAGAAGAAACCTTTGCACCACCAATAATTGCAACCTGTGGCTTTGGAGGATTAGTTACCATTGGCTCAATATTCTGAACTTCTTTTTCCATAAGGAAGCCGCCAACCGGCTTTTCGCTCATGAATTTTGCAATTGTAGCAGTAGAAGCCTGATCGCGGTGGGCTGTACCGAATGCATCGTTTACAAAAATGTCACCGTATGTTGCAAGTTCCTTTGCCATTTTCTCGCGCTCAGCTGTATCCTTGCTTGTCTCTTCTGCGTGGAAGCGTACGTTTTCAAGCATTGCAACTGCACCTTCGGGAAGAGCGTCAATTGCTGCCTTCTGACCAAGTGCATCAGGAAGGAATGTAACGCTCTTTCCAAGCTTAGATGCAAAGTATTCAACAACCGGCTTCATGCGGTTCTTACCGTTAATGAATTTTTCCTTATCTGCATCTGTAAAAGGCTTGCCTGCTTTTTCTGCCTTTTCTGCTGCCTTCTTAACATCCTTTTTTGGGTCTCCCAAGTGGCTCATCAAAACAAGAGAGCGTGGGCTCTGATCAAGAATATACTTGATTGTAGGAAGAGCTGCCATGATGCGTGTGTCATCCTGAACAACGCCGTCCTTCATAGGAACATTGAAGTCTACGCGCATAATGATGCGCTTACCCTTAAGATCAACGTCTTTTACTGTCTTAATCATAAAAATATTCCTCCGTATGGATATTTACAATAATAGAATAAATATACCGTGTTTTGTAAAAACATTCAATATTTTCTTTTTTTGGACGAACCTTTTTCTGCTCTACCATATATCTTTTGGCTAATACGACCGGACATGCCATTTTTTACGGGCTTTCCGGGGTTCCGCGGGGCCCTTCCCGCTCCATTGCTAACGCAACCGCCTGCGGCGGCCCCTACAATCCCGCGTAGGGCGCCAAAAAAAATCCATCCATGGATTTTTTATGGATTGCAGAATTGCAATGCAATTCTGCATGTTGCTAAGTCGCCATCCATGGATTTTTACGAATTGGCAAGTACGAGCAAAAAATCCATCCATGGATTTTGCCAGGATTGCAGAATTGCAAGGCAATTCTGCATGCTGCTAAGCCGCCATCCATGGCTTTTTACGTCATGGCAAGCACGCTGTCATTACCGGCATCCCAAAACCGCCATCACCGAGTACCAAGTGTGTCATATAGCTATGATTTAGCAAGATAAATATGGTACTCTAAGTCTGACGGGACTTGGAGGCAGGCGAAGGTTGTGCCCGGAAATAAGGAATCCGAAGGATTACCTCGATCGTCAGATTGAATCTCAACCTGCTGCCGTAA
>ODAI014588543.1_pt1 | contig 25742 bp, 29 predicted proteins | sample 1539321 | NCBI WGS metagenome assembly ODAI01 (sample SAMN02144231, study PRJEB22623) | gut metagenome | biome: sheep rumen | host: Ovis aries | place: New Zealand
CTTTTATCACGATGTTGGTTGCATATAATACTTTTCGGATGGGTTCTGATAATACTATCAAATCATTATTTTATTGCTGGTTGGTATTTGTGGCTATTGGTATAGTAACGATGCAAGGACATACTCGTGATGTGATGGGTGAGGATGTAACCCGCCAAAGTAATGAAATGGGGAATCATTTTATTAATGCCTCTGTATTTTTGCTCATGTTCGCTTTTTATTCCCTAAATAAAGGGTTTATTAAGATTAATATATTTATAGTGGCATGCCTAATAGAGATTCTTGCGATTGTTCTTTCGGGTTCTCGCAAAGGTATGTTATCGATTTTTATTATATTTTTCATGTCATATGTTGGTAAAAAAACAGATATGAGCATGAAGCAGTTTGTCCGCATCAGTTTTATTGCCATGATTGCATATCTGGTTGTACAGATAATAATGACATATACGGTTGCAGGTCTTCGTATTCAGGCCGGTTTGGAGGAAGAAGAATATGCAGACAACTGGTTTTTGTCCAAGATGGGTGATCGTGCATTTATGTATGATTATGGATGGGAATTGTTTCTCGAAAATCCTTTGACGGGTATTGGTCTCCAAAATTTCAGATGGCAGAATGCTTTAGGTATTGAGTTAGCTCTTCATACGGAGTATATGGTTCAGATTTGTGAATGTGGAATCATTGGTTCTGTTTTATTCCTTATATTCTATTATGGTATGGCGAAAAGAATCGTCCTGTTGTTGATTAGTGGTGCGAACAAACAGGATACTTTTGTTTTATTGGCAACTTTCGTTGGTTTCTTAATGATGAGTTTTTTTGCATGGACTTATACAGGTATATATTACTTTATCTTTTTTGGCTTTATATATGCGGTCTATGATAACAATAAATCTTTAGTCATTCGTAATTCATAATATGGCAAAAATATTATTGGTAACAGGAACAACATGTGGCGGTTCTCAGAGAATGACAATTCTTTATGGAAAGATTTTTGAGAAGGCGGGACATAATGTTGAGATCCTATTCTTGAAGAATTCACTTCAAAAGGAGAACCCATTGCTACCTTTTGTTCCGAAGAATTGGAAGATATATACCATCAATTGCAGGCATAGATGGCTGTTCATAAAGATGGCAATGTTTCTTCGCAAATGCAAGCATGACTATATATTCTCGTCTATTGCACGTACTTATGCAAATATTTTGCTGTTAAAGAAGTTTAGAATGGTTTCTGGTAATGTGATTGTGCGTAACAATAATATGCCAGACGTTAATAATAAGCATGTTGGCATAAAAAAGAAACTGACGCTTCTTCTTCCTTTGGCATCTTCTATCATTGCTCAGACAGATGAGATGAAAAATGAAATGATGCAATGTTATAGACTTAATAGCGATGATGTTATAGTTATTAATAATCCAATAGACACGGATTTTATAAAAGAAAAAATAAAAGAAGATTTCTCTTTTGATAAAAGATATACTAACTATGTTGCTGTAGCCCGAATTGTACCTCAGAAGGATTATGACACCATGTTGCGAGCTTTTGCTATTGTACATAGTGACAATCCAATGAGCCGACTCTATATCATAGGAAATTATAAAAACAATGATAAATATTATCAGTCGCTGCAAACAATAATTAAGAACGAGGATTTATCAGATTCTGTCTTTTTTGAGGGATTTCAGAACAATCCATACAAGTATATGAAAGCTGCTGATTGTTTCTGTTTGTCATCAGAGATAGAAGGCCTTCCAAATGTAATGCTTGAGGCTATGTATTTGGGAACTCCTGTAGCAATTACTGAGAGCATTCCATTCATAAAACAAACAATTCAATCAGGTAAAAATGGTTATTCATGTCCAATTCATGATTATCATTCTTTTGCTGATTGTATGAAAAAAGCTGCAGAGATTAAGGTTCTTCCATTATATATAACAGATAACACGACGGAAAAAGCAATTGCTAATTTAATTTCATAATGTGAAGCAATTGTTGTTGATTATTGCGTTAAAAAAGTTTGTGGAAAATTGTTTCTTGAAACCTAAAAATCGTTAACAATTCATTAATATGACTATCAAAAATATCTTACAAAAGATAAAGATCTTATATCTATCTCCAATTAAATATGCTAGATATGTTGGCGTAAAGATAGGCAATAATACATTTATTGCCGATAAGCATCATTGGCCTAGTGAAGCTTATCTAATAACCATAGGGAATGATTGCGCAATTACAGAGGGCGTAAAGTTGTATACTCATGGTGGTGGACGTATGATGAGACAGAAATATCCAGATTTTGACTCGTTTGGAAAAATAAGTATTGGTAACCATGTTTATATAGGCGCTTCTTCCCAAATAATGCCAGGTGTTACAATTGAAGACAATGTTCTTATAGCCAGTAGTTCTGTTGTTACAAAGTCTGTGCCTTCAGGAGTCGTAGTTGGTGGTAATCCCGCTAGAATTATATGTTCTATAGATGATTATATTAAAAGGAATATAAAATATAATACTCACACAAAAGGCCTGAGTAAAGTAGAGAAAAGGAAAGTGCTTGAAAAATTACCTGATAATGCTTTTATAAAGAAAAAGGAAATGATTTATGAGTCATAAAAAGAAGGTTCTTTTCTGTACCATGGGGCGTGTCGGTGGAGCTTCTAAAATGGTAATTACCATATCAAAACTGTTAGATCCAGAAAAATATGATATATGCTATGTAGTGATTGACCAGCAGGTTCAGGAGATTGCAAATTTCTTTCCAGAAAATGCGAGGGTGATACATTTGAAAATCAGGAATTCGTGGGACTTTTTGACCATAAAACTATTGTGGATTATCAAAAAAGAACACGCTGATTATATTTTTAGTTCATTAGCTCCGATAAATGTGAGAGTTATTGTCGCTGGTAAAATAGCAGGAATTAGACCTATTGTTAGAAGCAATAATAATTGGGCTTTTTTCTCTCGATTTTACCAGTTTTTGATGAAATTGACTTATCCTAAGGCATATAAGGTGATTATGCAGCAAGAGGATATGTATGCTGACTACATTAATGAAATCCCGCAATGCAAGGATAATATGATAACGCTTCATAATATCCCAGATTACGCTACTATTGACAAAAACAAGGTTGAGCAATCTCCATACTTAAATGATAATGAAATCAGATATGTTTGGATGGGGCGAATAATATATACAAAAGGTTTTGATGTCATCTTACGTGCTTTCAACAAGGTCTCCCAGAAAATCAACAATGCACATCTTTATCTGTTAGGTAAGATAAATGAAAGTGATGAATACTATAATTTATTAATCAAATACGTTAAATCGCACAATCTTAGCGAGAAAGTACATTTTGTTGGTTTACAAAAGAATCCTCATAAATGGATTGCTAATGCTGATTGTTTTGTGCTACCTTCACGTGTGGAAGGCTTGCCAAATTCATTGATTGAAGCAATGTATATAGGTAAACCCGTAGTTAGTACTTTGTGTCTCCCTATTATTAAGAGAATGGTGAAAGATGGTTATAATGGCTATACTGTAAACGTTGATGACCATGAGGAACTTGCAAATGCTATGGTAAAAGCGTTGGAACTCAAAAACTTCACAATGATTTATAAGTCTTCAAAAGCAGAAGACTTTATTCGACTTTTTGAATAGAATGCATACTCCAAACATAAATTATACTCTCAAACATGACCTGTGTACTGGTTGTGGTATCTGTGAAGGAGCATGCCCGAGCGAGGCGATAACGACCATTGTAAAAAATGGTCGTTTCTTCCCTTCAATAGATAGTACGCAATGTAACAACTCCAGAGGTTGCCATCGATGCTATGATGCATGTCCTGGTGTGGGCGTGAATCTGGTGCAGATGGCAAAGGAACTATTTGTTGATAAGAACATGAAACATGATAAGATGTGTGGTCCTTACTTGAAATGTTATGCAGGTTATAGCAACAACTACGACATTCGATATCATAGTGCCAGTGGGGGGATGGTTAGTCAGTTCTTAATCTGGCTTTTGGAGAACAAAAAGATTGACGGCGCTATAGTTACCAGATTTGATGCGGGGAATCCTCTACTGGCAACAAGTTTCCTTGCAACCACTCCAGAGGAGATAATATCTGCAAGAAGCAGCAAGTATTCACCAGTAACGTTAAATCGTGCTGCTCATGATATTAAGAATGCTAGTGGCTCTCGCTATGTGGTGGTGGGATTGCCTTGTCATATCCAAGGCATGCGGAAGTTGATGGCAATTGATAAAAAACTTCGCGATAAGATTTTCGGTCTGTTTGCGATTTATTGCTCATGTGGCCGTACTTTCTATCTGACAGAACATGTATTTAAGGAACGAGGAATCTCACAGAAGGATATTACTTATTTCCAATATCGTGATGATGGTTGTTTGGGCAGTATGAAGGTCAAGATGCCTAAAGAAAAGGGAGACACTATCAGAGTTTTGAATAGCAACTCAGAAAGTATTCTTTATAACGAAGAACGGGTATATAAAGAACATTTTCAGAGTTACTATCATCCGCTCAGAAGTTTCTTTGTTCCTCGTAGATGCCTTTTGTGCATTGATCATTATGGTGAACTTGGCGATATATGCTTTGGCGATATACATATTAAACCTTATTCTGACGATAAGATAGGTGTAAATTCCCTTATTGTCAAGAAGCAGATATGGCTTGATTTGTTGATGGAGTGCGAGAATGATGGTGCAGTGAAGCTTGACGAGATATCTTTCCAGACCATATCCGATTCGCAAAAGATGTCATTAAAGAAAAAAGGCAGGAATGGCGCTTTTGTGAATATTTGTAAGAAAATGGGACAAGTGACTCCAGAATATGATGTGGACTACCTCCGCTATCCTACACTTCATGATTGGCTTGATTATACACAGAATAGGTTTCAGCAGTTTCTCGGGCGACATAAATTATTATGGCCTATTGTTACAAAATTGAAATCCAAAGTAAATATTCATTAATGAAAAAAGCATTCCTGCTGTTTTTGTTTGTCATTACTAATGTCGTTTCATTTGCTCAATGGAATAATTGGACTGATGCCAATTCTGTAAAAAGAAATCTGCTTTTGGCTCAATCTAAAGGGAAAACTTATTTTAGTCAATACCATTTATACAATGTAAGGGAGAAAGATATCTTTAGTTCGAAATTCAAGAAACAAACAGGTGAATCTTTGTATATATACGGATTAGATTTCTATTATTCTACAGGCACATACTTTCGTCCTTCGTATAAATCAAAGATGAGGAATAATATTATCGCTGTTGTTAAAAAACAATGGCGTGAAAGGAGGGCAATACCTTCGTTCTCCTGGCATTTGGAGAACCCGTATGTGACATCAGATTTTGGCGTGTCTATGGGTTGTCGGTTTCATACCAAACGTAAAGGTATTAATTATCCCAAGAAACATGTATACGTAATAAATGAAATACTAAACAACAAAGGTGAGCGTTGTGGTATGGGACGTTATAAAGACGACCATACGAATAATGTGTCTTATCCAAATCCGAGAAAATGGTTCATTGATCAATGTAAGGAAGTTGCAAGTATAATAAATGAATTTGTAGATGATAACGGGAAACCAATTCCTATTATTTTTAGATTATGGCATGAATGTGAAAATTCATGGCAATGGTGGGGAAGTGGTATGGTTTCTGTAAGCGACTATAAAAAATTTTTTATATATACAGAAAAGTTAATAAAGAAATATGCTCCAAAGTCGCAAATTGTCTGGGCTTATTGTCCAAATCGAGATTGGAACACAGAACAGCAGTTTATGTTAAGATATCCTGGAGATGACTATGTTGACATTATTGGATATGATGACTATAAGTTGTCAGATCCGTATAAGTTTGCGAAATCAAGAGAAAAGGCAAGAATTGTGTCCTCTGTCGCAGAAAGACATAAAAAAATAGCGGGGATTTTTGAAACGGCCAATACATGTAAGAAAACAAATAATGTTTTCTTTAAGAATTATCTGTCAAAAATTCTATTAGATAAGCAGGTAAGGTTGGGAATTGTTCAAATATGGGGTGTTGGAGAGTTCAATCATCAATCACAATATGAGGATAGGAAACAATTTCTTAATCAACCATATATAATAAAATAAGAAACTAAAATGCCATCGAAAATAGGTTGCGTAATAGCATATCGTAAAGGTCATAATAACTATGGTACATCTTTACAGGGGTATGCAATGCTGAAAAAGATTCAGCAACTTGGATTTGATATAGAAGTTATTAATTATATTAAGCATTACTCATTATTAGAGAAAGTCCTCTGGGTCATAAATGCCTATCGTTGTGGACTGTATGGAAAGAGAACATCAAAGAAAAATGTATATAAGTCATCTGACTATGTACAGAATCTTGAATTACGAACTAAGGCAGTAGATGAGTACAAAGCAAAGAAACTATTGCCTTATTTCCATGACTACGATGGCTATAAGGCTTTGACTTCTGGCTCTAAGAACTATGACGCTGTTGTTGTAGGTAGCGATCAGGTGTGGCTACCTACTGGGCTACCTACCAAGTTCTTCAACCTTCTTTTTGTAGATGATAATGTTCGTAAGGTTGCTTACGCAAGTAGTTTCGGAGTACAGGAAATTCCGAACTTTCAAAAGAAGGCAACTGGTGCATATTTGGATCGGTTCTTCGAAATAGGAGTACGCGAGCAGAGAGGTAAAGAGATTGTAGATTCATTGTCTCACAAGACCGCACAGGTTGTTGCAGATCCTACTTTGCTGCTGACACGTGAGGAATGGGAGGAAGAAATAAAAGATGCTCGACCACATGAGACAGAACCATATATGTTCTGCTATTTGATATCGGAGAATGAAGATGCAAGAAGAAAAGCTTCCGAATTAGCAAAACAGAAAGGCTTGAAGATTATCTGCATTCGTCATCTTGAAAAATATCGCGAAATAGACGAAACCTATGGTGATGAAGCTCCTTACGAGGTTGATCCGAATGATTTCGTTAAGTATATCAAGGATGCTACTTATGTGGTTACAGACTCCTTCCATTGTACAGTATTTTCCCATATATTCCATAAGCAATTCCTTACATTCTATCGTGGTACAACAGGTAAGAACGCAAAGAATTCCCGTATAGATTCTCTTATCGCTGTTTTAGGAAGTAATTCTCAGCATTTATACAATGTTGGTGGCTTAAATGGTATAGATTCTGTTATTGATTGGGATTCTGTTGATAAGAATCTTGAGAACTTGAGAAATAGCAGTATAGAGTTCCTTAAGAGTGCATTAGAATAAAATAGAAATGAAAAAGGAAATAATTTTTTATGCTCCTATAGGCAAAGACACTCCACCCGAGCGCATTGGAGGTGCAGAGGCAGGATGTCTTAAGACTATGAAGATATATGAGGGTGCAGGGATAAAAGTGATTCATTTGAACCGACCTGTATCTAAAGGTGGCATAGTAAAATATATAGCAGGGATGTTGTTAGCTCCAATCAAACTGTTTCTTTTATTACTTTGCCATCCTACTTCTCTCGTTCATGTGGTAGGTTTCTATCATAGAACAGTAGGCCAGGAGAAATTGCTTGTAATGATGTCAAAAATGATGGGGCATAAAGTAATTTATGAACCAAGAAATGGGTCGATGGTCATATCTTATAATGAGGGCGACGAATCCTATCGAAAGAAATTGTCATATTTGTTACGTACTCCTGATGTCGTGCTTTGTCAAGGATTGGAATATGTAGATATGATTAAGAGAACCTTTGGAGTCGAGAGAAGTTATTATCCTAACTATATAATGGATGAGTATATTCAACCGAATGAATTGGAAAGAGGTAAACAGATAAAATTGCTCTATTTTGGTCGAGTAGTTCCTGAAAAGAACGTAGATGTGGTAATTAAGGTCGCATCCTTAATGAAGCAAAAAGGATATGATGTGGTTTTGGATATTATAGGGGGATGTAGTGCGGAATATCAGAAAGAACTAAATAATGTGGTTTCTGACGAAAAAATGGAGGATATAGTTACATTCCATGGAAGAAAGCCTTTCCCGTTTATTGCTGAGATACTTCATAAGAGTCATTACTATATATTTCCTTCATCAGAAGCTAATGAAGGGCATTCTAATTCTTTGACAGAAGCAATGGGATGTGGAGTCGTCCCTATTGTTAGTAAAGCTGGATTTAATGAGTCACTATGTGGAATGATTGTTCTGGTAGATGATGTCCTTTTGCCTCAGACTTATATGTCAATAATAGAAAAAATTGAACGTGAAGGTAAATGGGGTACCTATTCAACCTTCTGCTATAATAGAGTCATAAATAACTATACACAATCTATTGTCAGCAAAAAGTTGATTGATTATGTAACTCCTCTATTTTATAGATGATGGCCACGAAAGGAAATAAAGTTGTCATGTTTGCTGGTAGTCAGGGGGGGCACTATGTTGAACTGATGGGACTTAGATCTCTTTTCAACAGATATCAGAGTGTCCTTGTTACTGATAATCTCAATGCGACTAAAGACAAACCTGATTTGACGTGTTTTAAAGCTATAGAATATAGTGTTGCAATGGTGAAGAGTAGAGAGAAACGTGCAGGAACATCAAAACGGCAAAGTCGATTGGCTGCATCTGTTAGTTATCTTAAGATGTTCAGAGAATGTTGGAAAATATGTGCAAAATGGAAACCTGCGGTAATAGTTAGTACAGGTAGTTATATTGCTGTACCGTTATTCCTGTGTGGTAAAATGCACGGGGCAAAGACTATATTTGTTGAGTCAAATGCCAAGGTGTATCAGAAGACAATGACAGGTATCTTGGTTGAACGTTTTTCTGATAAAATATATGTTCAATGGCCTGAGATGCTAAAAATATATCCGCAGGCTGAATATTATGGACCGCTGATATGATTTTTGTAACTTTGGGTACTCAAGCGAAAGATTTTAGCCGGTTGATGAAGATGGTCGAAGATCTGGTGCGAGAGTATGGAATTAAAGATGTTATAGCACAAACCGGGCACACACAATATATTCCACAAAATGTAAAATGTATCCCTTTTGTGCCTGTTGACCAATATGAGGAATATGTATCTAATGCGGATGTAATCATTGCTCATGCAGGAACAGGAGCTTTGTTCAGTTCCATCAAGAAAGGGAAGAAGGTCATTGCTGTTGCCCGATTAGCCAAATATGGAGAGATGGTTAATGATCATCAGACTGAGATTGTACGCAAACTTGCTGGTGAGGGATACATTCTTGACGGCACCAACTCCATTATCGATGTATGGAAGCAAATTGATACTTTCTCCCCTCGCCCTTGCGATTTCGAATGCACTCTGCCTCAGGAGATTGGCAAACAAATTGATGAGTGGCTGAAATGAGATAGGTTTGGTCGCTATTTGGAACATTCCTCATCATCAAGTATTAGTTTGTGATTCATTCGCGAAAATGGACTATTATGAAGAATAAATTAATATGGAGCAGAAAACGACTTTAACATACAAATTACTTTGCCTTCTTGGTTTCAAGTATCCTGTTGAGGATTATGGCGATGTGAGTCTGTGGAAAGTGATTAAGCAGTTTTTCACCAATTGGTATCATCGCCTTATAATCAATTCCATGAATTGGGCTATATTAGAGCCTTTTAATCCAAGGAAATTGCGTCCTGCAACCTTGCGTAAACTTGGTGCTAAGGTCGGTAAGGACGTGTTTATTGGTGATTATGTTCGTGTAGATTTGAATCATTCTGATCTTATCGAAATAGAAGATGGTGTGCATATTGCTGGTGATTGCAGATTGCTTTGTCATAAGAAGGATTTGTCCAACTATAAGGTTGGTGAAATCTATGGTATGCAACCTTATAAATATGGTAAAATCCATTTGTGTAAGAATTGTGCAATTGGTACAGGTTGTATTGTAATGCCTGGAGTTACAGTAGGTGAAGGTGCAATAGTCGGTGCTAACTCTATGGTGACAAGAGATATTCCTGCTTGGAGCTTGGCGCTTGGCAGTCCAGCTAAGGTAGTAAAATATTTTCCTGGAGGAGAGCCGGAATAATAGAAATTTAAATGAAAAAGATATTAATCACAGGTGCCAATAGCTTTGTTGGCATGAATATAGAGCGATGGTTAATGGAGACTCCTGAGGAGTTTTCTGTTGATACAGTCGATACCATGAATGACGTTTGGAAACAAGCCGATTTCTCCAAGTATGATGCGGTCTTTAATGTTGCAGGTATAGCACATGTAGATCCCAAACCAGAAATGGCTCCCCTGTACTATAAGGTTAATCGTGATCTTGCTATCGAAATAGCAAAGTGGGCAAAGGAACATGGGGTAAAGCAGTATATCTATATGAGTTCCAAGATTGTGTATCATGCGAGCAAAAGCCTTAAGGGAGATGTGGTCACAAAGAATACAACCCCAAATCCAAACGATTTCTATGGCGATAGTAAACTACAGGCAGAGAATGGATTGAAAGAACTTGAAACGGAGACTTTTAAGATTTGTATTCTCCGTCCGCCAATGATATATGGGCCAAACAATAAGGGAAACCTACCTCGTCTGGCATGGCTTGCAACGAAGATTCCTGTGTTCCCTGCTTGGCATAATAAGCGCTCTATGCTGCATGTGGATAATTTGGCGGAATTTGTGAAGCAACTCATACTTCGGGATATGTCAGGAACTTTCTTCCCGCAGAATAGCGAATATGCAGATACCGTAGAATTAGTACGATATTTCGCAAATAAATACAACAAGAAAGTTTGGATTACAGGTCTTCTGAATCCGTTTGTTTGGTTTGGGGGCTTCTTTCTCAAACCAGTCTGCAAGATGTTCTCCAGTTCTTATTATGAACAGGATATGAGTCAATATGGATTCAATTATCAGGTTGTAAGTTATAAGGATAGCCTTGAAGACGTTGAGGCAAAGAAGGCAATGCGCTAAAACTGATGACTATAGTCGAGCAACTACTTGTAGAACTTCTGAAATCTGCCATATCTGAAAAGGAAATTGATTTTCAGACTTATGGAAATATTCCTTCAAAGCAATGGAGAGAGGTCTATAAGTTGGCTGCGCAACATGGTCTTTTGGGAGTTACATTTACTGCCATAGAGAACCTTCCCAAGGGGGGCTTGACTGACGTGGATCTGTTAATGGATTGGATGTGGCAGAAAGATCATATAGTGTCTAAGAATGAGCAATACCACAGAGATGTATGTGTATTCCTTTCTACATTGAGACAGAATGAGTTGATGCCCGTCATTCTTAAAGGTCTTGATTGCGCTCGCAGATATTCCCATCCAAACAGAAGGCCTTCTGGAGATCTTGATATTTTCCTCCTTTATCCTAAATTGTCTCATCGTGAGGCTTTCGAAAAAGGAAATACTCTGGTTCGGCAACTTGGCATTTCTATAGAACCTCATGATTATAAGCATGTTAAGTTTACATACAAGAATGTGGTTGTTGAAAACCATATGTATTGTACTGAGATTCGAGGTTCAAAGGCAAAGAAGGAGTTTGAGATACATCTACAAGAACTGCTCAAGACGTCTGTTGATGCAGGCAATGGTTGTTACTATTATCCCAACTCGCAGTTTACGGCTCTTTTCCTAATAGCTCATAGTTTCAATCATTTCCTTGATGAGGGGCTTGCTTTGAAACATATTTGTGATTGGGCTGCATTCCTAAAGAAGGAGCAGGATAATGTGGATTGGGATGATTTCTATTATTATACGGATAAAGTAAATATCACACGTTTTGCCAATAATTTAACTTCATTGGTCGTTGAATATTTAGGAATTAGCTTAACCAATAGCCAGATACGTGTGGAATCGCAATATGCATTTCGTATGTTAGATGATACGTTTCATAACAATTGTCATCTGCATAGTTCTGGACTTCATGGATATCGCTATCGTCTCATGCAGATGCGAAATCACTTCGCAAGTTCGTGGAAGTATAGGGATATTTGTTGGCAAAATCCGCTATTAGCATATATAAAAACTGTAATAGACTTTTGTTTAGAAAGAAATCCGACAATAAACTCTTAGTTTCAATTCTGATAGTCGTCATTCTTGTAATGTCTTTAGTGAATGGCCGATATCAGATAATCCCATTGCATCTCAATATCTCGCATGAGAAGTCAGACATAAGAGTACTCACATTCAATATTCATAGTCTCGGAGAAAATTTTGAAAGCAGAAAGATAGCCCAGTTCGTATTGGATGAGGATGCAGACATAGTTCTTCTGAATGAATATAATGATAGCATATCTCATAAGTTGGATTCTCTCTTGAAGAATAGATACCCCTACACTCGTATGCCTAATCCGAAATCTAAGTGTACTGATGTGTTCTATAGTAAATATCCTATAGAAGAGTTTTTGAAATTATCTAATAAAGAACTTCCCTCTTTAACTTATAAAAGTGTGATATCCTTTCGTGGAAAGCCTTTGCGCCTTTTCTGCTGTCATTTGTTCAGTAACAACCATAAGTTGGACAGCCTTCAGGTTGATAATGCGGATAGTCCTGTTGGAAAATGGGAAGAACATAAGATAAAGTATGATTCTGCACAGGAACATAGAATTAAGGAAATAGAGCGTATATGCACTCATTTGGATAGTATACCACATGTGCCAACACTTGTATTGGGAGATATGAATGATCTCATACGTACTCCAACATTACAGCCTCTTTTAGATAGAGGGTATCAAGATGCCTGGTGGAAGGCAGGATTTGGTTATGGAGCAACATACAAACATGGCGTAGTGCGACTTAGAATTGACCATATCATGTTCTCTCATACGCTAAAGGCAACAAATGCAAAAGTGGTAGATAGCAAGAATCTTTCTGATCATAATGCGTTGGTTGCGGAATTCAAAATAGAAGAAGGTGAGTAATCTCTAGCCTCTATAAATAATTAAAACGATGATATACCAAATAATTAAAAGAATCTTTGATTTCATTTGTGCTTTGATAGGCATTATCGGCACATCTCCATTATGGCTCATAGGCATAATTGGTATCCTGATTTCTGATTGGGGACCTATTTTCTATACTGCTCATCGCATTGGAAAGAACAACAAACCGTTCAAAATGTATAAGTTCCGTTCAATGCGAGTGCTCCGGACTCCCAAGCAAGGTGCGGAAGCATCTCTCCGTCCTGATGAAGATCGTATCTTTCCATTCGGACGTTTTATTCGTAAGGTGAAAATCGACGAATTGCCTCAGCTGCTGAATATTCTCAACGGAACAATGTCTGTCATCGGTCCACGACCTGTGGCGCAGGATCAGTTCGAAATGTTCCGTTATGGTAAATGGGATGAGGCAAAAAAAGTTCCGGTAGGTCTCAGCGGCCCAGCGGCCCTCTACGATTTTATATATGGAGACCAGTTCACCGATGAAGACGAGTACATGGAGAAAGTTTATCCAACCCGTAGGGAATTGGAATACACATATGTGCAGAAGGCAGGATGTTTCTATGATATAAAGATGATTATCTATACAGTTATATGTATTGTATATGCATTGTTTGGTAAGGAATGTATATGGATCCTTCGTGAACTTCTTGCTGATGCGAAGAAAAGTAATCCGGAATTAGACGTACAACCTCATCTTATTTAATTAAATAAAAAAACAAAATAATAATATATGAAATATCTATTAGTTGTAGCCCATCCTGATGACGAGACATTAGGAGCTGGAGCAAGTATGTACAAATGGTCGCATAATGGTGATACAGTTGATGTCTGCATCATGTGTACAGAGGCAAAGGCAAGGGCGTTCCGACCAGAAGACAATGAACTTGAAAGCGATACTAATGCTTCTAATGCCTTCTTGGGAGTAAACAAGATTTACGAAGGCACATTCCCTAATATAGAAATGAATACGGTTCCGCACCTGAAACTTGTGCAGTTTATTGAATCTGCTATCAAGGAGTCAGAGCCGGATATCATCATAACCCATCATCCTGCTGATACCAACAATGATCATCTCATGACATCAATGGCATGCCAGGAGGCTATTCGCCTTTTCCAACGTCGTCCTGAGGTAAAACGTGTTCGCGAGTTCTGGTATATGGAGGTTCCTTCATGCACGGAATGGAAGATAAACAATGCAATGGTTACGTTTAACCCTAATTGCTATGTGGAAGTAGGCAAGGATGGGGTAGAGGCTAAGATAAAGGCTCTTTCTATGTACAGGGGAGTAATGCGACCATATCCGCATCCCCGTTCTGCAGAATACATCACAGGACTTGCAGCGATGAGAGGTAGCCAGTGGGGACAGAATTATTCAGAGGCATTTGAGGTCGTATTAAGAGCGTATTAATACTATATTCTGATGAATATTGATAATCAATTGCTTGAGGATCTGTTACGTAAGGCTGCGGAAAATCCAAGGTTGAGGGTGAATCTTGATTTACGAACGTCTCCCAATGACAATAGTCAGAGAATGCTGAACGCCTTGTTGCCGGGAACTCAAGTCTCAATACATAGGCACCCCAAATCTACAGAAGACGTGTTCTTGTTAAAAGGACGTATTGATGAGATTATATTCAATGACTCTGGAGAAGAAATTGAACGTTATACCTTGTGTCCTACAAATGGCGTTTATGGATGTGAAATTCCACTTGGGGCGTGGCATTCCATTGAAGTCTATGAGCCAAGTGTGATATTCGAGGCAAAAGATTGCCGATATGGAGAAGACGGAAGCGAGTTCTTCCCGCTTTAGTTCATAAAGTCGGTCTTTATCGTAAATTTATAATGTCATAATGGTGCAGTCATCTGTCAAAGATGATTGCACCATTTTTTTATCCATGAACTATCATAATTTTTCTTGCTGATGATGCTCCTTACTATCATAAACAATACACAATTATTGCATGAATATGTTGCATATCTGTAAATCGTTTTTGCACCATATCTATACATTTGTTCTTGGACTACATCAAAAATATCGATAAAATTTGAAATATCGAACAAAAAGCTTGCTATATTCAAAAAAAAACGCTACCTTTGCCCGCGATTTTGGGAAAAAATGTGTAAATTCAAAAATTCCCAAGTTCGTATAAAACGGCTCCTAATGCTCTATTCCCCAAAAGAATACAAGTCTTTTGGGAAAAGTTTTAGTGTCATGCCATATCGCATTTTATTTCATTGTGTTTAGAAACGATGGATATTGCAGTGGCTGTATCAATCTTGGAAATTGGGAAATCAACTGAATAATACAACGAAAAACAACCAATAAATGCAAGTACAAATATCGGATAGGGCAGGTCTGTCCCGTTGGATGGTAATAGTAGTAGATTTACTGCTTCTAAATGCCGTATTTGCTTTGGGCTCTCATCTTGGAATGAAACCCACCACCCACATGGCGCAGATGCTGTGGAATATGGCATATCTTATATCCGTCATTGTTTATGCTCCAATTGCCCAGAACCGTTTTGTAAAGGCAGAACAAATCATCTCCAGGGCTATTGGTACAGCTATCCTTATGTCTATAGCCTATGCAGTCCTCATCAGTCTGGCACGTCTTTTTGACTTCCACTGGATGATTCTTGCTGTCAACCTCACAGTCCTATGCCTTACAATATCTGCATCACGTGTCATCAGCCGACTCTTGCTCAGAGCCACACGAAGGAGAGGCAAGGATCGCAGAACTGTAGTATTTGCAGGAGCTGGAGTAAATCTTCGTGCTCTATACGACAGAATGGCGCTCGATCTCTCTACAGGTTATAATGTAAAGGGATATTTTGAAGATCAGCCATCTACACACCTCCCTGAGACACTTCAACGCCTCGGTACAGTAAGTCAGGTCACGACATATCTCGACAACAATCATGTTGATATGCTCTTCTGCAATCTCTCATCATCAAGGTCAGAAGAGATTCTGAAGATCATGAACTATTGCGAGAACCACCTCATCCGATTCTATTCTGTACCAAACGTACGCACCTATGTTCATCGTGCCATGACCGTTGAATATGTGGATGATGTTCCGGTCCTCCCCTTGCGAAGCGAGCCTTTGCTCAATCCGTTCAATCGCATCATCAAGCGCTTGTTCGATGTCATCGTTTCTCTCACGTTCCTTGTCACCTGTTTTTGGTGGATTGCAGCCATAGTCGCTCTCATCACCAAGATCACAATGCCAGGACCTGTCTTCTTCCGACAGAAGCGTAATGGAATCAATGGAGACGAGTTCACCTGTCTCAAGTTCCGCTCGATGCGTGTCAATGCCGATGCCGACAAGGTACAGGCAACAAAAGATGATCCTCGCAAGACCAAGTGGGGTAACATAATGCGTAAGACCAATATCGACGAGCTCCCGCAGTTTATAAACGTCCTCATGGGAGATATGAGCATCGTAGGTCCGCGTCCTCACATGGTTAAGCACACCGAGGAATACGGAGCCTTAGTGGATAAATACATGGTTCGTCACTATACCAAACCTGGAATCACTGGTTGGGCACAGGTCACAGGTTCACGAGGTGAGACCTCCGAACTGTGGATGATGGAAGAACGTATCAAGAAAGACATCTGGTATGTAGAAAACTGGAGTCTCCTTCTCGACATCAAGATCATCCTCAAAACCATCACCAACGCCCTCGGAGGCGAGAAAGGCAATGCCTACTAACAGCAGCCGAGTTCGGCTGCGCTCTCTATCCTCCGAGTTTGGCTGCGTCCATCTATCCTCCGTCTTCGGCTGCGTCCATCTATCCACCGAGTTCGGCTGTGCCATCTATCCGCCGTCTTTGGCGGTTTTATTCTCGCCGTTTTTGGTGGCCATCTTTGGCGATTCTTTTCGCCACCGTTATTGACGGCCGTCTTTGGTATCAACTTATATCTATATGATCAGAAACCTCAACGACATATCCCCAGTCCTCACCTCCCACGGAGTGGGACAGAAGCGCGTTCTCCTCTCAAGTAGCGAGGCAGGCTGTTCTCTCACCCAGATAGCAGTCACCACCCTCAAGGAAGGAGAAATCGCAACCGCACATATCCATCCCGATATGCAGGAGGCATTCTATGTCATGGAAGGAGAGGTAGAAGTTGTCCTCGATGGCAAGCACACCCTCTGCCCCAAGGACACCTTCGTCTATGTGGAGAAATGCACCAGTCATGAGATGAAGGCAAAGACCGACTGCCGTATCATGACCATAGGATGCGTCATCGAGTCCTCACGAAACAAACTCTACCCCATGCTCTTCAAGCAGAACCGCAAGACACTCGTATGGGGGACAGAAGACTGGACCGTATCTGGAGTGCCAAATTCAGAATCAGAGGTCGAGAATGGCACATGGGCACGCTATAACCTCACGGAGGTAATAAACCGCCGACCGGAGGAAATCCTCGGAAAGCAGGTAGCAAGGAAATATAACAACCAACTCCCGCTCCTCACCAAGATCATTGATGCTTACAAAGACCTCTCCATTCAGGTGCATCCTAATGATGAGATGGCAAAACGTGAGCACAACAAACTCGGAAAATCCGAGATGTGGTACATCCTCGATGCCAAACCGGGCTCATATCTCTATGCAGGCTTCAAGCAGCAGATAACACCTGAGGAATACAAAGAACGCGTTGCTAACGGCACCATCTGCGAAGTCCTTGCCAAGCATGAAGTCCATAAGGGGGATGTCTTCTATCTCCCAGCCGGACGAGTACATGCCATCTGTGGAGGCATCAAGCTTGCAGAGGTACAGCAATCCTCTGACGTCACTTACCGCATCTATGACTACAACCGTCCAGGACTCGATGGAAAACCACGAGAACTCCACACAGAACTCGCCTCACAAGCCATCGACTATAAGGTCTATCCCGAATACCGCACGGAACATACTGAGGACATAGGTACGGCCAACGAGATACTCAATACCCCATTCTTCTCCATCAAGGTAATTGAGACCACAGAGCCGTTCCATCGCAACATGATCAAGTACGACTCCTTCATCATTCTCATGGTGCTCAATGGCGATTGCAAACTAAAAGTCCGCTCCACTGGTTATGAAGTAACCGTCTCCGAAGGTAATTCCTGTCTCATGCCCGCTTCCATCGCCGATTACGACATCATCCCAATAAATAACGAAGAATCACAATCCTCTCCCTTTAAGGGAGATAAGAGAGGGTCTGTGAAAGTCCTCGAAGCCTTCATCAACAACAAGAAGACAATCGGAAAAATCATCTCTGACTTCTTCCATCAGAATTGATATTGTTAGAGATTTGTGCGAAAAGAACAAGTTATTAAATATTTAAATCCAATTATTTGGATAATACAATAAGAATTTGTATCTTTGCCCAAAAGATATAGGAAGGTATGATTTCAACAGTAGCAACAAAGACATCAGTCGACAAATGTCACCATTCACTTGCGAAGGGCTCGTCCACTCGTGAGAGAATAATGGCAAGTACAATGTCAGTAGATGAATACTTCGATGAACTGATAGACCAGGTGCGCGAGGATTATGCAAATCTATGAGGTGCGAATCAGTCATGGTGCTCGTGTTGATATAGTTGAATTGTGTAAGTAAATAAATAACAGTTATGGCAACGATAGTATTAGATGTGCAGGATGAGAGCCTGCTCACGCAAATCAAGAAGGCATGCCAGTTGCTTAAGGGCGTGGCATCAGTAAAGGTGCAACGCAAGCCCAAATCCAAGAACGAGGATATCACCCAGACGGCAGGTTATAAGGAGGCAATGGATGACATCAAGTATGGGCGTGTGACAGAGTATGCTTCGCTGAAGGATTTCTACAAAGAAATGGGACTCTGACGTATGGCATATACAGTAAGGGTATCTACGCGTTTTAAAAAAGACTTTAAGCGCTGTATGAAGCGTGGGTTTGACATGAAGTTAATTACAGACGCCATGGATTTGCTTGAGGCTACAGGCTTCCTCCCTGCTGAGTATAGGCCGCACCTATTAAAGGGCGATCACAAGGGACAGTGGGAGTGCCACATCGAACCCAATTGGCTGATGACGTGGGAGCAAAACGATAATGAACTCACACTGCTTTTCTTGCAGACTGGTACTCACTCGGATATTTTCGGGAGGTAAGGAAAACTCTTCCATCAGAATTGATTTTGTTAGAGACCAGAGGTTTGTGGTTAGAGGTTAGAGTTTAGAGACCACGGAAGCACGGAATAAACGGATGCCACAGGTAAGAGTCCCCCTATGCAGGGGGATTTAGAGGGTCTAAGCGTAAGCGAGACAATCCTTTTAATCTGTGCAATCTGTGGTTGAGATAGAATAATGAAAGGAAATTGCAAAAAATGCAAATTTCACCTTTTCGATAGGAATAATCTTTAAGAGCTAAAGAACCATTCTTTATATATATATCCACCTCAATACTGGTGTCTATGAGTCAGCAAGAGCAAATAAAGATCTTTCAAGAACAAAAAGTCCGTAGCGTTTGGGATGAAGAAAAGGAAGAATGGTATTTCTCCATTGTTGATGTATGTAGTGTGCTCACAGATCAGCCCGATTATGACAAAGCACGAAAGTATTGGAACAAGCTCAAGCAAAGATTAAGCGAGGAAGGATTTGAACCGGTGACAAATTGTCACCAGTTGAAATTAACGGCAAAAGACGGGAAAAAACGTCTGACCGATGTTGCCACCCCTCAGGAACTATATTTCGCATCATCCTGTCCATACCGTCTAAGAAAGCAGAGCCTTTCAAGCAATGGATGGCTCAGGTTGCAGCAGAGCGTCTTGAACAGATGCAAGATCCAGAGTGAGTTCACGATTATTTGAGTTAATCCGTTCTATCTGTGTTCAAAAAAATTATTATAAACCACAGAAAACATAAATCTTAATATCCAGTTATTCAAAATAATATCACCATGCCAACCCCAATAAATATAAATATTCAAACGCCTCAGATAGCTGGTGCGCCTCAGATATCGATAAAAGAGCTTGAACAAAAGATACAGGAATATGTAAATAGCCTTTATGTAAGCGTAAATATTCCTAAACCTGCATCTTCCGTTAAGCATCATCATTCGTTGTCTGGTCTTCGTGGCATATGCAAGTCTGGAATCTCAGATAAGCAGGCACTCGACGAGTATCTTACAGAAAAATATTGAGTCAGACATGAGGATATTTGTCGATACTAATATCGTAAGCGAACTGCTTGAAGAGCGTTCTCTGGTTGATTATATAGACCAGATATTTGAGAAAGCCGAACAAAAAGGCTGGACGCGTGTACTTTCTGTCGGGGCTTTCTATACTATAACCTTTCTTACAGAAAGATTTCTAAGGCATCAAGGAATTGGTCAGCCCCAGTTAGTGGAACAGCAGCGTGTAATTCTAAATTCGTTGTTACAAGCGTTTGAAATAGTTGATATTAGTAAAGAAAATTTGTCTTCTGGAGTGTCTGATTTGCAGTTCAATGATCTTGAAGACAGCTACCAATATCAGAGCGCAATCAAATCCAACTGTTCTGTTCTTTTGACAATCAACAAAAAAGATTTCAAGAATGTAACAGATGGAAATATACAGATTTTATCTCCTCAGGAATTCGTAGATACCTATATAGACTAATACTTTTATTGGGTAGTCTGCTAATCCGACATAGAAAAAAGTATATGAAGACAATCGGAAAAATCATCTCTGACTTCTTACATTTGGATTAGCAGAGACAAAGTATAAGAAAAAGTATATGAAGCAGCAACAATACTTAGCAGATTTGCATGATAACTTCGTGGCGTTTGTCGGGAGATTTGTATCTTTTGTTGATAGCTATATGTCGCTTCCACAGGCAATAGAGAATTATAAAACAGAACTGGAAAATTTTAAAGTACTTTTAAAAGGAAAGGATGTAGAAGAGATTGTAAATAATCTTGCTGATGGAGCCCAAAGTGGTGTTCTGAAGAAAGGTACGATAGAAAAGATTGAAAAATTTGATAAAGAGTTAGTAGACTTTATTTTTGAACATATATCAGCACATTCGTTGTGGAAAGAATTATTAAAGCAATTGTCTATTATACGAATAGAGCAAGAGAAGGATGCAACAATAAAGAGATTAAATGAACTACAGATATCTGTAGTATAATGAGATGAACATCTTATTTGTTTTTTCAAAACGAAGCAAAGTTCAATAAAATAGAATTAGCTCTCTACATAGGGGCAAATTGTCCCCAGATACTAATGACCACAAATCCCAATTTTTTTCTCTAACTCACGTTGGTATTATGAAAAATTAGATATGCTATAATACACTTCGTTTACATAAACGAAGATGCTGTTAAGTAATCACCAAAGCTTTCATAAACAACAAAAAAGACCATCTTTTCATGGGAAGATGCGAAAACAACATAATTCCAATCAAGATCTCTCATTTGGCGGCGTATGTCTCCAAGGTGAAGCGGATTTCACTCGACGATGCGTTGGTGTACATCTATGTAAATCCGATGTATGAGCGGTTGTACAACGAGGAAGCCAAGTGGTGGTATCTGAGCACAGAGGCACTCTATGAAGAATTTGAGCGGTCGCGAGTTCGTCAAAATCGTGAGATTCCCAAAGAGGTGTTCGAGTTCTACACCTACTGTTTGGAGAACTACGCTATCCGCAAGCAGATAAGCGGTATGCGTGCATGGGTGAAATTCAAGGAGTCAAGTGCCGATGAATATGTCATAGATAACTATGATTTGCTCCATACCCAGGGATTGGAGTATGTGTTGGATGATATCCAGCGTTTTATTAACAGGAGAAAGAGATGATAAAACTATATCACGGATCAACGGTAGCGGTACGCAAGCCATCCTTAAGGCCTGGCCGACCAAATGCCGACTTCGGCAAAGGATTCTATACGACAAGCGTCAAGGAACAGGCCGTGCGCTGGGCACATATCAGGCAAGAGAGAGAAGATGCACCTCGTGCCGTTGTGAGTGTCTATGAATTTGACGAATCATTGCTTGATAATGCCGATTGGAATATCCGCCGTTTCACTGGCGCGGATGAACCATGGCTCCTGTTTGTTACCGACTGTCGCAAATCTATACCTCACGATTACGATTTAGTTCAGGGACCAGTAGCCAATGATAAGGTCTTCACAACTGTTAATCTCTTTGAGAGCGGTGTGTTGAGTGCCGAGGCCGCTATCCTGCAGCTAAAGGCCTACAAGACCTACGACCTATTGTCTTTTCACACTCCTCGGGTGATAGGAACATTGAAGTTCGTGGAATCGTTTGAGGTTAAATACTGAGTTATATTCAGGTGTTGATGCTTATAAGCCTATATATCTTTTGAGTGAATCAGAAAGCTTAGGGATTAGCTGGGTATGTATAATGTTGTTAGGAACTTTGACAGAATATCGTTTCTTTATCAAGGAATCAACTATAAAGAGTTGAGACTGTTGATGAAGTGAATGACAGACAACTTACTTTATTCTAAAGTATTTTCGTCGAATTCATGTTAAATTAGAATCGTTGCATATATTAAAATACGCAATGTGTCTCGTTTAGAGAAGTGTAGACTTCTAGGAATAAGAAATATTTTTAGTGGTAAACCTACTTGAAACTAAATTACGTAAATGTCTGAACTGGGTAATACAGGAAACAATAAACTTATAGCCAAAAATACATTAGTTTTATATTTAAAATTAATTCTATCCGTAATAATTGGTTTGTATACGTCAAGGGTAGTCTTACTTTCTTTAGGAGCTAGTGACTATGGACTTTATACTGTTGTTGGTGGTATTGTTTCCATGATGAATTTTCTTGGAATAACGATGGTGTCAGTCTCTTATAGATATATAATTGTAGAATTTGGAAAAGGAGAGATTGGAAATCCGAATAAGGTATTTAATACTGTGTTAGTCATACATATAATGCTAATGCTATTATTGGTTGTTTTCGGAGAAATAATAGGTCAATATTATATTCTTAATATAGCTAAATTTGATCCTGCCAAACTAGATGATGCAGTTTTTGTGCTCCATATGAGTTTGTTAAGTACTGCTTTCAGTGTAATAAGTATTCCATATAATGGACTGATAATCGCTAGAGAGAAATTCATTTTTACTGCATTTGTCGAGATTGGACGTTCTATATTGAAATTGGTATTTGTTATTTTTCTTTTATATTTCCTTGGTAACAAATTGCGACTTTATTCTATTATTACAGTAGTATGTTCAGCAATTCTTCCGATTTCCCTTTTCATATATACATTTATAAAAGATAAAGAAATTATAAAATGGAAGTTAAATAAAAACAAAGAAGAATATAAAGATATTTTTAGATATGCTGTATGGATTATGATTGGAGCTTTAGCAGCAATAGGACAAAACCAGGGCTCTAATATGGTAATAAACTATTTCTTTAATACTGTGGTAAATGCTGCATTTGGTATTGGATTTCAAATCAACACCTATGTCATGATGTTTGTTCAAAGTTTAAATCAGGCGGCAGTGCCTCAAATTATGAAATGTCAAAGTTCAAATAATGAAGAACGGTCAATGTCTTTGGTTTATTCCATTACAAAGGTTGCTTTTTTTATTATGTTGCTACCTGCTATACCTTTGATTATAAACATGAATTATGTGCTAAAAATATGGCTTAAAGATGTTCCGCCTTATACAGAGGTTTTTGCTATATTGTTGCTTATTGGTGGATTGGTAAGATGTATGGGGACAGGTTTTGATTCTTCAATACAGGCTACAGGAAAGATTAAACCATTCCAGTTTTTTTATAGTATAGCTTACCTTTCTGTACTTCCTATAGCTTTTGTCCTGTTCAAATTTGGCTTTCCTGTATATACAATATTAATCTGTTCTATTATAGCAACAATATTGGTTTTAATGTTTAAAGTACATTATTTAAGTAAAATAACAATATTTAGTATTCATCATTACATAGGTAATACAGTGTTTAGATGCTTGCTTGTCACCCTAAGTACAATACCACTATTTATATTTAAAATATATTCAAATGGCAGTTTCACATGTTTTGTCACATCAAGCATTGTATCTCTTGTTTGGATATTTATTGCCATATTTGCATTAGGATGTACCTCAAGTGAAAGGATGATGTTAACAAACGCAATAAAAAATTTGAGAAGATAAAAATGGAAAAAGCAAAAATCGATGTTGCTGTACTTCTATTATTCTTTGCTCGTCCTGAGCATACAGCAAAAGTTTTTGAACAAATTAAAATTGCTCGCCCATCAAAATTGTTTTTATATCAGGATGGACCAAGGGAAGGACGTGCTGATGATATAACAGGTATTCATGAATGTAGAAAAATTGTAGAGGATATAGATTGGGAATGTGAAGTACATAGAATGTATCAGGAGAAAAATTATGGTTGTGATCCTTCTGAATATATTTCTCAAAAGTGGATGTTTGATCATGTTGATAAGGGAATCATACTTGAAGATGATGATGTTCCATCGCAAAGTTTTTTCCCTTATTGTAAAGAATTGCTTGATAAATACGAGAATGACACTCGTATTTCAATTATTTCTGGTATCAACTATGCAGAGTCTTTAAAAGATTGTCCATATAGCTATTTTTTTACAAGAGATGTAGCAATATGGGGATGGGCAACGTGGAAACGCGTTATTGATCAATGGGAACCTGATTATGTGTTTCTTAAAGACAAATATCATATGGGACTTTTAAAAGATGTTTTGGCACAGAATGATTTAAGAGATACAATTATTCCATTAATGGAGAAACATGGTAAAGAAGGTAAAGAGTATTATGAAACGATTCTTATGGCTTATCATTATCTCAATTCTGGTTTGACCATAGTCCCTGCTTATAATATGATAAATAATATAGGCCTTTCTGGCGGCACACATTACTCTACTACATTGAATGAACTTTGTAAACATGATAGACGGATATTTGAAATGAAGAGGTTTGAAATTGAAATACCATTGAAACATCCTAAATATATAATAGAGAATGTGGCTTATAATTTGGAAGTTAATAAAATACTTGACAGAAACAGACCATGGTATGCAAAATTTCATCGTAGGCAAAGTCAGATTAAACGTTTTGTGTTAAAAATAAAGAATTTCTTAAATATTTAATTGGTAATTTGGACTACTTCAATTCATTTTGACATTGAACAGAAAGTTGTTTCGTCTATGTCTACAAAATGGAAAAACAGAAGTAGATGTTAATAGAAATAAGAGTCCGATGATAGAATGTAAACAAGATCTCAAAGATTATATATTAGCTGATAGTAAAAATTATGCTTCTGTAATAGGCTGGAGAAAATATTGGAAACAACGTGTAGCTCAACCAATAAATGATCAATGGTATATTTGGCAATATATCAAAACTATGAGATATACAGAATTCCATACTAATATGGGAAAGTCCAGTACAGGATTATGTATGATTTACCATAAGGTGTTGATGTATTGGTATCGATTCTCTTTACGCAAACTTTCTCGTATAACAGGTTTCCAAATAGGTTTAAACACATGTGGAAGAGGACTTGTAATATGGCATTGGGGATCTATCATTATTAATGAAAATTCTCGGATAGGTGATTATTGCACATTATATCCGGGCGTGCTTTTGGGACATAAAGTCCCTGGAGAATCGTCACCTTATGTGGGTAATAACTGTTTTCTAGCCAGCGGATGTAAATTGATTGGAAACATAAAAATTGGTTCGAATACGGTTATAGCTCAAAATGCAGTTGTGTTCAAAAACATACCTGATAATTGTGTCGTGGCAGGCAATCCCGCTTGTATTATTAAGCAGGATGGAAAACGGATAAACAAAAAACAAAATGAA